>Ga0209173_100162_pt1 | contig 60667 bp, 61 predicted proteins | sample SynthPrep_16_END_FD_187206 | JGI IMG/M metagenome (GOLD analysis project Ga0209173, IMG submission 187206) | Synthetic microbial communities from Ohio, USA - SynthPrep_16_END_DS12_MetaG (SPAdes) (version 2) | ecosystem: Engineered > Bioreactor > Aerobic > Activated sludge | place: USA: Ohio...
AAAATCACCGGTATTCAGGCTTAATTTCAGCCTAATTCCTCACTAGGAGAATTGACTCATGGCACACAAAAAAGCTGGTGGTAGTACCCGTAACGGTCGCGACTCAGAAGCCAAACGCCTTGGCGTGAAGATGTATGGCGGCCAGAAAATCATTCCGGGCAACATCATCGTGCGTCAGCGCGGCACCCAATTCCACGCCGGTTACGGTGTTGGCATGGGTAAAGATCACACCCTCTTCGCGAAAATCGAAGGCGTGATCAAGTTTGAAGTAAAAGGCGCGTTCAACCGCCGTTACGTGAGCGTTGTCGCAGCTTAATTGCGAGATCGCTGGAAAAGCCCTGTCTTGCGACGGGGCTTTTTCGTTTGTGGGGTGAGTCTCTTGCAAAGCTGTTTGTAATGGGCTCAGGCGCTGGTTTGCGGTCGCTGATTGAGGTCGCTGCGCTCATTTTTGCAAGAGTCTTATGTCTTGGTTTCTTAAGCTCGTCCATGCGACGAGAGGCGTTTTGTTATGAAGTTCGTTGATGAAGTTTCCATCCGAGTAAAAGCAGGCGACGGCGGTAACGGTTGCATGAGTTTCCGTCGCGAAAAGTTCATCGAAAACGGTGGCCCCAACGGCGGTGACGGCGGTGACGGCGGTTCCATCTACATGATGGCCGACGAAAACCTCAACACCCTGGTCGACTACCGTTACACCCGGCACTTCGATGCCGAGCGTGGCTCCAACGGCGGCAGCACCGACTGCACCGGTAAAAAAGGCGAAGACCTGGTACTGCGCGTACCGGTCGGTACCACGATTATCGATTCTGCGACCCAGGAAGTGATCGGCGACCTGACCAAGGCTGGCCAGAAGCTGATGGTTGTACAGGGCGGCTGGCACGGTCTGGGTAACACCCGATTCAAGTCCAGTACCAACCGTGCGCCACGCCAGACCACGCCAGGCAAGCCGGGCGAGCAGCGTGACCTCAAGCTGGAGATGAAAGTACTCGCTGACGTGGGCCTGCTGGGCCTGCCGAACGCTGGTAAAAGTACCTTCATTCGCTCGGTTTCGGCCGCCAAGCCGAAAGTCGCCGACTACCCGTTCACCACCCTGGTGCCAAACCTCGGTGTGGTCAGCGTCGACCGTTGGAAAAGCTTTGTGATCGCCGACATTCCCGGCTTGATCGAAGGCGCCTCCGATGGCGCCGGCCTGGGGATTCGCTTCCTCAAACACTTGTCGCGTACCCGTTTGCTGTTGCACCTCGTCGACATGGCGCCGCTGGATGACACCAGCGCACCGGACGCCGCCGAAGTGATCGTCAGCGAGCTGACCAAGTTCAGCCCGGCCCTGGCTGAGCGTGATCGCTGGTTGGTGCTAAACAAGTGCGACCAGATACTGGAAGAAGAGCACGAAGAGCGCGTCAAGGAAATCGTTGACCGCCTGGAGTGGGAAGGTCCGGTCTACGTGATCTCGGCCATCGCCAAAGAAGGCACCGAGCGCCTGACCCGTGACATCATGCGCTACCTCGAAGACCGCGCCGACCGCCTGGCGGCCGATCCGGTGTTCAAGGCCGAACTGGCTGAGCTCGATCAACAGATCGAAGACGAAGCCCGCGCCCAGTTGCAAGCGCTGGACGACCAGCGTGCCCTGCGCCGCAGCGGCGTGAAGTCGGTCCATGACATCGGTGACGACGATTGGGACGAAGAAGACGTGGATGATGAAGACGGTCCTGAAATCATTTACGTGCGCGACTGAGTCGTTGCGATAAACTTGAACGCCGCTCCTGTTAGAGCGGCGTTTTAGTATCCGGGTTTAACGTTATGGGCCGCGCTGGGTCGCGCAGCCCTCAATCTAAGGTTGAAGATGATGCGGAGCAAAGTGACAGGTGCGCAGCGCTGGGTAGTAAAGATCGGCAGTGCGTTGCTGACGGCGGATGGCAAGGGGCTCGATCGTGCAGCCATGAGCGTCTGGGTCGAGCAGATGGTGGCCCTGCATGAGGCCGGTGTGGAGTTGGTGCTGGTGTCGTCCGGAGCGGTTGCCGCCGGGATGAGCCGCCTCGGCTGGACTGCGCGACCCAGCGCGATGCACGAACTGCAAGCCGCCGCCGCCATCGGTCAGATGGGCCTGGTGCAAGCCTGGGAATCCAGCTTTGCCGAGCACGGCCGGCACACGGCGCAGATCCTGCTGACCCACGACGACCTGTCCGACCGCAAGCGTTACCTCAACGCCCGCAGCACCCTGCGCGCGCTGGTGGAACTCAAGGTTATCCCGGTGATCAACGAAAACGACACCGTGGTCACTGACGAAATCCGCTTTGGCGACAACGACACCTTGGCCGCCCTGGTGGCCAACCTGGTGGAAGCTGACCTGCTGGTGATCCTCACCGACCGAGACGGCATGTTCGACGCCGACCCGCGCAACAACCCCGAAGCCCAGCTTATTTATGAGGCTCGCGCCGATGACCCGGCGTTGGACGCCGTGGCCGGCAGTGTTGGCGGCGCCCTGGGCCGCGGCGGCATGCAGACCAAGCTGCGTGCGGCGCGCCTGGCGGCGCGTTCCGGCGCCCACACCATCATCATCGGCGGGCGCATCGAGCGCGTGCTGGACCGGCTCAAGGCGGGCGAGCGCATCGGTACGCTGTTGTCGCCGGAACGCGGCATGCTGGCGGCGCGCAAACAATGGCTGGCCGGTCATCTGCAAACCCGTGGCACCCTGGTGTTGGACGATGGCGCCGTATCGGCGTTGTCCCAAGGCAACAAGAGCCTGCTGCCGGTCGGCGTCAAGCTGGTGCAGGGCAGCTTCCGCCGGGGCGAGATGGTGGTGTGCGTGGCGCCGGACGGTCGTGAGATTGCCCGTGGCCTGGCCAACTACAGCGCCCTTGAAGCCCAGAAAATCATTGGACAATCCTCCGATGCGATTGTCGGACTACTAGGTTACATGGCCGAACCAGAGCTGGTTCACCGCGATAACCTGATCCTGGTCTAACCAAAGGAATACACAATGCGTGTCATGAAGGGATTGCTCGGCCTGCTGCTGGCCATGCCGTTGCTGGCCTCGGCCGAGGAAATCGGTCAGGTGTCGACAGTGTTCAAGTTTGTCGGCCCCAACGACCGGATCGTGGTTGAAGCCTTCGATGACCCCAAGGTCGACGGCGTGACCTGCTACCTGTCGCGTGCCAAGACCGGCGGCGTGAAAGGCGGCCTGGGCCTGGCCGAAGACCGCGCCGAAGCCTCGATCGCCTGCCGTCAGGTGGGCCCGATCCGCTTCAAGGGCGAGCTCAAGGACGGCGACGAAGTGTTCAAGGAGCGCACCTCGCTGGTGTTCAAGACCATGCAGGTGGTGCGCTTCCTCGACAAGAAGCGCAACACCCTGGTTTACCTGGTGTACAGCGACCGCCTGATCGAAGGCAGCCCGCAAAACGCCGTGACCGCCATTCCGATTTTGCCCTGGCCGACCGCTCAGTAACTCGCGGGCGGGTTTTGCAATCGGCGTCTATGATTGCTGGCTTGCGGGTTGTAATCTCGACGTGCCGCAATGCGAAGAACATGGGATATCTGGAGTTCGTCATGAGTGCTTTCCACGACCTGAAACTCAAAGCTTTGGACGGACAAGAGCTACCGCTGGCGCCCTTCAAGGGGCAAGTGGTGCTGGTGGTCAACGTGGCCTCCAAATGTGGTTTGACCCCGCAATACGCCGCGCTGGAGAAGCTCTACCAGCAGTACAAGGACCAGGGGTTTACCGTACTTGGCCTGCCGTGCAATCAGTTTGCCGGTCAGGAACCGGGCACCGAGGAAGAAATCCAGGCGTTCTGTAGCCTGAATTACGGGGTGACCTTCCCGTTGGGCAGCAAGCTTGAGGTCAATGGGCCTGATCGTCATCAGCTGTACCGCTTGCTGGCGGGCGAGGGGGCCGAGTTTCCTGGGGACATCACCTGGAATTTCGAGAAGTTCCTGCTGGGCAAGGATGGGCGGGTGCTCGCACGCTTTTCCCCGCGTACTGCGCCGGATGATCCGACGATCGTCCAGGCCATCGAAAAAGCCCTGGCCTGAAGACGTCCAGGAGGCTTTTGTGGTGAGCGGGCTTGTCCCGCGCTGGGTGGCGAAGCCGCCCTAAAATCAGACGCCGCATTTCTAGACAGAACGCGGCGTTTTTACTGGGGCGGCTTCGCCACCCAGCGCGGGGCGAGCCCGCTCACTACAGGTTAGCGGCAACCGGTTGTGCCACTTTTACCCCTTAATCACCCAGATCAATAGTGCTACCCAGCACCTTGCGCTCCCCATATTATCCACATCATAAACCCCGTCTTCCGTGGAGTGCTCCCATGCCCGTCCAAGCTTTGTTCAAACCCTTTCAGCTCGGTGCATTGCAACTGTCGACCCGGGTCGTCATGGCACCGATGACCCGCTCGTTCTCGCCGGGTGGCGTTCCCAACGCCAAAGTCATCGAGTACTACCGTCGCCGCGCCGCTGCCGGCGTAGGCCTGATCATCACCGAAGGCACCGTGGTCGGTCATCAAGCCTCGAATGGCTACCCCAATGTGCCGCACTTCTACGGTGAAGCCGCGCTGGCTGGCTGGAAAAAAGTCGTCGACGCGGTACACGCCGAAGGCGGCAAGATCGTCCCGCAGTTGTGGCACGTGGGCAGCGTGCGCCGCATCGGCACCGAGCCGGATGCCAGCGTGCCGGCCTATGGCCCGATGGAAAAACTCAAGGATGGCAACGTGGTCGTGCACGGCATGACGCATCAAGACATCAAGGAGGTGATCAACGCCTTCGCCCAAGCCGCCAAGGATGCCCAGAGCATCGGCATGGACGGCGTTGAGATCCACGGCGCCCATGGCTATCTGGTCGACCAGTTCTTCTGGGAAGGTAGCAACCAGCGTACCGACGAGTACGGTGGCAGCCTGGCCAACCGGTCGCGTTTCGCCATTGAGCTGATTCAGGCCACCCGCGCTGCCGTGGGTCCGGACTTCCCGATCATCTTCCGGTTCTCCCAGTGGAAGCAGCAGGATTACACCGCGCGCCTGGTGCAAACCCCCGAGGCGCTGGGCGAGTTTCTCAAGCCATTGTCTGAAGCGGGTGTGGATATTTTCCACTGCTCCACCCGTCGTTTCTGGGAGCCAGAGTTCGAAGGTTCCGACCTCAACCTGGCCGGCTGGACCCGGCAGCTCACCGGCAAGCCGACCATTACTGTAGGCAGCGTCGGCCTGGATGGCGAGTTCCTGCAGTTCATGGTCAACACCGACAAGGTCGCGCAACCGGCGAGCCTGGAGAAGTTGCTGGAGCGCCTGAACAACGACGAGTTCGACTTGGTAGCCGTGGGCCGTGCCCTGCTGGTGGACCCGGACTGGGCCGTGAAGGTGCGCGAAGGCCGCGAGAGCGACATCCTGCCATTCAGTCGTGAGGCGTTGACGACCCTGGTGTAAGTGGCAACAGGGCGGGCACCGGGTGCCCGTCCTTGCATACCCCGCGCAGCTGGCGCTCGAACTGCTCGATAATCGCCGGCCAACCCTGGCGACTCGCATGCTGGCGCGCGTTCAGGCGCATACGACGCAGGCTTTCAGCGTCTTCCAGCAGCCAGTTGGCCGCCTCGCAAAACGCATTCTCATCCCCAGGCATCGCTAGCACACCGTTGTAGCCATGGCGAATATGCTGGGTCGCAGCGGCTTGGTCGTAGGCCACCACGCCCAACCCCGACGCCATTGCTTCCAGCACCACGTTGCCGAAGGTTTCAGTCAGGCTGGGAAACAGGAACACATCGCCTGACGCGTAATGCCGTGCCAGTTCTTCTCCACGCAAGGTGCCGCAGAAAATCGCCTCTGGCAGTTCCTTTTCCATCGTCGCGCGTTGCGGGCCATCGCCGACGATGATCAGCTTCATCTGACGCAGGGGATAGGTGTCTTGCAAGGCCTCGAAGCAGCGCTTTAGCAAGCCCAGGTTTTTTTCCTGGGCCAGTCGGCCCACATAGAGCACGGCGGTTTGCTCACTGTTCAGTGCCCAACTTTCCCGCAGCGCGCTATCGCGTTTGGCGGGATGGAACAGTTGGCTGTCCACTCCGCGCGCCAACATCCCCAGACGCTCGAAATGCTTGCGTTCCAGCTCCAGGCGCTGGCTGGCGCTGGGTACCAGGGTCAGCGTCGAACGATTGTGGAACCAGCGCAGATAGTGAGTGACCATCCGGCTCAACAGGCTCATGCCATATTGGTTCGAGTACTGCTGGAAGTTGGTGTGAAAGCCGCTGACCACGCTGATCCCCAGGCGACGCGCGGCGCGCAGGGCGGACAGGCCCAAAGGCCCTTCCGTGGCGATGTACAGCACGTCCGGGCGCTGACGGGTCCAGCGCCGCAGCAACTTGTGCATCGACGACTGCCCCCATTGCAGCCCCGGATAACCCGGCAGCGGCCAGCCACGGCACAGCAGCAAGGCGTCGTCGCTGGGGCGGCTCTGGTCGACACCTTGGCGCGGGCGCACCAGCTCGACTTGATGGCCGCGGGCCCGTAACCCCTCGCACAGGCGACCAAGGGTATTGGCCACCCCGTTGATCTCAGGCGGGAAGGTTTCGGTAATGAGGGTGATGTGAAGCGAAGCTGTCGTCATGACCCACAGTGTCACCGCGGGCCATGTCGTCATTGTGTCATCGAGATGATGGATTTATGACTGGGTTATCTTTTGCTGCTGCGCCATCGCTTCGGCACCTTGCTCACGCACCCAGAACAACGTCGCCCCAGCCACCGCTGCCGGCATCATCAGCAGGTTGACCACCGGTACCAGCAGCACCAGGTAAACAATCCCGCCGAAGCTCATGCTCTGCCAGCGTTTCTGGCGCAGCCAGGCGAGCATCTCGTTCCAGCCAAGCTTGTGGTTGTCCGCTGGGTAGTCGATGTATTGGATCGCCATCATCCACACGCCGAACAGCAGCCACAGCGGGGCGGCGATCAGGTTGACCACTGGTATGAACGACAGGATAAACAGGCCAATGGCCCGTGGCAGGAAGTAACCCAGCTTGCGCATTTCCCGGGCCAGGGTGCGCGGGACCATGGCGATCAATTCGCCCCAGCTGAAGGCCGGGAAGTCATCGGTGCCGCGTACCACCACTTCCACTTTCTCCGAGAGAAAACCGTTGAAGGGCGCGGCGATGATGTTGGCCAGCATGGTGAAGGTGAAAAACACCATCAGTACCACCAGTACGACAAACAGGGGCCAGAGCAGGTAGTTCAGAAAGCTCAGCCAGCTCGGGAGCGTCGGCATCAAATGATCGACCCACAAACTGAACTGATGGCCGGCGAAATAGATCAAGCCGACGAACAGCACCAGGTTGATCGCCAGCGGCAGCAGCACAAACAGACGCAGGCCGGGGCTCAACACCAGTTTGAGGCCTTCACGCAGGTATTGCGGGCCGGAAAGAGCGGGGGCGGGCATGGAGAACTCCGAACAAAGTGACGAACGCGCCGACCTTACCGGCTTTGTTCAACAGGCGAAAGCGGCGACATCATCAGTAACAAACGTGTCGATCAACCCAGCCAACTGCATAGAGACCACCTATGAGCTGGATTGTTATTCCGTATTTCCTTAATCTTGCCCCCCTCGATACGCTGCACCCATTATTTTTCAGGGTCTGCGAGTTGAAGCCTTCCCCAAGTGCTTCGTGGTCCCTTTTTTATTCCAGCCGCCTTGTAGTCCGGGCGGTCGATAGGAGTGAGTCATGTCTGATACCCGTCATTCGCGAGTGATTATCCTGGGTTCCGGCCCTGCCGGTTACAGCGCTGCGGTCTACGCTGCCCGGGCCAACCTGAAGCCGCTGCTGATCACTGGCATGCAGGCGGGTGGTCAGCTGACCACCACCACCGAGGTCGACAACTGGCCGGGCGACGTCCACGGCCTGACCGGCCCGGTTCTGATGGAACGCATGAAGGAACACGCCGAACGTTTCGAAACCGAGATCGTGTTTGACCACATCAACCAGGTCGACTTCTCCAAAAAGCCTTACAGCCTGACCGGCGACAGCGGCGTTTACACCTGTGACGCGCTGATCATCGCCACCGGCGCCAGCGCCCGCTACCTCGGCCTGCCGTCGGAAGAGGCGTTCATGGGCAAAGGCGTTTCGGCCTGCGCGACCTGCGATGGTTTCTTCTACCGCAACAAGCCAGTCGCCGTAGTCGGTGGCGGCAACACGGCCGTGGAAGAAGCGCTGTACCTGGCCAACATCGCCAGCACCGTGACCCTGGTTCACCGCCGCGAGACCTTCCGCGCCGAGAAGATCCTGATCGACAAGCTGCATGCCCGTGTCGCTGAAGGCAAGATCATCCTCAAGCTCAACGCCACCCTGGACGAAGTCCTGGGCGACAACATGGGCGTGACCGGTGCCCGCCTGAAGAACAACGACGGCAGCTTCGACGAACTGAAAGTCGACGGCGTGTTCATCGCCATCGGCCACACGCCGAACACTTCGCTGTTCGAAGGCGTGCTGGAAGCCAAAGACGGTTACCTGGTGGTGCAGGGCGGTCGTGAAGGTAACGCGACGGCCACCAACATCGAAGGTATCTTCGCTGCCGGTGACGTGGCCGACCACGTCTACCGCCAGGCCATCACCTCGGCTGGCGCCGGCTGCATGGCGGCACTGGATGCCGAGCGTTATCTCGACGGCCTGCAGAACGCTTCGTTCTGAACCCGTTGAACTAAAAAAACCGGCTGAAAGGCCGGTTTTTTTATGTCCGCTGTTATCCGCTGTAGGAGCCGGCTTGCCGGCGATAGCGGTGTGTCAGTTACCACCGCTATCGCGGGCAAGCCCGGCTCCCACACTGACCAGGTTTTCAAATTGATTTAGCGGCGTGTCAGAGGTTGCTGGTCAAATTTCACACCGGCCAACCCATGGGCGATCAGCGCACGGATGTTGCCGTGATCACTGCCCTCAGGCGTCGCCACTACCGAGCGGTAATGCTCACCAAACGCCAGCAGTGCTTCCTGGTCGCTCAGACCTTCCAGCAACGCCAAGCCCAAGGTCTTGCACGACCCTTCGTTCTGCCCCGCGGCATTTTCCACGTCGCCATTGGTAAAGGCTTGCGGCTGGTAGTCATAACCGGCAGCCACAAACGCCAAGGTATCGGCAAAAACATGTTTGCCACTGTTGAGGCTGGCGCGCAGGGTGTTCAAATCAGTCATGGGTTTTTCCTTTGGCGAACGCAGCCTGTTGGTCGGCGCTGGCTTCTTTCTGGTATTGGGCTTTCCACTCGGCGTACGGCATGCCGTACACCACTTCACGGGCGTCATCGAGGCTCAGCTCGATCTGGCGCTCGTCGGCCTCGGCCTTGTACCACTTGGACAAGCAGTTGCGGCAGAAGCCCGAGAGGTTCATCAGGTCGATGTTCTGCACATCCTTGCGGCTGTCCAGATGCGCCACCAGGCGGCGGAAGGCGGCGGCTTCAAGTTCGAGGCGTTGTTGGTCGTTCATAGGGCTCACTGACAATTCAGGGGTTAGCGGCTGGCCGCCAGGGTAATCGAAACCGATTCGGCAAAGCGCAGTGCATGGGGCTTGTCCACTTCGACCTCGGCGTACAGCACCGACTCATTGCTCATCACCAGGTCCAGCAGTTCCTGGGTCAGGCGCTCCAGCAGGGCAAAGCGGTTGCCCTCGACGTGGGCGATGATCGCCTTGGTGATGGTGCGGTAGTTCAGCGCATGATCAATGTCATTGTCGCGTACAGCTTCCTGGGCGGCATACAGGATGGTCAGGTTGATCAGCACATCCTGCTTGTTGAGGATCTCGTCCTCGTTGATGCCGATGTACGTGCGCAGGCACAGGTCCTTGACCCGGATGCGCGCCATGCCTGGTTGAAGTTGTGGCATTGCTACTTGCTCCGTCCGATCAGTTGCAGGAACTCCATGCGCGTGGTGTTCGACTCGCGGAACGCGCCGAGCATCACCGAGGTGTTCATGGTTGAATTCTGTTTTTCCACACCGCGCATCATCATGCACATGTGCTTGGCTTCGATCACCACGGCCACGCCGGCGGCCTGGGTCACGTCCTGGATCGCGTCGGCGATCTGCCGCGTGAGGTTTTCCTGGATCTGCAGGCGCCGGGCGAACATATCGACGATGCGCGCCAGCTTCGACAGGCCCAGCACCTTGCCGGTGGGGATATAGGCCACATGGGCCTTGCCGATGAAGGGCAGCAGGTGGTGCTCGCACAGCGAGTACAACTCGATGTCCTTGAGGATCACCATCTCGTCATTGTCGGAGGTGAACAGCGCACCGTTGACTATCTCTTCCAGGTTTTGCTCGTAGCCGTGACACAGGTACCGCATGGCCTTGGCGGCGCGCTTGGGAGTGTCGAGCAAGCCTTCGCGTTCCGGGTCTTCGCCCAGGCCTTTGAGGATCTCGCGGTAATGGTGGGGCAGGGTCATACAACATCCTCACAAACGGCTACTTGATATGCCGCCCGCCGTTGACGGTCAGGGTGGTACCGGTGACATAAGGGTTATCCAGCAGGTAACGCACGCTCTGATAGATCACCTCGGGCCCGGGCTCGATGCCCAGTGCCGACTTGGCCAGCACCTTGGCGCGGTAGGCTGCGTCGTCGCCTTCGTTGAACATCACCATTGCCGGGGCGATGCCGTTGACCTTGATCGACGGCGCGAACTGCGCGGCAAGTGACAGCGTGAGGCTGTCGAGGCCGGCCTTGGTGGCGCAATAGGCAATGTGCTGGCGGCTGCCCTTGCGCACCACGTCATCGCTGATGTGCACGATGTCTGCGGGAGAAGAGCGTTGCAGCAAAGGTGAACAATGCAGGTTGATCAGATACGGCGCAAGCATGTGCACGCTGAACATGTCGGTAAAGGCGCGACTTTCTTCGTCGGGCGTTTCGGCGATCCAGGCCGAGGCGTTGTGGATGATCGCGCGCAGGCGTTGGGTATGGGTGTTCAGTTCAGCGATAAACGCCAGGATGCCGGCCTCGCTGGAGAAATCGGCAAACACCCCAATCGCTCCGCGTTCGCGTAGGGCCTGTACGCCGGGCCGCTCGCTGCGGTAGCTGAAAATCACCGGATAGCCGTCGTCCAGCAGGCGCTGGGCGCAATGCAGACCGACACGCTGGCCGGCGCCGGTGATCAGGATCGGGGCGTTCGTTGCAGTCATGGGAGGCTCGAGTCGCTGGCAGATTGAAACTATACCAGCGACCGGGCGCCCCTGTACTCAAGCAGCGGCTTCGCTGGCCTTGCGCGGGGTCGGAACAGGATGCAGCCAATTGGCCAACAGATGGGTCGACAGCGGGATGAACCAGTACACCATCAGCGGCGTAAGGGCCATTGTGCTGACCAGAACTCGCGGCGCCAGGTCGAGCTCGCTGAGCAGCGGTCCGAGGACAAAGTTGAACAGCAGTGACACTGGGAAAAATGCCAACCAGATCGCCACCGCCTGCTTCCAGCGTGGTGGGCGGGCGCCGACTGCGCCGAACCAGCCATCGATACCGCGTACGCGGTGCTCGGACGGGTCGGCAAACAGCTCGCTGCCACGGCTCAACCAGGCACTGCGGGACGCCGAAAACTCCCAGGCATGCAGGGTCTTTTCATCGGCAAAGCGGAAAATGATCTGGAATTCATCATCGTTGGGCGGCGGTGCAAGGACACCTGAGCCCAGGTAGCCGGGAAAGTCTGTGGCCAATTGCTCGCCTTCGCGCAGCCAGGCCATCAGTTCTTCGTAGCGACCTTTGGCCACGCGGCGCGCAACCATCAGGGTGACGGGAGAGGTAGACATTGTGTATCTCCAAATAAGCGAGTGCGCTGGGCCGGGTAGGCGGCACACGAACGAGGCTGCGGGGTGTTGCAGCGACGTAGAAAAAACAGGCAAGGATTATTCCTGTTTTAGCGAAATACGCCAGATACTTTGGTCGGCTCGTCGTGCTCCTTGAATCAACCCGTCTAATAAGCGTTAAATAGTATCCAAACTGACACGGACGTTTTTGACCTCTGATGCCCGAAACTATTGATCTTCAGCGCGAAACGACTTCCGACAACGGCACCGTTTCCGATGATCTTTTCCCTATCCGCGAAGTCGCCCGGCTGACCGGCGTCAACCCGGTGACCTTGCGTGCCTGGGAACGGCGCTACGGCCTGATCCAACCCACTCGCACCGAAAGCGGGCATCGGTTGTACTCGCGCCTCGATATCGACACCGTGCACCGGATTCTCGATTGGATCGAACGCGGCGTGGCGGTGAGCAAAGTCGGCAGGATCCTGGCGCGCGACGCGTTGCTCAGCAAACCTGATGCCGCCCTCGGCGCGCAGGCGGAGTGGGAGCAATGGCACGGGCAATTGCGCCATGCAATCAGCGCGTTCGATGACCGCCAATTGGACCGTTTGTACGGCCAGATCTTTTCCGCCTATCCCCTCGCCGTGGTGTTCCAGGACATTTTCATGCCGCTCTGGCAGGCATTGTTGCGTCACCAAGGCCGCTTCGGCCAAGCCAGTGAGTGGGTGTTCTTCGATAATTTCCTGCGCTCGCGTACCGCACAACGTCTGCAGATGGCCGCCGCTGCGCCGCTGCCTCGCGTATTGCTGGCGGCTGTTGCAGGGGAGTGCCGCGAGTTGGAGTTGCTGGTCGCGGGCCTGCTGATGTCCGGGGAAAAACAAGCGGTCAAGATCTTGGGTGTGGGGCAGCCATTCGATGAGTTGACGCTGATCTGTGAAAAGACCCAACCCAGTGCCTTGGTGCTGTTTTCCAATCGCGCCCCCAGCAGCGAGTTGCCGCTACGGCTCAAGCGTCTGGCGCTGACCCTGCATTGCCCGCTGTTGCTGGCCGGTGATGCAGCGGACTTGGCGCAGGAAAGCCTCGCCGGGTCATCAATCGGCTGTCTGGGGAATGAAGGCCGGTTGATGCAGCGCCGCTTGCAGCAGTTTCTGGGCGGTGGCCTGGATACCTGATCTCAAGCATGGACTTCAGGATGGACCAGACGGTGCTGGTGCAGGATGAATTGGCGCAGGCGCTCGGTTTCGTCGATGTCGCCCTGGCTCAGCCGATAGGCGAACAGCCCACGTGCGGTTTCTCGTTCGAAGGTTCCGCGCAGCGCGATGCGTTCGTAACCTGAAGGACTGAACCACAGGGAAAAGGTTTTCGGCGGCTTGACCCGACCGCGAATCTCCACCAGCACACCCTTGAACGACACCTCATGCACCCACAACGCACCTGCGTTGCCCCTGATGTTTTCCAGCGCCACCGGTGTTTCAAGCGCCAGGCGCCACGGCCGAATCATCGGGCCGTCTTCGAAAATACTCGGTACGCCCAGACGCAGGTGAATCGCATGGAACTCATCTTCCACCAGGTGCAGCGGAAAAGTGAGTTGCTGGTTGTCGAATTGCGCCTGGATGGTGACGTGGTCATGAGCGGCCAGTCGTGTGAGCAAATCGCGAATTTGCGCGCCCCCGTTGACCGTTAAGCTCGACGACGCATCCCGCAGGTTCAGTTGCGGGTTGTGTTGCATATTCTGAATGAAGTCCAGCTCATCCTGGGTCAGAAGCGCGTCACGCTGCATCACTCATGCTCATTAGGGGGTATTAAAATGCCATTATCCCCCCTAATGACCGCATTTTCTAAATTTTGTTAGATCCGCTCGTCGCTTTGAACATCGCCAGTTCAGCCTTGACCTGCGCCAGTTCGCTCTCCAGTTGGGCGACGCGGTGCTGGGCTTTGACTTGCAGGGTAACGTCCTTTTGCACACCGACGAAATACGTCTGCTTGTCCGCCTCGTTGTACACCGACGACAGCGACAGCTCGTTCCAGAAATGGGTGCCGTCCTTGCGGTAATTGCGCAGGATTTCCCGGCAGGCCCCGCCACTCTCCAGTGCCTCCCGAATGGCCATCAGGGCCGGCTGGTCGCGGTCGCCCGATTGCAGGAATCGACAATCCTGATAGAGGATTTCATCCAGGGTGTAGCCGGTCAGGCGTTCGAATGCCGGGTTGACATAGATCAGCGGCTTGTCCTTGCCTTCGCGCTCGGCGACGACGATGCCGTCGTTGGAAGCGTTGACGACCAGTTGCATCAGCTTGGCGTTAATCATTGAGCGGTCCATGGCTTGTTTTTGAGCCTGAAGTTTATGGCAATTGGCGAATGTTGCACGGGCTGCGCCGAAATATTTGCCTCAGCTGTTAATATCCCACGCTTTCGCTCAACTACAGGATCAGATTGATGAAAGTCGCCATCCTTTCCGGCTCGGTCTACGGCACTGCAGAAGAAGTCGCCCGCCACGCCGCCGACATCCTCAAGGCCGCCGGCTTCGAGGCCTGGCACAATCCACGCGCCACGCTGGCGGATGTGCAAGCCTTCGGCCCCGAGGCGTTCCTTGCGGTGACATCCACCACCGGCATGGGCGAGTTGCCCGACAACCTGCAACCCCTGTATTCGGCCATTCGCGACCAACTGCCTGCCGCCTGGCGCGGTCTGCCCGGCGCGGTGATCGGCCTGGGTGACGCCAGCTACGGTGATACCTTCTGTGGTGGCGGCGAACAAATGCGCGAGCTGTTTGGTGAACTCGGCGTGCGCGAAGTGCTGCCAATGCTGCGCCTGGACGCCAGCGAAAGCGTCACCCCCGAAGCCGACGCCGAACCGTGGTTGGCCGACCTGGTCACTGCACTGCGCGGCTGACCGGAAATTCCCGCAGCAACGCCAGCCAGGCCTGGGCGGCCTTCGACAGATAGGCGCCCGCACGCCAGGTAAACGCAATGTCCCAGCGCAGGTCGTCGGGTGCCTTGAGCGTCAGGCGCACCACGCCCGGTCGCACCAGTCCACGGGCAACCACGCTGGGCAACAGCACCACGCCCTGTCCGGCCGCGACCAGGGCAGCGAGGAAGTCGGCCTGGCCGCTGCGCCCGATTTCCCGGGGAGTGAAACCTACCTGCTGGCAGGCCTGGATCAACCGATCATTGAGCACAAAGCTGCGCTGGTACATCAGGAACGGCGTGTCCGCCAGTTCCTCCAGGCGCACCTGAGCGTTGTGTGCCAGCGGGTGATCCATCGGCAGCAGGGCGTCGAGCGGTTCATCGCAGAAGGCTTGTCGGGCGAAGGCCGGATCACTGGAGTTCAGGCAGCCCCCCACATCCAGTTCACCATTGAGAATCGCCTGTTCGATCGTGCGACTGCCGCCCTCCAGCAACTGGATGGTGACTTTCGGGTAGCGCTTGCGGTACTCGGCAAACAGCCCGGCAAACAGCGTATCGCCCGCCAATAGCGGCAGGCCCAGGCGTAACTCGCCGCGGGTCAGTTGCTGCATATCATCCAGCTCACTGAGCAGTTCTGTTTGCAAGCGCAGCATGGCTTCAGCCCGTTGCAGCACCACTTCGCCGGTGGCGGTCAGGCGGATGTGTGAGCCGGTACGTTCCAACAGCGGTGTGCCCAGGCTCTGCTCCAGTTGTGCCACTTGTTTACTGACGGCGGATTGACTGATGTGCAGCGTTTTTCCCGCTTGAGTGAAGCCACCCCGGTGGATCACTTCTACAAAACTGCGCAGCTGTTTGAATTCCATCTACTGAATTCCTGTTTGGAATGGCTGGCAGTCTAACAATTCGCTGTGGGGATAGGGCGCGCCTCTCTAAGATGAAGGCCTGCGAGGACCCAAAGCCCATGAAACGTTTCATCCGTCTGTTGATTGAACTGGTCGTGTTGTTGGCCATTTACCTGCTCGGTTGCCAGTTGGCCGTCTGGCTGGCGTGGCCGATCCCTGGTGGTGTAGTAGGCCTCGGCTTGCTGCTTGCAACCTTCGCCAGCGGCCTGGTCAAACCGGCGGCCCTGCAATTGGGCGCCGGTGTATTGATGGCTGAAATGTTGTTGTTCTTCATCCCCGCGCTGATGAGCCTGCTGGACTACGGCGGCCTGTTGCGCAATGACGGCTGGCGCATCTTGCTGGTAATTGGCTTCAGCACCTTGGCGGTGATGTTGGTGACCGCGTTCACCGTCGAACTGGTGTGCCGTTGGAGGCTGCGCCATGAAGCTTGAATGGATGCCGGTATTCTGGCTCGCCTTGACCTTGGGTGCGTATATTTTCAGCCGCTGGATCTACCGCCGTACCGGCCGTTACCTGTTGTCGCCGCTGATCCTGGTGCCGGTACTCTTGCTGGCCGTGGCGGTGCCGATGAACACCGCCTACGCCGAGTACTCCGCCGACACCCACTGGCTGATGCTCGTGCTGGGTCCGGTGACGGTGGCGTTCGCGGTGCCGATCTGGCAGCAGCGCACGTTGCTGGCGCGTTACTGGCCGGCCTTGTTGTTGGGTATGATCGCCGGCAGCGTGGCCTCTATCGCCACCTCGTTCGGCCTGGCCAAAGCCCTGGCGTTGGACAGCTCGGTGACGATGTCCCTGGTGCCGCGCTCCATCACCACACCGTTCGCCATGCCCGTGTCGTCCGACCTGGGTGGCGTGCCGGAACTGACGGCCGTGTTCGTGATGTTCACCGGCGTATTCGGCGCCATGCTCGGCGGCGTGCTGCTCAAGTGGCTGCCGCTGCGCACACCCTTGGCGCGCGGCGCGCTGTTTGGCGTGGGTGCCCACGGTGCGGGCGTGAGCCGAGCCCATGAAGTCGGCGGCGAAGAGGGCTCCGTCGCGGGCTTGGTGATGGTGCTGACGGGGTTGCTCAACCTGTTCGCCGCGCCCTTATTGACGGCAATTCTCTGACGTCGCTTGGATGGATCTCAACTATTCTCAACGCTGACTCGTACGGTCATCAAGCTGGCTGCCAAGGCAACTACGGCGGCAGAGACGTCTGACTAGACTGGCCCATCACCCAAAATAACAAGAAGAAAATGTGCCAAGGAGGTCGTTGCCGTGAGTCATGCCCCCGTTCTATCACCACAGAATGTCAAAGATCAGGTCAGCGCTGCCGAATGGCAGACCCGTGTCGACCTTGCCGCCTGCTACCGCCTGGTGGCGATGCATGGCTGGGATGACCTGATCTTCACCCACATCTCGGCCAAGGTGCCGGGCACTGATGACTTCCTGATCAACCCCTACGGGCTGATGTTTCATGAGATCACCGCGTCGAGCCTGGTGAAGGTCGACCAGGCCGGCAAGAAGCTGATGGACAGCCCCTACGAGATCAACCCGGCGGGCTACACCATTCACAGCGCCATCCACGAAGTGCGCCACGACGTGACCTGCGTGCTGCACACCCACACCGCTGCCGGTGTGGCGGTGGCGGCACAGAAGCAAGGCATATTGCCGATCAGCCAGCAGTCGATATTCGTGCTGTCGAGCCTGGCTTATCACGCCTACGAAGGCGTGGCGCTGAATCATGAAGAGAAGGCCCGCCTGCAGGCCGATCTGGGCGACAACAACTTCCTGATGCTGCACAACCATGGCCTGCTGACCTGCGGCAGCACCATTGCCGACACCTTTCTGATGATGTTCACTTTCCAGCGCGCCTGCGATATCCAGGCGCTGGCGCAAAACGGTGGCGCTGAATTGATCAACATCGGCCCGCAGATTCTCGCTGGCGCCAAGGCGATGGTGGCGGCTGTCACAAAGAGCGCGCAAGGTATGGGAGGCGCGCTGGCCTGGCCGGCGTTGCTGCGTAAGCTGGACACTCAAGACCCTGGGTATAGAAGCTGATGCCACTCGCCGAGATCCCGCTGAGAGCCTGGCGCAAACGCAGCCAGACGTTCGACTTCCATGGCCGCACCCTCCGTTATTGGGTGGCGGGGCAGGGCGAGCCGTTGCTGCTGATCCATGGCTTTCCCACCGCCAGTTGGGACTGGCACTACTTGTGGCAGCCCTTGGCCCAGCGCAACTTGGTGATCGCCTGCGACATGCTCGGTTTCGGCGACTCGGCCAAGCCACTCGACCACGGTTACTGCCTGCTGGAGCAGGCGGATTTGCAACAAGCATTGCTGGAACACCTGCGCGTTGAGCAGCCGGTGCACGTGCTCGCCCACGACTACGGTGACAGCGTCGCCCAGGAACTGCTGGCCCGGCACTACGAGGGTCGCTTTCAGATGGCCAGCTGCGTGTTCCTCAACGGTGGGCTGTTTCCCGAAACCCATCGCCCGGCGCTGGTGCAAAAACTCTTGCTGAGCCCGCTGGGCTGGATGATCGGTCGTGCCTTTGGGCGCAATGCCTTGGCGAACAGTTTCAACCAGATCTTTGGCCCTGATACCCGCCCCAGCGAAAGCGCTCTGGATGATTTCTGGAGCCTGATCGACTGCCATGACGGCACGCGCATCCTGCACAAACTCATTGCCTACATCCCTCAACGCCGCCGTATGCGTGAGCGTTGGGTGGCAGCGATGCAACAGGGCGATGTGCCGCTGCGGGTGATCGACGGCGAGATCGACCCGATTTCGGGCGCTCATATGGTGGCGCGTTACCGCGAGTTGGTGCCCCACGCCGACACGGTGCTGCTGGCCAATATCGGCCACTACCCACAGATCGAGGCGCCGGTGCAGGTGCTCAAACACTACCTGGCGTTTCGTGACCGGATTGGGCAACCGACACCTCGATTGGCCTATTCCTGAGCTGACGATTATCCCCCAGCCTTATCGAGCACCATTCAGCCCTGGCCGGCTTTATTGTGACCAGCGCCCCCTTGCCTGACACTCGACCTATTCCCATTGTCGCCATTGGAGTTCGGTATGAGTGAATCAGTGCAGTTCCAGGATAAGGTCGTGATCGTCACCGGTGCCGGCGGCGGATTGGGCCGTGCCCATGCGCTGCTGTTCGCCAAACATGGCGCCAAGGTGCTGGTCAACGACCTGGGCGGTTCCACCCAGGGCGAAGGCGCCAACGCTTCGGCTGCCGATCGCGTGGTGGCGCAGATTCGCGAAGCTGGCGGTATTGCTGAAGCCAACCATGACTCTGTCACCGACGGTGACAAGATTGTGCAGAACGCCCTCGATGCGTTTGGCCGTATCGATGTGGTGGTCAACAACGCGGGCATCCTGCGCGACAAGACCTTCCACAAAATGGACGACAGCGACTGGGACCTGGTTTACCGGGTGCATGTCGAGGGCGCCTACAAAGTTACCCGCGCCGCTTGGCCCCATCTGCGCGAGCAAGGTTACGGCCGGGTGATCTTCACTGCATCCACCTCGGGCATCTACGGTAACTTCGGCCAGTCCAACTACGGCATGGCCAAGCTGGGTCTTTACGGGCTGACGCGGACCCTGGCGCTGGAAGGTCGCAAGAACAACATCCTGGTCAACGCCATCGCCCCGACAGGCGGCACGCGCATGACCGAAGGCCTGATCCCGCCTCAGGTATTCGAGCGGCTCAAGCCGGAGCTGGTCAGCCCATTGGTGGTGTACCTGGGCAGCGAAGCGTGCCAGGAAACCTCGGGGCTGTTTGAAGTGGGCGGCGGCTGGATCGGCAAGACCCGTTGGGAGCGTAGCCTGGGGGTGGGCTTTGATCCGGAAACGGGCTTCTCGCCTGATGACGTGGCGGCGCATTGGCAGCAGATCTGCGACTTCGAAGGGGCGGCGCACCCCAAGGACAACATCGAGGCGTTGAAGGAGATGATGGCCAATTTGCAGAAGTTCAGCCTGTGATCGTTGCTTGAATAAGCTTGAATCCTACGGGGCGCTGATGGCGTCCCGTTTTATTCCAGGCATAAAAAAGGCCGCTGCATAGGCAGCGGCCGAAGTAAGACGTTGGATCAAGGAGCGACAAATCAACGTCAGTGAACACGGGTAACAGACTGAAAAAAGGCATCAATCCATTTGAATCTGGCTTTTCTTCCCGATGGGGAAGCGGGCTATTTGCCCTGAAAGCCCGACAAGAATAGCCGCTTGTAACAAAATGAGTAATGCCGATTCGTGACAAGGACTGTTGCGCAATCAGCAACAGTTGCGCAGTCCTCCATACATCCCCCTGATAACCCTCCATCCACCTAATGCATGCCTGCGCCCGGAGCCCAGGCCAGAGCGCCGTGTCATCCTTTTGGGCGACAACACGAATCCCTCCTTGGTGCGCTTATCGCTCCCGTTGGGCGGCAGTAGGGTGGGGCCTTCTGTCACTCACCGGGGAAGACGCATGACAAGAACAACAATGCGCGCCATCTTCAGGCCACAGGCGCTGGCCGCTGCGGTTGCGTTGGGGTGCTGTGCCCAGGCACAGGCTGTTTCGTTCAACATTGGCGAGATCGAAGGGCAATTCGACTCCTCGCTGTCGGTGGGCGCGAGCTGGGGCATGCGCGACGCCGATAAAAAGCTGGTGGGCACCGTCAACGGCGGCACTGGCCAGGCGTCTACCGGGGATGACGGGCGCCTGAACTTCAAGAAGGGCGAGACCTTTTCCAAGATCTTCAAGGGTATTCACGACCTGGAACTCAAGTACGGTGACAGCGGCGTGTTCGTTCGGGGCAAGTACTGGTACGACTTCGAGTTGCAGGATGAAGATCGCGAATTCAAACAGATCAGCAATCACCACCGCGATGAAGGCGCGCGGTCTTCCGGCTACGAATTGCTCGATGCCTTCGTCTATCACAACTATTCCATTGGCGATCAGCCAGGGAACGTGCGGCTGGGCAAGCAAGTGGTCAGTTGGGGCGAGAGCACTTTTATCGGTAACTCCATCAACAGCATCAACCCCATCGACGTTTCAGCCTTTCGCCGCCCCGGTGCGGAGATCAAGGAAGGGCTGATTCCGGTAAATATGCTGTTCGCTTCCCAGAGCTTGACCAACCAGCTGACAGTGGAAGGTTTTTACCAACTGAACTGGGAAAATACCGTACTGGATAATTGCGGCACATTCTTTGGTGGGGATGTGGCGGCCCACGGCTGTAATGACAACTACACGGTCGGTAACCCGGCGATTGCGCCGTTGCAGCCTCTAGCCGCCGCGTTTGGACAGGGCTTTCAAGTGACCCGTGAAGGTGTGATCGTGCAGCGTGCACGGGATCGTGATGCCCGTGACAGTGGTCAGTTCGGTACGGCGTTGCGTTGGTTGGGAGATGACACCGAATACGGCCTGTACTTCATGAACTACCACAGCCGCACCCCGACGGTGGGCACCATCACCAACAATACAAGCCTGGCCAGGCTCGGTGCGATCTCCGGCGCAGCCAATGGCATCGCGCCCGGCTCGGGTGCAGGTCTGGTCCAGAGCCTGATGCTCGGTCGTGGCCAGTATTACCTCGACTACCCGGAAGACATCCGCCTGTTCGGTGCGAGCTTCTCCACCACCTTGCCTACCGGCACGGCCTGGACCGGCGAGATCAGCTATCGCCCCAATGCCCCCGTGCAACTCAACACCACCGACCTGACCCTGGCCCTGATCAACCCGGTTGCAGGCCAACTGGCCTCGCCGATCCGCAGCAACTTTGGCGACGACAACAAAGGCTACCGCCGCAAGGAAATCACCCAGATCCAAAGCACCATGACCCAGTTCTTCGACCAGGTGCTGGGGGCCGAACGCCTGACGCTGGTTGGCGAGGCTGCGTACGTGCACGTCGCCGGGCTGGAAGACAAATCCAAACTGCGCTACGGCCGCGACTCGGTCTACGGTGCCTATGGTTTTCAAGGCGACACCGACGGTTTTGTCACAGCCAATTCCTGGGGCTACCGAGCGCGCGCGATCCTTGACTACAACAATGCAATTTTCGGGGTGAACCTCAAGCCCAACCTGTCGTGGTCCCATGACGTGGCCGGCTACGGCCCCAATGGTCTGTTCAACAAAGGCGCCAAGGCCATCAGCATCGGCGTGGACGCGGACTACCGCAGCACCTACACCGCCAGCCTGAGCTACACCGACTTTTTCGGCGGCGACTACAACACCCTGACCGACCGCGACTTCCTCGCCCTCAGCTTCGGCGCGAACTTCTGACCTGGCTTAAAGAAGGACAAGCATCCATGCGTAAGACAATTGCAGTGTTGGCCCTCAGCCTGTTGGCCACCCACGTGATGGCAGCGGTGTCGCCGGAAGAGGCGGCCAAGCTCGGCACGACCCTGACCCCGGTCGGCGCCGAAAAAGCCGGCAACGCCGACGGCTCAATCCCGGCCTGGACCGGTGGCATTCCTAAAAATGCCGGCGCCGTCGACAGCAAAGGCTTCCTCGCCGACCCGTTCGCCAGTGAGAAACCGCTGTTCGTGATCACCGCGGCCACTGTCGACAAGTACAAGGACAAACTTTCCGACGGCCAGGTGGCGATGTTCAAGCGTTACCCTGAGACCTACAAGATTCCGGTGTACCCAACCCACCGCACGGTCAACCTGCCGCCGGAGGTCTACGAGTCGATCAAGCGCAGCGCGCTGAACGTCAAGCCGATCAACGACGGCAATGGACTGGAAGGTTTCACCGGTAACCGCTACTACGCGTTCCCGATTCCGAAGAATGGCGTGGAAGTGCTGTGGAACCACATCACCCGCTACCACGGCGGCAATTTGCGCCGCATCATCACCCAGGCCACGCCGCAGACCAACGGCAGCTACACGCCGATCCGCTTCGAAGAGGAAGTGGCGGTGCCGCAATTGATCCCGGACATGGACCCGGCCAAGGCGGCCAACGTGCTGACCTTCTTCAAACAGTCGGTGACGGCCCCGGCGCGCTTGGCGGGCAACGTGCTGCTGGTGCATGAAACCCTCGACCAAGTGAAGGAGCCGCGCCTGGCGTGGATCTACAACGCCGGCCAGCGTCGCGTACGCCGCGCGCCGCAAGTGGCCTATGACGGGCCGGGCACCGCCTCCGACGGCCTGCGCACCTCGGACAATTTCGACATGTTCTCCGGTGCTCCGGACCGCTACGACTGGAAGCTGGTGGGCAAGAAAGAGATGTACATCCCCTACAACAGCTACAAGCTGGACCAGCCGACACTCAAGTACGACGACATCATCAAGGCCGGCCATATCAACCAGGACCTGACCCGCTATGAGCTGCACCGCGTGTGGGAAGTGGTGGGCACGGTCAAGCCGAGTGAGCGGCATATCTACGCCAAGCGCCACATGTATATCGACGAGGACAGCTGGCAGGTGGCGCTGGTGGATCACTACGACGGCCGTGGTCAACTGTGGCGTGTCGCCGAAGGTCATGCGCAGTTCTATTACGACCACCAGACTCCGGCCTACACCGTGGAAACCCTCTACGACATCATCGCCGGGCGCTACATCGCGCTGGGCATGAAGAATGAGGAGAAGAGCAGCTTTATGTTTGGCTTCGCGGCCAAGGCTGCGGACTACACCCCGGCCGCATTGAGGGCCGAAGGGGTTCGTTGATCCTTGATGTAAAATGCAGGTCCAATGTGGGAGCGGGCTTGCTCGCGAACGCGGAGTGTCAGTCACCGAATTCATAGACTGATCCGCCGCCTTCGCGAGCAAGCCCGCTCCCACATTGGGTTGTGGATACCTTGAATTTTATGGCTGGAAATCACCCTGCTGAATACTTCTTCAACAACCGCCGACCACAGGACTAGGGTAGGCGCCACGTTGCATAACAATAAAAAAGCAGGATGCAGCAATGACCGCCATGACACGCTGCCTGGACCGTCCTGGATTCATGCCTCGGCTGTCCGCCCACCATCTATTGCGCCCACGTTTGGCCGAGCCTTTGCTGGCGGCGCAGGTCAGGGTCAAGTTGCTCTGCGCGCCGGCTGGCAGTGGCAAGAGTGCGCTGCTCGCCGAGTGCGCGTTGCAGGCACCCAAGGATTGCCCGGTGTACTGGCTGCCGCTCAATGGCGTTGCCCTGAGCCCCGTCGATCTTTGCGAGCGCTTAGCGCAGAACCTGGGTTTGCCGTTCACCGATGAAGCCACCCTGCTGTCGGACCTTGCGCGTTGGCAGGCCCCGGCGTGGGTGTTCCTCGATGACTTCTGCCGCTTGCCCGCGCCGGACACCGACGCTTTGCTCGATCGCCTGTTGACCGCCAGCAGTCCAGCCCTGACCTGGTGGCTGGGCGCGCGCCGTCGGCCACTGTGCAATTGGCCGCGGTTGCTGCTCGACGACGAATTGCTGGAGTGCGGCGCAGACTTGGCGTTCAGTCCGGTCGAGATCCAGCATTTGCTCACTCATGCCCCGGGGCAATCCGTCGACAGCGTGTTGCAGTTCAGTGCTGGTTGGTGTGCCGGCGCGCGCATTGCCTTGTTGGGGGACGGCCACCCGGAAAAGACCTTGCTCGATTACCTGCAACACGAACTGTTCAGCACCTTGCCAACCGAACTGGCCGAAGCCTGGCGCGTGCTGGCCCATCTGCCGCGCTTCAACGCTGGGTTGTGCGAGCACTTGTTCGGCTTTGGCGACGGTGATCAGTACCTGCACGATCTGCAGGCCTTCGGCGCGTTTATCCAGCCCTGGGAAGACACCGACTGGTTGCAGGTTTTTCCTCCGCTCTCCCATTTGCTGCGTGATGAGCCCTGGCCGGCCAAGCGTTCATGGCATCGCCGCGCCTGCCAATGGTTCACCGCCGAACAGGACTGGCAGGCCGCATTTGAACAAGCCTTGCTCGCCGAAGAATATGAAGTGGCGGTGAGCCTGTTGCAGCACTTCAGTTTCGAAGACCTGTTCCGCCAGCAGAACGCGATGCTGCTGTTGCGCCTGCATGAACAGCAGGGCGACGAACTGATGCTCGGTTCGGCGCAATTGGTCGGGCTGTTGACCGCGGCGTTGCTGTTCGCCGGGCGCTTCGAGCAGGCCGCGCAATGCATCCATCAACTGGCACGCTTCGCGCCGCAACCGACAGCGGCGCAGCAGCGCTATCTGCTGGCGCGCTGGCAGGCGCAGTGGGGCTGGCTGCTGCATCTGGGTGGCGATGCCGAACGTTCTCGCGAACACTTCCTCGAAGCGCTTCAAGCCTTGCCCGACAGCGCCTGGACGTCGCGGTTGATGTGTCTTTCGGGCCTGACCCAGCAAGCCTTGTTGCGCGGTGAACTGGACGTGGCCCAGGCCCTGAGCCGCGAAGCCTTGTGCCTGGCCCGTGCCCACGGCTCTTTGCTGCTCGAAGCCTTGTTGGAGCTGGATCACGCGCAACTGCTGGAGCAGCGTGGCGCTCCTTATCGGGCGCAAAGCCTGCTGGAGAATGTGCAGGCGATGCTGCTCGAGCAGCGCCTCAAGGCCGGGCCTCTGGTCGGGCGCATCGCCCTGCGGCGCGGGCACCTGGCGTTGCGGCAAGGGCAGGACAGCCTGGCTGCCGAGTGTTTCGAGGCGGGCTTGAAGATGTGCCTGCACAGCCAGGACAAGCGCGTGCTTTACGGATTTCTTGGACTGGCTCTGCTGGCCGCCAACCGTGGCGATTACGCCCAGGCCTTTGTGCAACTGCGCGACGCCGAGCGGCTGATGCAACAGCGTCAGGTGCCCGACACGGTGTACCGCGCGGTGTTGCTGTTGGTCAGCGGGCATTTCTGGTTGCAGCAGGGGCGTGCCGAATTGACAGTGGAAGCGGTGCGCCGCGTGCTTCGCCACTTTCGTGGGCCCCAGGCCAGACAGGCCCCGCCGGCCACTCTGGAACTGGTGCCGCGCCTGGAGTACCTGCTGGTGCTGGCTGAAGTGAAACTGGGTTGCGCCGATCAATCGGTGGAGCGGCTCACGGCCTTGCTGGACACCGCCCATCAGCGCGGCATGCTCTGCCTGGAAACCGAGCTGCACCTGGTGCTGGGCGAAGTGGCCTGGCAAGTCGGTGATTGCGCGCTGGCACGCCGCTCGCTGCAAACCGGGCTGGCGTTGGCGGCACGCTGCCAAGTGCAGCAAGCGATTCGCGAACTGCGGTTGCGCTCGCCGGGGTTGTTGAGTGAGCTGGGCATGGAGCCGCAAGCGCCAGGGTCGGGAACGGTAGAGAGCCCACTCAGCCAGCGCGAGTTGGAAGTCCTGCAGTTGATCGCCCTGGGCAATTCCAACCTGCAAATCGCCGACCGGCTGTTTATCTCCCTGCATACGGTCAAGACCCACGCGCGGCGTATCCACAGCAAGCTCGGCGTGGAGCGACGTACGCAAGCCGTGGCCAAGGCCAAGACGTTGGGGTTGATGACCTAGGCGCAAAACGCCTGTCGGTACTCGCCGGGCGTGGCGGCCATGGCTTGGCGGAAGCGATGGGTGAAGTGGCTGGCGCTGGAGAAACCGCACATCAAGGCGATTTCACTCAAGGGCAGGGCGCTGCTGCGCAGCAGGGCCTGGGCACGGGTGAGGCGGCGCGCCAGCAGGTATTGGTGGGGCGGCAGGCCGAAGCTTTGGCGGAACATCCGCGCGAAATGGTATTCCGACAGCGCACACATCCCGGCGAGCTGGCCCAGGCTGATCGGGTCTTCCAGGTGCTGGTCGATGTAGTCCACCAACAGCCGTCGCTGATGCGCCGCCAGCCCGCCTTTCAATCGCAGCCCATCGCGGGCGCCGACCTGGCTGAGCAGGGTGTGGCTGAGCATTTCATGGGCCAGGCTACTGGTCAGCAGGCGCTCGGCGGGCTCGTGCCAGTTCAGCGCGATCAACTGGTGAAAGCGCCGGGCCTGGCTGGCGTCTTCCAGGAAGGTGCTTTCGCGCAATTGCAGAGTGCGCGGTTCGCGGTCGAGCAGGGTGACGCAGCCCAGGGCGAATTGCTCCGGGCTGAAGTACACATGGGCCAGGCGGATTTCGCCGTTGATCACCCAGGCCGACTGATGCTCGGCGGGCAGGATGCACAACTTGTCGGGCCCGCCCTTGGTGCCCGGCTGGTCACGCCGAAAGGTGCCGGTGCCACCGCCGATGTAGCACGACAAGGTGTGATGGCTGGGAGCCTGGTAATCCTGGGCATCGTGATGGTTGCTCCACAAAGCCGCAGACAAGCCGTCACCGAGCTCGGCGCAGGCTTCGAGGCGTGCATTGGGCGAGCGGTTAAGGGCTTGAAAGACGTGCAGGGATTCCAGATCAGGCATTGTTCGTACTCTCCGACGCCTTGCATCCTACTCCGCGCGTTGAGTGCTGTGCGCCCACCGTCCGACAAAAGCGCAAGATTGTGCAAGAGCGCGCCATGAATCGCAGGCCACACTGTGGCTCAATCGATGGAGCCCGCTATGAACCTTTCCCTGTATTTACTCACCGTGCTGATCTGGGGCACCACTTGGATCGCCCTCAAATGGCAACTGGGCGTGGTGGCGATTCCTGTGTCCATCGTCTATCGCTTCGGCCTGGCGGCGCTGGTGTTGTTTGCGCTGTTGCTGGTCAGCCGCAAGTTGCAGGTGATGAACCGGCGCGGGCATTTGATCTGCCTGGCCCAGGGGCTGTGCCTGTTTTGTGTGAACTTCATGTGTTTCCTGACGGCCAGCCAATGGATCCCCAGCGGGTTGGTGGCGGTGGTGTTTTCCACGGCCACGCTGTGGAATGCGCTGAATGCCCGGGTGTTTTTCGGCCAGCGGGTGGCGCGCACTGTGTTGATGGGCGGCGGGCTGGGCTTGATGGGCTTGGGCCTGCTGTTCTGGCCGGAACTGGTGGGGCATACCGCCAGCCCGCAAACCTTGCTCGGCTTGGGGTTGGCGCTGCTGGGGACGATGTGTTTCTCGGCTGGCAATATGCTCTCGAGCCTGCAACAGAAGGCCGGTCTGAGACCGCTGACCACAAATGCCTGGGGCATGTTGTATGGTTCGTTGATGCTGGCGACCTACTGCGTGGTGCGTGGGATTCCGTTCGAGATGGACTGGAGTGCGCGGTACATCGGCGCGCTGTGGTACCTGGTGATTCCCGGCTCGGTGATCGGCTTTACTGCATACCTGACGTTGGTCGGACGTATGGGGCCGGAGCGTGCGGCGTATTGCACGGTGCTGTTCCCGGTGGTGGCGTTGAACGTCTCGGCATTTGCCGAAGGGTACCAGTGGACTGCACCAGCGCTGGCGGGGTTGGTGTTGGTGATGCTGGGCAATGTGTTGGTGTTTCGTAAGCCCAAGCCGGTCGTGGTTGCCTCACAATCCTTGGCCTGACCCATCACTGTATGAGCCGGCAAGCCGGCTCCTACAGAGGGTGGGGTTATTTGAGGCCGAGGCGCTTGGCCATGCGGCCTAGGTTGGCGCGGTCCAGGCCCAGTTCTCGGGCGGCGCTGGCCCAGTTGTGCTGGTGGCGCTCCAGGCAGGCGCTGATGATCTGGCGTTGATAGTGTTCGGTGGCTTGGCGCAGGTCGCCGGTCACGCTGGGCACCGCATCGACCGGTTCGTCGATCACCGGCGCACTGACATCGGGCAGATCCAGGTCCTGGGCGTTCAGGCTCAGAATCTTCGGACGCTCGCGACAGTTTCCCAAGGCTTTGAGTGCGCTGCGTCCGATCAAATGTTCCAGCTCCCGCACATTGCCTGGCCAGTTATAGGCCAGCAGCGCCGCCTGGGCATCGCTGGTCAGGCGCAGACTGCCCAAGCCCATGCGTGACCTGTTCTGCTCAAGGAAAAAGCCGGCCAGCAGCAGCACATCGCGCCCGCGCTCGCGCAGCGCCGGCACTTGCAGCGGGTAGACGCTGAGGCGGTGATAGAAGTCGGCGCGGTAGCGACCATGGCGCACTTCGTCAGCCAGGTCGCGGTTGGTGGCGGCGATCAGGCGCACGTCCACCTGGTGTTCCTTGTCCGAGCCCAGGCGTTGCAATTGACCGCTTTGCAGTACTCGCAGCAGCTTGGCCTGCACGGTCAGCGACAGTTCGCCCACTTCATCGAGAAACAGCGTGCCGCCATTGGCCAGTTCGAACTTGCCACGACGTTCGTTCAACGCGCCGGTAAAGGCCCCACGTACATGGCCGAACAGCTCGCTTTCCACCAGGGTTTCCGGCAGGGCGGCGCAGTTGAGGCTGATCAGCGGTTTATCGGCGCGGGTTGAGGCGGCGTGGATGGCCTGGGCCACCAGTTCTTTGCCAACTCCGGTTTCGCCGGTGATCAGCACAGTGAGGTCACTGCCGCCCACCAGTTTGATCTCTTCCACCAGGCGCTTGTGGGGTTTGCTCTGGCCGATCATCTCCTTGTGCTGCTGGCCGCTGGCCTCGCGGTAGATTTCGGCGCGCAGGGTCAGGCGTTCGATACGTTCGGCCACGTTGACGGTGGCTGCGGCGAGGCTGGCGAAGGCTTGCAGGGCGTCCAGTTCGACGCGCTCGAAGCGCTCGGTGTCGAGGGCGTCCAGGGTCAGCAGGCCCCAGGGCTGATCGTCGACGAACAGCGGGCAACCCATGCAATCGTGGACTTCCAGGTGCCCGTGCAGTCCATCGACCAGGCCGTCGTAGGGGTCGGGCAATTCGCTGTCACTGTCAAACCGCGTAGGGCCTGGGCTGCTCAGTAACACGGCGAAGCGCGGGTGTTCGCTGACTTTGAAGCGTCTGCCCAGGGTGTCTGCGCTCAAGCCGTCGACGGCCAGCGGCACCAGCCATTCGCCGTCCAGGCGCAACAGCGCGGCGGCGTCACAGGGCAGCAGGGCGCGCATGGCTTGTAATAGACGACGATAACGCTCGCCTTCGGGCAGTTCACGGGACAGGTCGGCGACCAGAGGCAGCAGGGTGGTGAGCAGCGATTGCGCAGTCATAATGACTCCTTGTAGTCCTTATGACTATACGTTGCAGGAAGTCATACTGACTACAAATTGCATAACCTATTGAAATTAAACGATTTATTTGTTGGCACGAATACTGAGTAGGTAAAGGCAATCAGTAAAGAAGCCCAGGAGGCTCCCATGCTTAGTGCCCAAGACCGTGCCATCGTCAAATCCACCGTGCCCCTGCTGGAAAGCGGCGGCGAAGCGCTGATCACCCATTTCTACCGCATGATGCTTTCCGAGTATCCGGAAGTTCGCCCGCTGTTCAACCAGGCCCACCAGGCCAGCGGCGACCAACCCCGCGCCTTGGCCAACGGGGTGTTGATGTACGCGCGGCATATCGACCAGTTGGACCAACTGGGCGACCTGGTGGCCAAGATCATCAACAAGCATGTGGCCCTGCAGATCCTGCCGGAGCACTACCCGATCGTCGGCGCGTGCCTGCTGCGCGCGATTTCCGAAGTGCTAGGCAGTGAGATTGCGACTCCCGAGGTGATGAACGCCTGGGGCGCGGCCTACGGCCAACTGGCCGACATCCTGATCGGCGCCGAGGCGGCGATCTATGAAGAGAAAGCGCAGGCCCCGGGTGGCTGGCGGGGTGCGCGGCCGTTTATCATCGTCAAGCGCGTGGTGGAGAGTGACGAGATTATCTCCTTCTACTTTGCCCCGGTGGACAACGGTCCGATTCTTGCCGCTGCACCGGGCCAATACATCGGCATGAAACTGGTGCTGGATGGCGAGGAAGTGCGCCGCAACTATTCGCTGTCAGCCCTGACCGATTCGGGCCTGTACCGCATCAGCGTCAAACGCGAGGCCGGCGGGCGGGTGTCCAACTACCTGCACGACCAACTGCACGTCGGTGCGACTATTGACCTGTTTCCGCCTTCGGGGGAGTTCACCCTGGCAGCCAGCGACAAACCGCTGGTGCTGATCAGCGGTGGAGTGGGCATTACGCCGACCTTGCCGATGCTCGAAGCGGCCCTGGCTACCCAGCGCCCGGTGCACTTCATCCACTGCGCGCGTAACGGCGGGGTGCATGCGTTCCGTGATTGGGTCGATGCCCTGGCGGCCAAGCACCCACAGCTCAAGCGCTTCTATTGCTACGCCGAAGATGATGGCGTGAGCCCGGCGGCGGACAAGGTCGGCTTGCTGAGTCAGGAACAACTGGCGGCATGGTTGCCCGAGCAGCGCGACCTCGATGCCTACTTCCTTGGCCCTAAAGGCTTCATGGGCGCGATCAAGCGCTATCTCAAGGCGCTGGGTGTACCCGAGAAGCAAAGCCGCTATGAGTTCTTCGGCCCGGCTGCGGCGCTGGAATAACACGCTCAAAAATGTGGGAGCGGGCTTGCTCGCGAATGCGATAGATCAGTCACTTACAGGTCAACTGACAAACCGCATTCGCGAGCAAGCCCGCTCCCACATTTGCTTATCTATTCCTCCAGGTTAATCCCCCGTTAACCCCCTCTGTTTAAACCACTCCCTGTGTGTAAACTTGCGGCCATTGGCACAACCAAACAAAGGGAAACGGTGATGAGTGACGAATTGCGTTTAGGCAGGGAGCGGCGCTTTCTGGTGTTGCTGGGCATCATCTGCCTGGCGCTGATCGGCGGTGCGCTTTACATGCAGGTGGTACTCGGCGAGGCGCCGTGCCCGCTGTGCATCCTGCAACGCTACGCCTTGCTGTTGATCGCGATCTTCGCGTTCATCGGTGCGGCGATGCGCACCAAAGGGGCGCTCACGTTTTTCGAAGGGTTGGTGATACTCAGCGCCCTCGGCGGTGTGGCCGCAGCCGGTCACCACGTGTACACCCAGTTCTTCCCCCAGGTCAGTTGCGGCATTGATGTGCTGCAACCGATCGTCGATGACCTGCCGCTGGCCAAAGTGTTCCCCCTGGGGTTCCAGGTCGATGGCTTCTGCAGCACCCCGTATCCGCCCGTGCTGGGTCTGTCCCTGGCGCAGTGGGCACTGGTTGCGTTCGTGCTGACGGTGATCCTGGTGCCGTTGGGGATTTACCGGAATCGCCAGCGCAAAGCCTGAGCCCATCCCTGAAACGCCCCGGTCCTTCTTGAGGGACGGCCGGGGCGTTTTTGTTTGTAGGGATTTGTGAATAGAACGTGACGCCGGACAATTTTAGGTGCGCGCAGTGTGCGACATGTTGTCACACGGAAGCTGCCGCAGGACGTTTCTGACCCGCCGAACGGCCGCTTAAATTTGCATAAAACGGCCAAGATGTGCTGTCAGTTCGTGGTTCCGGCGAGGCCACGAACCTCAGGCCACGTCAGCAATTGCGTGATGTCCGAATGCCTTGTTTTATGGGGGCTTGCATCGCTTTGGCTTACCCTTACAGCCCATATGGGCTGCGACGGGTCGCCCTATAACACGGCATTTTTTGTGGTTTTTGTTGAGAATCGAACACGATAAGATCGCGAACCTTTGCAATATTGGTGAAGGATTATTGCTGTAATCGATAAAAATTATTTCTTTATAAGACATGGTTTATACATCGCTAGCTAACTACAATCGCCCGCACTGAATGTCCGGTGCTGTTCAATATTTGAGCACTGGAGCGGTCGAGGGGCAGATGGACGGCTCTGTGCGACCCCAAGGTTCCGACAGCCTTTCAACTATCCGCACCAAATGGAATTGGTCTGTAACAAGGCCTTTAACCACGAAATCGAATAAGAACTCACCGCAGGTCCGTGAAACGCCACCTAATGGCGCGATGGGCAGGCTCTTATTCAATCGAAGAGAAATGCCAACCCTTGGCAGGGTGAAGTGTTGGCGATCAAAACCCAACTGCATTGCGCAAGCTGCTTTAGAGGTCGTGAGATGAGTAAAAACAGGTACCCCCGATTACTAGGCTTTTTGCCGCTGCTTGGCATGATGTTAATGCTGGGAGGCTGCAAGTGGACCTTGATGGACCCAAAAGGACAGATCGGTCTGGATCAACGAAACCTGATCATCACCGCCACCCTGCTGATGTTGTTGGTTGTGGTGCCTGTGATCATCATGACCTTCGCCTTCGCCTGGAAATACCGCGCGTCGAACACCAGCGCGACCTACGCGCCGAAGTGGTCGCACTCCACCAAGATTGAAATCGCAGTGTGGCTGGTGCCGATCCTCATCATCATCGCCCTGGGTTACATCACCTATAAGTCGACCCATGAGCTGGACCCGTACCGTCCGCTGGAATCCGACGTCAAGCCGATCAACATCGAAGTGGTCGCGCTGGACTGGAAGTGGCTGTTCATCTACCCGGACCTGGGTATCGCCACCGTCAACGAAATCCAGTTCCCAGAGAACACTCCGCTTAACTTCCGGATCACCTCCGACGCCGTGATGAACTCGTTCTTCATCCCAGCCCTGGGCGGTCAGATCTACGCGATGGCAGGCATGCAGACACGCCTGCACCTGATCGCCAACGAAAAAGCTGAAATGGAAGGCATCTCCGCAAACTACAGCGGCGCTGGCTTCACCGGCATGAAATTCAAAGCGATCTCGACGAGCCAGGAAGGTTTCAACGCCTGGGTAGCCGAAGTCAAGGCCGCACCTAAACAGCTTGATCAAGCTGAATACGATGCCCTGACCAAACCAAGCCAGAACAACCCAGTCGCTCTGTACTCCGCGTATGAGCCGGACCTGTTTCAGAAAATCGTCGACAAGTACGAAGGTATGAAGCCAGGCAAGCCGGTCAAGCACGAGAAGAAAGAAGTGGCCGCGGTTGAAGGTTCTGACACGGGCTCGCATTCAACTGCTGGGGCAGAGGAGTAAACGATGTTTGGTAAATTAAGTTGGGATGCGGTCCCGTTCCACGAGCCGATCGTAATGGTGACCATCGCCATGATCGCGCTGGGTGGTCTGGCACTGTTTGCAGGTATTACGTACTTCAAGAAGTGGACCTACCTGTGGACCGAGTGGTTGACGTCGGTCGACCACAAGAAAATCGGCGTCATGTACGTCATCGTTGCCATGGTCATGCTGCTGCGTGGTTTTGCCGACGCCATCATGATGCGTACCCAGTTGGCCATGGCCACCGAGGGTTCGCCTGGCTACCTGCCACCTGAACACTATGACCAGATCTTCACCGCTCACGGTGTGATCATGATCATCTTCATGGCGATGCCATTCTTCACCGGCCTGATGAACCTTGCCTTGCCGCTGCAGATTGGCGCGCGTGACGTTGCCTACCCGTTCCTGAACTCCCTGAGCTTCTGGCTGCTGGTTTCCGGCGTGGTGCTGATCAACGTGTCCCTGGGCGTCGGCGAATTCGCCAAGACCGGTTGGGTTGCGTATCCGCCATTGTCGGGCCTGCAATACAGCCCTGGCGTGGGTGTGGACTACTACATCTGGGCCCTACAGTTATCAGGACTAGGGACGACACTGACGGGGGTCAACTTCCTGGCCACCGTCCTGAAAATGCGCGCCCCTGGCATGAAACTGATGGACATGCCGATCTTCACCTGGACCTGCACCTGGGCAAACGTGCTGATCGTGGCTTCGTTCCCGATCCTGGCCGCTACCATGGCGCTGCTGTCGCTTGACCGTTACCTGGATTTCCACATTTTCACCAATGAACTTGGTGGCAATCCGATGATGTACGTGAACCTGTTCTGGGCATGGGGTCACCCTGAGGTGTACATCCTCATCCTGCCAGCGTTCGGTATCTTCTCCGAAGTGATCTCGACCTTTACCGGCAAGCGCCTGTTCGGTCACCACTCGATGGTTTATGCATCGGGCGCAATCTCGGTACTGGGCTTCATGGTGTGGCTGCACCACTTCTTCACCATGGGTTCGGGTGCCAGCGTCAACGCCTTCTTCGGCCTGGCGACGATGCTGATTTCCATCCCGACGGGGGTGAAGCTATTCAACTGGCTGTTCACCATCTACCACGGTCGTCTGCGCATGACCAGCCAGGTCCTGTGGACCCTGGGCTTCATGGTGACCTTCGCCATTGGCGGCATGACCGGCGTACTGCTGGCCATCCCGGGTGCTGACTTCGTGCTGCACAACAGCCTGTTCGTGATCGCTCACTTCCACAACGTGATCATCGGTGGTGCTGTATTCGGTTACATCGCTGGTTTCAGCTTCTACTTCCCGAAAGCGTTCGGCTTCAAGCTGCACGAAGGCTGGGGCAAGGCTGCATTCTGGTTCTGGATCTCGGGCTTCTTCGTCGCGTTCATGCCGCTCTATGCACTGGGCTTCATGGGCATGACCCGTCGTCTGAACGCTACCACCAACCCTGAGTGGGTGCCGTACCTGTACGTCGCCATGTTCGGTGCGGTGATGATCGCTGTGGGTATCGCCTGCCAGCTGATCCAGTTGTACGTGAGTGTCCGTGACCGTAAGCAGAACGCTTGCGAATCCGGTGACCCATGGAATGGCCACACCCTGGAATGGTCGACTTCTTCGCCACCGCCGTTCTACAACTTCGCCGTGATCCCTACTGCGAACACCATTGATGCGTTCACCGAAGCCAAGGAAGACGGTACTGCGTACCAGCGTCCTAAGCACTACGAACCGATCCACATGCCAAACAACACCGCCACTGGCGTGGTGATGGGCGCGCTGTTGACCGTGTTCGGTTTCGCGATGATCTGGCACATCTGGTGGCTGGCAATCGCGAGCCTGGTGGGCACCATCGGCTACTTCATTGTCCACGCCGCACGTGATGATCAAGGCTACATGGTGCCGGTCGAGACGATCGAACGCATCGAAGCCGAGCAACACGCTCGCCTGGTCGCCGAGAAGAAAATCCCGGCCAACCGTGTAGAAACCTCGTTGGAACAGGCTTAAACCATGTCGAACTTAGTGACCAATGCTGGACACGCCCATGTCGATGACCATGGGCACGATGACCATCACCACGACTCGGGGCCGATGACCGTTTTCGGTTTCTGGCTCTACCTGATGACCGACTGCATCTTGTTTGCGTCGATCTTCGCGGTGTACGCGGTACTGGTAAATAACGTAGCGGGTGGCCCGTCGGGCCACGACATCTTCGAACTGCCTTACGTGCTCGGCGAAACCGCCTTGCTGTTGTTCAGTTCGATCACCTACGGCTTCGCCATGTTGGCCTTCTACAAGGGCAACAAGAAAGGCGTACTGAGCTGGTTGGCACTGACCTTCCTGTTCGGCCTGGGCTTCATCGGCATGGAGATCAATGAGTTCCACCTGCTGATCTCCGAAGGCTACGGCCCGCACCGTTCCGGCTTCCTGTCGGCGTTCTTCACGCTGGTAGGCACCCACGGTCTGCACGTAACGGCTGGCCTGCTGTGGATGGCGGTGATGATGTATCAGGTCAATAAACACGGCCTGACCAACACCAACAAGACTCGCCTGAGCTGCCTGAGCCTGTTCTGGCACTTCCTGGACGTGGTCTGGATCTGCGTCTTCACCGTTGTTTACCTGATGGGGACTCTGTAATGGCTAATGCACACTCCCATGACCATGACAGCCATGATGCAAGCCACGGCAGCGTTAAGTCGTACGCCATCGGCTTCATCCTGTCGGTAATCCTGACGCTCATCCCGTTCGGTCTGGTGATGTACCCGACCCTGCCTAAGTCGATCACCTTGATGATCGTGCTGGCATTCGCGGTGATTCAGGTTCTGGTTCACCTGGTGTACTTCCTGCACCTGGACCGCTCCAAAGAGCAACGCGATAACGTGATTGCGTTCGTGTTCGCAGGGTTGGTAATCCTGCTGCTGGTTGGCCTGTCGATATGGATCATGTTCAGCATCCATACGTTCATGATGGCGAAGTGAGGTAAGACCCGATGTCGCTTAAGCACTTTATCCAAATCACCAAACCGGGGATCATTTTCGGTAACGTGCTTTCTGTGGCGGGCGGTTTCTTCCTGGCCTCCAAGGGACATGTCGATCTGGCCATCTTCCTGGCTGCAATGATCGGCACTTCCCTGGTGGTAGCTTCCGGTTGTGTGTTCAACAACTGCATCGACCGTGACATCGATATCAAGATGGAACGCACCAAGAATCGTGTGCTGGTCCAGGGCCTCATCTCCCTGAAGCTGGCACTGATCTACGCGACCGTCCTCGGTGTTGCCGGCGTGGCGTTGTTGTACAAGGTGGCCAACCCGCTGGCGGCGCTGTTTGCCGTGATCGGCTTTGTCATCTACGTCGGCCTCTACAGCCTGTACCTCAAGCGCAAGTCGGTTCACGGCACGCTGGTGGGCAGTCTGTCGGGAGCGATGCCGCCGGTGATTGGTTATGTGGCTGTGACCAATAGCTTCGACATGGCCGCGCTGACGCTACTGGTGATGTTCAGCCTGTGGCAGATGCCGCACTCGTACGCCATCGCGATTTTCCGCTTCAATGACTACCTGGCTGCTTCGATTCCGGTTCTGCCGGTCAAGCGTGGCATCCAGGTCGCCAAGAAACACATCCTGCTGTACATCCTGGCCTTCCTCGTGGCGACCTTGATGTTGACCTTCAGTGGCTACGCCGGCATGAGCTACCTTGCCGTCGCCGCCGCCATGGGCATGTACTGGTTGTACATGGCCTGGACCGGCTACAAGGCGGTGGATGACACCGTCTGGGCACGCAAGCTGTTCGTGTTCTCGATCTTCACCATCACCGCGCTCAGCGTGATGATGTCCCTGGATTTCCAAGTGCCGAAAGAGCTGTTGCTGACCTACGCTCACTGAGTGGTCCTGCAGTGAAAGAGCCCCGCCTTCGAGAGAAGCGCGGGGCTTTTTCTTGGGCGTCGGTTTAAATCTGCGGATGTTTATCTCGTCATACCCCTCTGTACGTGCTCTGCGAATCCACCACCCGCCAACAAGGAGTTGCCCCATGGTCAGCGTTAGTCGTCGGTCCCTTCTCGCCCTGGGCGCCGCCCTGCCTTTATTGGGGCGCCTGGATTGGGCGGTCGCGGCGCCGCCGCCGGCAAAGTCTGACGAGGTGCGACTCAACTACAACGAAAGCCCCTACGGACCCTCACAGGCCGCCCGTGAAGCGATGCAGCGTGGTATCGCGACGTCCGGGCGTTACCCCTACAACCACATGTATGCTTTAGCCGGGCTATTTGCTCAGCAGCAAGGCATTGCCGAAGAACAGGTGGCAGTGTTTGCAGGCTCAATGGCGGCCTTACGTTATGCGGTGCTGGCATTCACCAGCGAAACTCGCGGCCTGGTGATGGCTACGCCGTCCTACGAAGTGCCGCACCAGGCGGCGCAGGCGAACAAAGCTGCGGTGAAGGAAGTCAGCCTGAACGCCGACCACGCCCACGACATCCCGGCCATGCTCGCCGCCGATCCACAGGCCGGCATGCTCTACCTGTGCAACCCCAATAACCCCACTGGCACCGTTACGCCCGTCGACGCCATCCGCCACGCGTTGGCGAATAAACCCAAAGGCAGTGTGCTGGTGGTAGACGAGGCTTACATCGACTTCGCCGACGTACCCAGCGTGGTCAGTTGGGTCAAGGACCACGACGACCTGCTGGTGCTGCGCACTTTCTCGAAAATCTACGGCATGGCCGGTGCCCGCCTGGGCTTGGCGGTCGGGCATCCGGCGTTGCTGGAACGCCTCGCCGTATTTGGCGGCGACAACGTGCCGGCCGGTACCACTCTGCTCGGCGGCCTTGCCAGCCTTGAGGACGTCAAACTGCTGCCGCAACGCAAGGCGCTCAATAAACAACTGCGCGATGAGACTGTGGCCTGGCTGCAGGGGCGTGGTTTCACCTGCACGGCCTCCCAGGCCAACTGTTTCATGATCGACGTGAAGCAACCGGCGGAGCAGGTGATCGAGAAACTGGCAGCCCAAGGCGTGCTGATCGGCCGTGTGTTTAAAAACTGGCCGCAGTGGGTTCGGGTGACGGTGGGGAACAAGCGGGAGATGGCACGGTTTCGTGAGGTGTTTGCGCAATTTGACACCACGAAACAATTGTAGGAGCCGGCAAGCCGGCTCCTACAATGTGGGGTTATTGCTGCGCGATGCTGTACCCGTCAAACGCAGTCTGCTGCTGCAATGCAGTAATCACGCTCTTGCGGCTCAGCGGCTGCTCAGCGCCGGCGTTATCGACAAAACTCTCAACGTCCAACTCCGCCTCATCCCCTTCACCCACAAAGCTGAACCCCAAAAACTCGAACGCCTCACGGTCGACATTCAGCTTGGAGCGCGGCGTGCGCAGCGGCAGGGTGACGCTGATGCCATCCTTGCTGATCACAAACACTTCGGCTTCTTTCTTGGGCCGTGAGGCCTTGCTCTTGCCGGCGCTTGGGTTGCTGATGGCCTGGTGGCTCTGGTTCAGCACTTTCAACGCCAAGCCGTAGACCAACTCCTGGAATTCGGGGTCGTCCTTGAAGCTGGACAGGATGCGGCTGATCGAAAACTTGCTGCTCAGGTCTTCCAGGGCTGCGTTATCGGCGGCTTCGGCGTCCTTGAGTTGCTTGAGCTGGCCCATCAGGTCGTAGGCCTTGTCGTCATCGAAAGCATCGTGGGCCTGGCGGATGGCCACGCGCAGCTCGCGGATCTGGTCGCTTTCCTTGGACGTGTGGAACGCGTCCAGCACCATCTCACTGATGATCTTGGCTGCTGGCAGATGCTGTGAAAGATTGATGGCGTTTTCGTATTCGGCTTTGGCGTGCGAGGCGACTACGGATTCTTCGGGGGCGGATTTTTCGGTGTAAGAATCGGACATTGAAATTTCACTACTTCAGTAAACGAGGACAAAAAAGCGTCGGGCATTTTCAGGGGGGAGGGAGGTCAGGTCAAGGCAGCACAATGCCCTTATCCCGACGCAACGCCGTCAGCGCCCGCTGCAGCCGTACGGCTCGTCCGCAAAACAGACCTACGGTAAACCCCGATACGCCGCCCACTGCCATCAACATCGACGGCGTGCTCAGCAGCAGCGGATGCACGGCTTGCTGGTAACCGAAGTAGTACTTCACCGCAAAGAACAGTTGCGAGATCAGCAGGGTTTTCCAGGTGCCCGGCAATACCAGGGTCTCGCCATTGGCATCCAGCCGCGCCCCCTCAACGTTGAACAGCACCATCCCCACCAGGCTGCCCAGCACCGCGCCGGCAACCCAGGCGCCGCTCGACAAGATTGAAGGCGCCAGCGACATCAACGACCACACCACCAGCACCACCGGCAGGATCACCAGCGAGCGGCGATTTTCGCGTCCACCCAGGCAGGCCTTGATGCCGTAGTAGCAAATCCACAGGTAAATGGCGTAGACCCAAATGGGCGTGCCTTGGAGGATGTCGAGCATGGTGTGCGTCCGTGCAGAGGGGAGGTGGTGGATAGTCGTTGAGTACTGACGCCTTTGTCCAGCGATCTGCCCCTGACCCACATCAACACTCCCCGCCCACAAAACCGTTACAACACAGAGGCCTGATGAACCCATAAAAACGACCACTGACCTGCGCCGAGGGGACCGCCCCACGCCAGGTTGTTAAAGGACTAATGCGATGGCGCTTTCCCTTTCTCGCCTGGCCTTGCTGGGGGCGACGCTTTGCCTGTCTCTTCCCCTACACGCCAACGTTCCCGACGCTTCGCTGATCGAGCAGGGCAAATACGTCGCGCAACTGGGCGACTGCATCGCCTGCCACACCGCCAAGCAAGGCAAGGAGATGGCCGGCGGCCTGGAGCTGAGCACGCCGATGGGCACGATCTATTCGAGCAATATTACGCCGGACCGAGAGACAGGGATTGGCGCCTACACCTTCGAAGCGTTCGACCGCGTCATGCGCGAAGGCGTGACGCCGACGGGCATGAACCTGTACCCGGCGATGCCGTACCCGTCCTACGCCAAGATGAGCGAAACCGACATGCGTGCCCTGTTCACTTATTTGATGCAAGGCGTCGAGCCGGTGCAGCAGGCCAATCTTGAGGCGGACATGGGCTTCCCGTTCAACCAGCGCTGGGGTCTGGCGTTGTGGAATTTTGTCTTCCTCGACAAACAACCCTTCAAGCCGGATCCGGCACGCGATGAACAACTCAACCGTGGCGCCTACCTGGTCCAGGGCCTGGGCCACTGCGGCTCCTGTCACACGCCACGGGGCATTGCGTTCCAGGAAAAAGCCATGAGCGACGAGGGCTCCAGTGGCCAGTACTACCTGGCCGGCGAAACCGTCGAGCATTGGCGCGCCCTGAGCCTGCGCAATCTGTGGACGGTGGAAGACACCGTGCAACTGCTCAAGACCGGGCAAAACCGCTTTGCCACGGTCGCCGGCAACATGGCCGATGTGATTCACCACAGCACCCAGCACTTCAGCGACTACGACCTGACGGCTATCGCCAGTTACTTGAAATCCCTACCCCTCGGTAAAGACGACTTGCCCATGCCGTCCGTGGCCCAGGCCCCAGCCGTGCCACCTGCAGATGTGTTCACCAGTCGTGGCGGACTGGGTTACATGCAGTTCTGCAGCGACTGTCATCGCAGCGATGGTGCGGGCGTGAAAGGTCTGTTCCCACCTTTGGCCGGCAATCCGAGCATTGCGTCCAGCAACCCGACGTCACTGCTGCACATCACCCTCACCGGCTGGGAGACCGCACAAACGGCAACGCACCCACGGATCTACACCATGCCGGGTTTCGCCCGCTTGAACGATCAGGAAATCGCCGAGATCCTCAGTTTCGTACGTACCCGTTGGGGTAACGAAGGCACGCCGATCAGCGCCGGCCAGGTGAAGAAACTGCGTGACCAACTCAACCCGGCCACCACCGATTCATCGGCCTTCGAAACCCCGCGCCTGGCCGAGTTGCTTGCGGCGCCCAACGCCGACCAGGTGATTCGCGGCATGCGCCTGCATCTGCAAACCAAAGAGCTGCTGCCCAACAATGTCGGCAATTCACTCAATTGCACCAGTTGCCATCTCAACGCTGGCACGGTAGCGGATGGGTCTCCGTTTGTAGGCGTCTCGGCGTTTTTCCCCAGCTATGCGCCGCGCGCAGGCAAGGTGGTGACCCTGGAAGAACGAATTAACGGCTGCTTCCGCCGCTCGATGAATGGCAAACCACTGCCGCCACAATCGGCAGACATGCAAGCGATGGTCGCCTATTTCGATTGGATGAAAAACAACACCCGCCCCGAAGACAAAGTAGCCGGGCGCGGCGTGGGCAAGGTCGACCCGGCGATCAAGCCGGACCTGGCCAATGGCAAACAGGTCTACGCCAAGCAATGCGCGGTGTGCCATGGCGACAACGGCCAGGGCCTGGCACGTGCCGATGGAGAGCTGATCTACCCGCCGCTGTGGGGCGACCAATCGTTCAACATCGGTGCCGGCATGGCGCGCACCTACACGGCAGCGGCGTTCGTCAAACGCAACATGCCGATTGGCTTCCACGAGAAATTCCCGCTGGGGCAGGGCGGTTTATCGGACCAGGAAGCCGTGGATGTGGCGGCATATTTCTCTGGTCAACCGCGCCCGGACTTCCCGGACAAGATCAAGGACTGGCCGAACGGCGGTAAACCTGTCGATGCGCGTTACTAATCCAACTGTTTGAGGCAGGCCTCGAGAATATCCAGGCCTTCCTCCAGCACCGCAGGCTCGACGGTCAGCGGTGCCAGCAGGCGGATGATATGCCGCGACTTGCCGCTGGGCATCAGCAACAAACCGGCGTCCCGCGCCAGGCCGAGCAACTGGGTCAGCTGTTTCGACGCGGGTGTGCCGTCGGCGTTGGCCAGTTCGATGCCGCGCATGGCGCCCACGCCGGTCAGACGGCCGAGGTAGGGTGTCAGGCCTTGCGCACACCAGGTCTGATAGCGGCTGACGATGGCTTCTTCCTGCTGTAAGCCCCAGGTTTTCAGGTGTTCATCGGTCATGGCATCGAGGGTCGCCAACGCTGCCGCGCACGCAATGGGGTTGCCGGAATAGGTGCCGCCAAGGCCACCTTTGGGCAGATTGTCCATCAACGCCTTGCGCCCTACGACGGCGCCCAACGGCACACCGCCGGCGATGCTTTTACCCAGCAGGATCAAGTCCGGCTCGATCCCCAGGCGCGAGAACGCAAAACGCTCGCCGGTACGGCCAAAGCCCGATTGGATTTCATCGACAATCAGCAAAATGTTGTTCTCGTCGCAAAAGCGCCGCAGCGCCTGGGCGAATTCGATGTCCAGCGCCAGGAACCCCCCTTCGCCCTGTACCGGCTCGATGATGAAACAGGCCACGTCGTTGACATCTATTTCCACGCTGAACAAGCGGTCCATGGCCTTCAGCGCCTCGGCGCAGGTCACGCCGTTATCGGCACTGGGGTAGGGCAGGTGATACACCGGGCCTGGTAGTACCCCGACCTTTTGTTTGTAGGGCGCGACTTTGCCATTGAGGTTGAGCGTGGCCAGGGTACGGCCGTGGAAGGCGCCGTCAAACGCTATCACTGCGGTGCGGCCGGTAGCGCCGCGTACGATCTTCAGCGCGTTTTCCGCCGCCTCCGCGCCGCTGTTGGTGAGCATGCCGCTGACCGGGTAGTCCACCGGCATAAATGCGGTAAGACGATCCATCAGCTCGATGTAGGGCGCGTGAGGGGCGGCATTGAACGCGTAGTGCGTCAGTTGGGTCGCCTGGTCGCGAATTGCCTCGACCACGCCGGGATGGCAGTGACCGAGGTTGAGCACACCAATGCCGCCGACAAAATCGATGTAGCGTTTACCCGAGGTGTCCCAGACCTCAGCGTTTTTACCGTGGCTGAGGCTGATGGGGTGAACAATGGAAATCGATTGGCTGATGGTTTCGCGGCTCATGAATCGGGGACTCGGCAGTGACGGGCTTGTTTTTATCTAAGCCGGGCACCCGCACTTGCCGCAAACGAAATAAAGTCGCCGGGTCATGACTGAAAGTCGGGATGTGTGCCGATGTACTCCACCATCCAGTTGAGGAAGGCTTTCACCTTGGGAATCTCGCCGGCATGTTCGGCATGGGCGATGAAGTGCGCGCCGCTGCTGGGCATCGCGTAGTTCCACGGAATCATCAGGCTACCCTGCGCCAGTTCATCCGCCACCAGATACTGCGGCACCAGCGCTACGCCATAGCCCGACTGTGCCGCGCGGATGCACATGTAGAACGTGTCGAAACGCGGGCCGTGGTAGCTGTTTTGCGAGTGCAGGCCCTGCTCCAGGAACCATTCGTGCCAGGCTTCCGGACGCGAGGTGCATTGCAGCAAGGTGTGGCGCGACGACGCATCGCTGCCTTCGGCGACGAATCCTGGCGCACACACCGGCACTACCGCCTCACGGAACAGCTCGATGCAGGTTGCGCCTGGCCATGAGCCTTGGCCGAAGAAAAACGCGATATCGGCCTTGGCCTGCAATACGTCGAAAGGCTCCAGCTCGTTGCGCACGTCCAGATGGATATTCGGATGTTTCGCCGCGAAATCCTTGAGTTTGGGCACCAGCCAGCGGTCACCGAAGGTGGGCTGGGTGGCGATGCGCAGCACTTCAGTCTCGCCGCCGTAGGTGAGGATGTAGCGGCTGGAGATGTCCACCTGAGTGAGGATCTTGTGCACCTCGGCAAGGTACAGCGAGCCCGCCGGCGACAGGTACAGGCGCTGACGCACCCGTTCGAACAGATTGTGGCAAAGCATCTCTTCCAGCTGCGCCACCTGCTTGCTCACCGCACTCTGGGTCAGGTGCAGCTCTTCGGCGGCGCGAGTGAAACTCAAATGGCGGGCGGCGGCTTCGAAGCATTGCAGGGCGGTCATCGATGGGGTCAAGCGTTTTGAAATCATGCAGTTCATTCCAAATCGGAAGGAGCCTTTGCCTAAAGGTCGTTTGTGGCAGTAGCGCAAAGCCGTTGATACTGCCCCGCAGCACTATAAACCGGCGCGGGCTGTGGGGCGCCGAATAATAAGGAATGACAGGGAGCGCCTTGCATGAACCCATTCAAAACCACCTTGGCCGCCATCGGCGCCACCGCCGTTTTCGGTTTGGCGAGCACCGCCCAGGCGGGCACGACCTTGGACGCCATCCAGAAAAAAGGTTTTATCCAATGCGGCGTCAGTGACGGACTGCCGGGTTTCGGCGTACCGGACAGCAAGGGCAAGATGACCGGTATCGATGTGGACGTGTGCCACGCGGTGGCGGCGGCGGTTTTTGGCGATGCATCAAAAGTGAAGTTCACCCAGTTGACCGCCAAGGAGCGCTTCACTGCGCTGCAATCCGGTGAAATCGACCTGATCTCACGCAACACCACCTGGACCAGTTCCCGTGATTCGGGCATGGGCCTGGTGTTCACCGGCGTCACCTACTACGACGGCATTGGCTTTCTGGTGAACAATAAACTGGGCGTCACCGCTGCCAAGCAACTGGACGGCGCCACGGTGTGCATCCAGGCCGGCACCACCACCGAGTTGAATGTCTCGGACTACTTCCGCACCCATGGCATGAAGTACACGCCGATTACCTTCGACACCGCCGACGAAAGCGCCAAGGGCCTGGAAGCCGGGCGTTGCGACGTGCTGACCACCGATCAGTCGGGCCTGTACGCCCAGCGCATCAAGATGGCTCACCCGGACGAGTTCGTGGTGTTGCCGGAAGTGATCTCCAAGGAACCACTGGGTCCATTGGTGCGCAAGGGGGATGACGAGTGGTTCAGCATCGTCAAATGGACCCTGTTCGCGATGCTCAACGCCGAGGAAATGGGCATCACCTCGCAGAACGTCGAGGAGCAGGCCAAAACCACCAAGAATCCGGATGTCGCGCGGTTGCTGGGGACGGACGGCGAATACGGTAAGGATTTGAAGCTGCGCAAGGATTGGGTAGTGCAGATCGTCAAGCAAGTGGGTAACTACGGCGAAGTGTTTGAACGCAATATTGGCCAGGGCAGCGTGTTGAAGATCAAGCGCGGGCTCAACGCGCTGTGGAACAACGGTGGCATCCAGTACGCACCGCCGGTTCGCTGAGACGCTGGGGTGTTATTCGGACACCCCATCCTTCCCCGCCGCTTTGGCGCGATACAACGCCTGATCGGCGCGCGCTATCAAGGCGGCGGGGGGCTCATTCGTTTGACGCTCGGCCACGCCCAGGCTCAGGGTGACCTTGAAGTCATCCCGGTGCGGGCTGTTCTTCAACTTCAGACGCACACTCGCCGCCATTGTTTTTGCGATTTCCACCGAGGTTTTGGGCAGGATCAGCACAAACTCATCGCCACCCCATCGAGCCAGCAGGTCACCTGGGCGAATACAGCTTTGCAGGCATTCAACCACCTGCACCAGCGTTTGATCGCCCACACCGTGACCGTATCGATCATTGATCGACTTGAAATCATCGATGTCCATGGCGATCAGCGCCAGCGGCAGGCGAAAGCGCTGGGCGCGGTCGCACTCTTCCAGCAACACTTTTTCCAGGCGGTAGCGATTGGCGACCAGAGTCAAGGCATCCCTTTCGGCCAGGGCGCGGTTTTCATCCAACTGCAGTTGCAACTGTTGATTGACCCGTGACAGCTCGCGGGTGCGTTCGGCCACCAGCGCTTCAAGGGATTGATTGCGCCGTTCCAACTGTTCGACGGAGCATTTCCTTAGATGAATATCGCGGTGGGCGCCCACCATGCGCGCCACCGAGCCATCCTCATTGCGCGCAATCACGTAGCCGCGGTCTTCGATCCACAGGTAGCTGTCATCTTTTTTGCGGCAACGGTACTCGGCCTGGTAGTGAGGGGCGCGACGGTGGATGTAGTCGTCGAACCGTTTCATCACCTGGGGGTAGTCATCCGGGTGGATCACGTTCTCCCAGGTGAATACGCTGTTCTCCAGTGCGTGGCGATGATAGCCAAGCATTTCGTACCAGCCGGGGTTGCGGTAGACGAACCCGGTATTGGCGTTCCAATCCCAGATTCCATCGCTGACCAGCTCCAGGACGGTGTGCAGCATGTCGGCGTTGAAGTGAGAGAAATCCTGCTTTAACGGATTGTTGTCGGAGGTCTCGTTCATCTGCGCGTTTCCTTGCGTAGGCAGGCATCTGAAGCCCGCCATTGTTGTCGCCGATACTCCGTGGCTGAGGCTACTGTACAACGAGGTCTGGAGGCTTTGAATAGGGCAGATGTACGGCTTACGATTGATGGCTATAGGCTATTAATTTGGGGCCGCCATCCTCGTCGGCACCTTCCCATCCGCGTTGTGCTGGTAAATCGTTTCTGGCTGGCCCTGATCATTGAAAAATACCTGGCCGATACCCGCCGAATTCCATAACCGTTCGCCCGCTTCGGCATGCTCGGGAATATGTGGCACCACCTGCATGGTGCGGCGGCGCGTGAACCAGTTGAGGGGCGAGCGGGGCGAGTAGAGCCAGCGGTTGAGGCGGTCGAACCACTCCAGTAATCGTGGTGGGAATTCGTTCTTGATACCGCTGCTGGTGATCTGCCAGATCCTGGGGCCGGCGTTGCGATGGCGGATCAGCACTTCGTAGACGAACGAGTAGTGCACGTCACCGGAGAGGATCACGTAGTTACCCGGCGTGCGCGAGTGGCGGAAGATATTGAGGATCACCTGGGCGGCGCCACGATGGGCCATCCAGTTTTCCGCATCGACGAGCAAGGGGTGGCCGCACCAGCTGAAGACTTTCTGCACCGTCTCGATCAGCTTGACGCCAAAGATCGGCGCGGGTGAGACGATGATGGCCGAGGGGTGGTCCAGCAGTTCCTGTTGCAGCTCGCTCAAGGCTTCCCAGTCCAGCAGGCCGGAAGGTTGCTTGAGCGTGAATTCGCTGCGCCAGCGGCGGGTGCGGGTGTCGAGCACCACCAGGGCCGGCGTGGTAGGCAATACGTAATGCCAGCGTTGAAATTCCAGCAGTGTTTCGAGCAGTTCATCCTGCGCGGTGGCGTCAAGATGGTTGGCTTGTGGTTGAGCAGTGAGCGCTTGGGTCTGGTTGATCAGTTCCCCAAATGCATCCGGTTGGTTGCCCCAACCTTGGCATAGCAGGTAGGCCAACAGGGCGTTGCCGATGATGCGCTTTGAAAAGGGATGGCCGTAGGCGGTTTCTTCCCACTGGGCACTGAGGTTCCAGTCATCGGTGATGTCGTGATCATCAAAGATCATCAAGGTGGATAGGTGCGCAAAGACCCGCGCGACGCCTGGCAGGCCGTCGCGGAATCGCTCTATCTGGGTCTGTTCACGGGCGTAACGCTGCTGTCGTTCTGCATTCAGATGCGGAGGTTGAGGCGCAATCAGCGTCCAGGGCGTCGGCGACCACACCAGCAAGTACATTGCGATGACTTCGGCGAAGGTCACCAGGTGGTTGTCGGCGGTGCTGCTGGTAAAGATTGGTTTTTTCACACCGCCAAAGAAGCGTTCGCGCAGGGTTTTGTTGCTGTCCAACGCCGGCAGCAAGTCGGCGCGATGGTAATAACTGGCGCTATGTCCATAGAGGCTGGCGCTGTCATCTACCACAGCGCCCTCCAGGTATTCATCGAACAAACCCAGGCGTGCAATCAATGCATGGATTGCCCGCAGCATCGGCCCAGCGACATCGTCGGCATAGACTTGGTCGCCGCTCATCATCAACAGCGCCGGGCGGTCGGCAGGCGTTTGGGCATCGGCCAACAGGCGATCGACACACAAAAGACCCTCGTCGGCGGTGTGATGGGGTTTGCGGCATGAGCCGTGAACCAATTGATGAATGCGGCTGTGCAGCACAAAGCTCGGTAACTGGGCGTTGGCGTACAGCAGGTGCGGTGCCCAGTCGGCGATGCCGGTGTTGTCGAACAGCAGGTCGTAGCTGATCTCCACGTCCAGGGGCAGTGCGTTGTCCAGTGTCACATCGATCAGGTGGATAAAGGCATGGCGCCCCACGGGTACGACCTGACAGTGGTCAAGGGGGACCTCCAGGATTCGTGAGGGCAGATGTAGCCTCAGGGTCAATACCAGCGCTTGACTCCCCACCAGCCACACCACCAGGCGCCGTGGTTCGAGGCGTCGCAGCAGCGGTCCAGCCAGTACGGCGGGCAGTGTGTGGGTGAGCGGCATGCAGGCAAGATTTCCAGACTGGATTGAACCCGCGAGATTAATCCAGTGAATGTCATGATTTTGTTAAGGGAAAGTACGAAGGGCCGTGCACTGCCCTTCGTCTAATGCGGTTTACAGCAGATTGCCTCCACCGAGGCTATCTAGCCCACCTCCGGTTTTACGGCGCCGATCATTGGCGGCCGAGCCTTCAGGATCAGCGGCGCTCTGTTGCGTATGTGTTGCTTCAATGCTGCGCTTCCTGCGCTGGGGCTCTGCATCATCCTGCTGCAGGGGAGGGTATTGAAAGCTGCCCAGTGAGTGATTGATTGCGCTAAGCATGAATGTTTCCTTCTTGTGAGTAGACGGTTACTTCGCCTGTTGGAGCGAAGTGAGGCCAAACTTATAGAGGACGAAACGGGTCAGCTATAAACGCGCTGCTGCAAGATATGACCAGGAGGTGGCTGGCGCTTTCAGAAGTCATCCGAGGCGCTGTTCGCGCAACTGTCTAGGCCGGGAGAGGTAGCGCCTTGCTTGCCCTCCCGCACAAACGCCGCGCGATTGTCCGCCACCACATTACGCAACGCACTGTAATAATCCGGCAGTTTCTGCAGGCTGTCGGTGAGCGGCAACAATGACGCCCGTGTATCGACCGTACCGCCGACCAGGCTGAGGGTGCCCAAAGTCTGCACCGTGTCGCTGTCCCCCAGTGGCGAAACCAGGAAACTCAAGACCTTGCCCGCAGCGTCCCGGCTGTTGCTGGTGCCCAGCAATGGCAACTCGACAATGGGGCCGTTACCCATGCCCCACACGCCGAATGTCTGGCCGAAGTCAGCTGTGTGGCGCGGGATGCCCAGGCTATCTGACACATCAAACAGCCCCACCACGCCTACCGTCGTGTTCACTGCGAAACGCCCCAGGGTATTGACCGAGCGTCGCGGGTTGCCTTGCAGCAGATCGTTGATAAACACCTTTGGCTCGCTGAAGTTGCTCGCGAAGTTATGCACACCCTGCTGGAAAAAATCCGGTAGGTAACGGTAGCCGCGGGCTACGGGAGCCAGTGCGTAGTCGTCCACCGCACGGTTGAATGCAAACACCCCGCGGTTGACCGGTTCCGCCGGGTCATACACCGGGTAGTTCACCTGTGCGCACTGCGTGGCGGGCGTTACGGGCGCCGGGCTCGCACAGCCCGTCAGGTAGGACACAGTCAGCAACAGCACGGCCTGGCGGGCCAGATGTTGGGGGTAGGTTAGCGAGCGCATGGGGGACGGTCTCCGCAAAAAGGAAGCCGATGCTGGCACTGCCGTCTTGCGCAAAGATGTCTGGTTTATTGCGCCGGTGACGCTTTATTGCACGGTTGAAATATATGACGAGCCGCGCCGAATGGTTTTAGATGGCACCTTGTCCCAGCCCAGTGAAGACCGTCGGTGAGCAACCTGTTGATCGTGGACGATGACCTTGAAGTCCTCGCCCTGCTGAAGAAATTTTTCCTGCAACACGGCTATGCGGTCGAGACCGTGGCCAGTGGCATCGAGCTGTGGGCGGCCATGGAGCGCCAGCCCGCCGACCTGATCATCCTCGACCTGATGCTCCCCGGCGACAACGGCCTGCTGCTGTGCCAGCGCCTGCGCCAGCAATACGCCACGCCAGTGATCATGCTCACCGCTATGGGTGAACTCAGCGACCGTGTGGTGGGCCTGGAAATGGGCGCCGATGATTACCTGAGCAAGCCTTTCGACGCGCGTGAATTGCTGGCCCGAGTGCGCGCGGTGTTGCGCCGGGCGGGGGAGAGCCGGCCGCCCTTGGGCGATGCCGCGCGCCCGCTGATCCGTTTTGCCGGCTGGCAACTGGACCTCACGCGCCGCGAATTGCGCTCGCCGGATCAGGTGATGATCCCATTGTCATCCGGCGAGTTCGACCTGCTGCTGGTGTTTGTCGAACACCCCCAACGGGTGCTCAGTCGCGAGCAATTGCTGAACCTGGCGCGTGGCCACAGTCATGATGCATTCGACCGCAGCGTTGACGTGCAAGTGAGCCGCCTGCGCCGCAAGCTGGAATTCGATACCAAGCGCCCGGCGATGATTCGCACGGTGCGCAACGGTGGCTACCAATTCACCGCCAGTGTGACCCGCTCATGAGGCGCCCACGCGATACTGTGGCGCGCTGGATCGCCCTGACCATTCTGATTGCGATGTTGACTGCATTGGCGTTCAACGCTTTGTTTGTGCAAATGGCAGGTGTGTGGGCGCGACCACCGCTGACTGAAATCGGATTGTTGGAAAGGATCGCCGTCGTCGTGCGCGTGGTCGAGGCCTCCGACCCGTCGCAACGTCCACGTCTGGCCCAAGCGGTAGGTGACGAAACGTTCAGGGTGACCTGGGCCGCGCAGCGCCAGGCATTGGGGTTACCCGTTCTGGCCGACCCTGATTTCCACTCGGGCGAGCAGGTGTTCAAGCACCTGCTCCAAGGGCCACCTCGTCCGATGGAGGCGTATGAGCCGTCTGACTGGCCCGGCGGCAACGGCCGCTATGCGCTGCTGGTGCAATTGGCTGACCGCTCCTGGCTGATGTTCAGCGCGCCGTCGCGCAGTTGGGGTTTGGACGATGGTGCACGCAGCCTGATCGTGGTGTTGCTGGTGCTGATATCGACCGCGCTGGTCACCCTGGTCGCGACCCGCCGCCTGGCCCGCCCTCTGCAGCACTTCACTCAGGGCGCGCGGCGCTTTGGTGCCGACTTTCGGGCACCGCCCATCGAGCCGGTCGGCCCGCACGAAATCCGCCAGGCGATCCTCGCTTTCAACAGCATGCAGGCGCAGTTGCGGCATTTCATCCAGGACCGCACCCAAATGCTCGCGGCCATTTCCCACGACTTGCGCGCGCCGTTGACCCGCCTGCGCCTGCGTGGTGAGTTCATCGAGGATGTTGATCAACAGCAAAAGCTGTTTCGCGATGTGGATGAAATGCAGGCCATGATCAACACCGCGCTGGAATTCTTCCGCGACGATGCCCGCCTGGAACAAGCCACCCAACTGGACCTCGCGGAATTGCTGCAAACCCTGATCGACGACTACCGCGACCAGGCCATTGACCTGACCTTTCGCGGCCCGCCGCGCCTGGTGTACTTCGGCCGACCGTTGGGCCTCAAGCGCGTGATGACCAACCTGATGGACAACGCGATTCACTACGGCACCGCGCCGGAGATCGAATTGCAGCAAAAAAATGGAGAGGTGGTGGTTCGCGTACTGGATCGCGGGCCAGGCATTCCCGTTGAGCATCGTGAGCAGGTGTTCCTGCCGTTCTATCGCCTTGAAGGGTCACGCAACAAAAGCACGGGCGGTGTCGGCTTGGGACTCTCCACCGCTCGGGCGATTGTGTTGGAACATGGCGGCACCTTGACCCTGGCCGAGCGCCAGGGTGGGGGGGTGGAGGCGGTGGTGGTGTTACCTGTTTAACCCAAGGTCCGTCAGGTATGCGAGTCGTCAATCACCTTCGGCACTGTGAACCGGAACTCACTGCCGCGCCCCACCTCACTCTCGGCAACGATCTTGCCGCCATGGGCCTGGACGATGCCTTGCGTGATGTACAGTCCCAGCCCGCTGCCGGTCGGGTTGTTTTCTGTTTGCGTCCAGTAGCGATCGAACACGTGAGGCAGTTGCTCCGGTGCAATACCTTCGCCGGAGTCGCGCACCGAGAACACGATTTCTTCGCCATTGCTCATGGCGCTGATACCGATATTGCCCTGGCGCGGGGTGAACTTGATGGCATTGCCGATCAGGTTCGACAGCACCTGGAACAGACGCTCCGGGTCGGCATTGATTTGCAGGCCCGGTTCGGCGTTGAACGACAGATCGATGCCTTTCTCCATCGCCAGGGGGGCCAGCAACGAGTAGGCCTCGTCGAAAATCTGGCTCACATCCAGGATCACTGGCCGCACCACGTAACGCCCGGCCTCGATTTTCGAGGTGTCGAGCAAGTCTTCCAGCAACACATTCATGCGCCCGGCGGCCTGTTGCATGGTGTCGATGGCCGAGGAAATCCGCCGCGAAGTGTGGGGGCCATCTGAACTGAAGGCCTTCTGCATCATGCCGCACAGCATGGAGATCACTGTCATCGGGTTGCGCAGGTCATGGGACACCACCGCCACCAGTTCGTCGCGGGCGCGCACGGCTTGTTGTTCGCGCAGCACCTGGCGCGCCAGGTCGTTTTCCAGGGCCGAGCGGCGCAGGTCATTGGCTGCAAAGTGGTCGCCATGGCTCCACTTGGTGGAGATGCCGGCCATCTCCACCTTCCAGATTTCAAACGAGGTGCGTGGGCGAAGGCGCAAGCCGGCGTCGGAGTTTTCCAGGTCCAGCGGTTTTTTCGGATCGCCGCTCCAGTTGATGTTCTCCTTCACCTCCGGGCGGAACCACAGCACGCCGTTATCCACAGGCTTGGGCAGGCTCATGGCTAGCACCCCACTGGCTACCTGCTGAAACTCGGCGGCCGGCGGGTACACCGACGACAGGTTATGGCTGGAGAACACCGGCTCGCCACCCTCTTGCAGCCACTTGTGCAAAGCACGGATCTGCGCCGGCTCCGGGCAGTTTCCGTAGCGGTGCAGTTGCTTGTCTTCGATGATCGCCACGCCGCCGGACAGGGTCAGGTCCATCAGCAACTGACCTTGCTGGGCCAGGCCGTCGAACACGTTTGCTTCCGAGCGCTTCATCGCCTGATCCAGTAAGGCCAGGGCCTCGACTTTCTCTTCACGCTGACGGCTCAGGTCCAGGGCTTCCATGGCGCTGATCTGCAACGACAACACCTGGCCGATGGTTTGGCAGGCCGTACGCAGGTCATTAGGCACCAGCAACGGCTCACGGTTGCCGCAACTAATCAGGCCCCACAGCCTGTCGCCCTTCATCAGCGAGATACTCATGGACGACAACACGCCCATGTTCTGCATGTACTGGCAATGAATCGGCGACACGCTGCGCAGTGTGGCGAAGCTCAAGTCCAACGGCTGGCCGGTGTCCGGGCGCAGCTTGGGCAGCAGTGGCACGGGCTCGTAGGCCGCGTTCGGGATGATGCGTAGCCAATTGGTGCGATACAGCTCGCGGGCTTGCTCCGGGATGTCGGACGCAGGGAAGAACAGCCCGTTGAACAGCTCCATGGACGGCGCCGACGCTTCGGCGATCACTTGGCCATGGCCTTCGTCTTCGAAGCGATAGATGAGTACCCGGTCGTACCCGGTCATGGCCTGGATTTCATTCACGCTGATTTCGTACAGCGCTTGCAGGGTTTTCGCCGACTGCAAGCGCTGCAGCATTTTGCCCAGGTCACTGGTGCGACCATTCAGCGCCCGCGGGCGGAAATCCTTGAGCAGCGGTTCGAACTCCAGCACCAGCACATTTTGATGGCGATGCAGCAGACCTTCGAATTCCGCGCCGTTGAATGTGACATGCAAAGGGGGGGCATCGAAGAACGTATGGTTTTCGGCCATGACGGCAACCGCCTTGGCGTGCTCCGCGCCTACCAACGTGTGCAGTGGCTGGCCCAGCAGCGCCTCGGGGGCATGGCCGAACAAAATGCCGATGTTGGCGCTGACCTGGATGATGTTCAGGTCCGGCTCCGACAACGTCAGCAGCACACCGTGGGGCTGGATCGCTCCAGGAAAACGGATGGGCTCGTCGGCACAGTTGGCAAGCAGCTCTTCAAAATCTTCGGGTTTCATAGCAGTACCTCCTGGCTGTCGAGCCAATGCTCAAAGCAGCTGAATGTTGATCGGGCAGCGTCTACTGCGCGCTGCCTGGCTGGCGCGTCCAGTGGCTGGACGCCCAGGTAGTCGAGAAAATCTTTCCAGCGCCGACCGGTTTCGGCTCCGTACACATTGAGAAATGCACCACCGTTGTCGGCGTTTACGTTCAGGCGCTGAGTCATTTCCCGACGCAATACCTGGCCGCCCAGGGTCGCGCCTTCCAGTACATACAGAGCACCGAGGCAGGCGGCGGGGGTATTGAAGGTTGGTAGTTCAGTACAACGGGGCAGGGTGTTGATGGCCGGGGCATCCAGGCCCAACGCATTGAGATCGCACACCAACGTGGGTGTTTTCACACGCAGCGCTGTGTCGAATCCATCTGGGATCAAGCCACTGTCATACAGGGCGGACTCCGTCGGCTGATAAAACCCGTAGTACGCCTCGAGCAAGCGCACGTACCAATCGGCATCCAGTCGTTCTGAGAAAAACGGCAGGCGCTTTTCCAGCGCCACATGCAACAGGGCCGTGCCTGTGCGCAACGCTTCCAGCAATGAGGGCGCACCAACGTCATGGGCCTGTGAATGCATTCAATGAGCTCGAACTGTGGGCCTCTCGGCCATGAATGACGCGTCGAAATGGGCGACGATTCTACACACCTCAAAGCCTTCATCTGTACGCACAAGGCGAAAAGGCTGACCAGCGGATCAGAAAAGTCGCTCCTTGCCTCATTAATGACCGCAGGGCTTGTCGCGAAGTTCGGTTTCAGTGATGTCGTGATGCTATTAATGCATGGACAACCCCTGTTGGGTCAGGGCAGTTTTCACGCATTCAATCAGGTGTTCTCTGCTCCACGGCTTGGGCAGAAAGCGCACGGATCCCCCCAACTGAGCCGCCAGCCTGGTATTACCCGACGTCAGCACCACCGGCACGCTCGGCCAACGATGGGCGACTACCCGACTCAAGTCATAACCATTGAGCAACCCCGGCATCTGGATATCACTGACAATCAAGTCCACCGGGTCATCGCCCCGTTCCAGGTAAATCATCCCTTCATCCGCCGAAGGAAACGACGTCACCAGCGCGCCGAAATCCTCCAGTACATCCACCATCAATGATCGAATGATCTCGTCGTCTTCCAGCACTAAAATCGATGGCTGAGCCATGATCCTTACTCCACCATCAGGGTTCATAGAGGTGGAGTAGAACACGTCTATATAGGTTCGATTGGATATCTATGGGGCGATGGATGGTCGTTTTAGAGGCACTATCCGGTAAAGTGCGGGGCTTGCTTCTACGTGCTCAAGGATTGACATGTTTATTCGTAACCCTATGGTTCCAGAACTGATCGTTACGACCCTCAGTGCCAGTCTGGATTTCTGGGTGCACAAGTTGGGTTTCACCCTGGCTTACCAGCGCGTTGAGGAAGGCTTTGCATACCTCGACCTGAATGGCGCGCAAATCATGCTGGAGCAATACGACCCCAACGCCGGGCAATGGTTGACCGCATCTTTGGATCGACCTTTCGGACGAGGTATCAACCTGCAGATCGACGTACCCGTCGTCGCGCCGATTTTGCAACGTTTGGCCCTTGTTGACTGGCCGCTATTCAAGGATGTTGAGCAAGCCTGGTACCGCGCGGGCGATGTAGAGGCCGGGCAGCGCCAGTTCATTGTGCAAGACCCGGACGGTTACCTGGTACGCCTGGTTGAACGGCTGGGGGAAAGGCCTTTAGTACCGGCATAATTACCTCGACCTTTGTCGCCGCAACGCTTGAAATGGAGTCCCCATGAAGTACCGCGCTTTGATGACCCTCGCCCTGATTCTCACCACAAGCCCTGCCTTCGCAGCCGGCGACGCCGAGGCCGGTGGCAAGCTCTTCACCAAGACCTGCGGCGGTTGCCACAGCATCGGTGAAGGTGCGCGAGGTGGGTTCGGGCCAGAACTCAACGGCATCATCGGCCGACCCGCCGGGACCACCACGGACTACCAGTATTCCGACGCGATGAAAAACTCCGGCGTGGTCTGGACCCGGGACAAACTCGCTGCCTACATCGAGGCACCGAAGAAGGTGGTGAGTGGCACGCGGATGATCTTCTGGGGCATTAGTGATCAGGAGAAAATCGAAAACATCCTGGCGTACCTGGAAACCTTCCAGCCTAAGTGATCATTCGCGCACTCTCATACAGCCCTCGGGTCAGCCCTTACCGGCGTTGAAACTCTTAGGAGTGTTGTTCGGCCAAGGTCTTCAACTGGATTGCCAAGGTCAACCAGACGGTGGCGAGCGCGGGGTTCAATCGGTTTCCTCAATTGGATATACAGGCGGATCCTGGCAAGAAACTCATCGTGTTCAGCTCGGCGAGAAGCCAGGGCAATGGGACTTACTACAGCTGCGGGCCAGTGATGAGCACGTTCAGCCCGCAGAAGGCCAAGGTGTATTGGGTGGAGTTCCAGTTCCGGCTTAACAGCGTGTGCGCTGCAGGTGTTTGATATTACGGATCCGGGGAATCGGTGTTGATCGGGGGGGCGGGGACTGAGGTGAAGGAGGGGTGATGGTGGGCGTTGGCCTCCGTTTGCGTGGCAAAGGCTGGGCGAATACCACACCGTTGAAGGTGTGGGTGTAGCCATCGCAAACGGGGTTCATCTGCTCGGGCGTCAGCTGTGGATTGACCTTTTGCAGCAGGCCCGCTTCGTCGACACATAAGCCGCTGTAATAGCTATTTTCATCCAATACTACGTAGTCCCGCTTGTCGCTTTCATGTAGCGCAACCATCCAGAACACAGGATCCGGACGATCCAGACGGGCGTTGGCTTCGCTGAAAACGTTATCCCATTGATGACCGACTTTGGATAAGAGGAAGCGGAATAGCGGGGTGTAATCAAGCCCGTGCTGATGATGGCTGTGCATTGAGCCACGGGTTGATAGTGCGCGCTGTGCCTTTTTGCTGTGGCGTTCGTATCGGTAAGCGCTGCAACTCCCGTGGCGTACGCCATGGGTTCGGGTGTTGACTGAGCGGTAGAGGAGGGGCTTCTGCAGTACAGGTCTCATTGCATCAAAACTCCTTGTTAGGTTGCTTGGGAGGTGGTGGCCAGGCGCCTTGGTAGCGGAAGGAGATTTGATAATCGAAGTGGTCGGGTTCAATCATGTGTTGGAAGTAAGGTTGAATAATCGCTAGCCACTTAGGCAATACGTTGAATACATCTGCATATATCGCAGTTTCTTCAGCTAAATCCAACGCTTCAAAAACACCGTCTGAATCTTCGATGTCCGCTGAGTACTCATGCGCTTTCAAGTCATTGCTGTGCTTTTCGTACCATCGTAATTTGATTTTCATCACCATTTTCCGAGTTCCTCGTTATCTGTAGATTCGACGTTTCGGGTCCGCCGGGCCTCGACGTTCGGCGGTGTAAGGGTCAAACGCGCCAAGGTGTTCTAGATCACTGTTCCGATAGACTTCCAGCTCGCCTTTCTTGGAATCCCATTCAAATATCTTTCTTCCTTTTGCGTCTATCCAGCGTTCACGTAAGCCTGCTCCACCTCTTCTTGGTGTCACAGGTTTTTGCGGAATCAGACCTGGGAAGCCTGTTATGTTTTCGATTTCGGGCGCAGGGAAGTAATCATGGTCTGGGTTTTTGAGCCCTTTCCTTGGATTATTGATTACCACATACAGCGGCCGAACCCCCGACTCCACCGGGAACACCAGAATAAAATCCCGATACTCCGGCGGGTAAATCGGGTTCACCAGAATCTGCGCCGCCTTCTCCGTCGGCGGATAAATCCAGATCACCGGCGCTTGCGGCGCAGCCTCCAACGCCGGAATACCTAACGTGTCACCTGGATCAACGGCAGGTGTCCAGATCAGCTCCACACCCTCACCCAGATCCGCCACAAACTGATCGCCACGGCTTTGAAACTGCACCACATCAATCATCTGCCAGTCAGGGTTATTGCCTGTGTAAAACCCATACCCCTTGAGCGTGCCGTCCTCCCTTTGTTCGACATGCAGCCGCATCTGCGAACGCGCCCGCTGCATCGAGCGCAATTGCGCTTCGCTGTAGAGCGCGCTATCGCCCAATTCCGACGGCCAAGCCAGAGCCACCAAACCTGTCAACAATCCACCAGCAGCGGACACGACGGCAGTGGCCGCCGACTCCAGAACCGCCGAACGCAATGCCAATTGCCCCAACCCAGCAGGCAAAGCGCTACCACTGATCTTGCGTAAGACAACCGTCCCCCGGCTGTCCACTTCACGCCCACCCAACAGGCTTAAATGGCTGTACTCCTTGATCAACTCCAGTGGGACATAACCGGCGGGGTTGAAGTAATGAGTGATGCCGTCAGGCAGTTGGCAGGGTTTGATAAAGACGCAGCCGGGAGGTTTGGCTATCGCGGGTGGCGGGGCAGGGGATGCCTCGAAGTAATCAACAGACGGCGAATAAGGCGCACGCGATGGTTGCGGGGTCAGGATCCGTCGCTTGCTTAACTCTTCTTCTGTGGGTGGGTAAAAGCGTTCTGACATGTCGGCTCACTTCCTTGTGGGAGAGAGTGAGCGTACGAGGGGTAGTTAAAACCTTATGTCGGCATCAATCGGTGATTGATGTGGGAAAAGTGGACTGACGCTTGAGTGAAGGCGTCTGTTTCTGCAGGTTGATCAGGTCAGCAGGTGCTTGGAAATCAACCGTGAAATTTCGACAATCGAGGTCCTCCCAGTAAATTCGAATTTCACCTTGCCCAGCGAAGAAAAGTAAATCTCCAACTCCGAGTCCAGATCAAACGTCCCGGACGTCTCCACCGAATAAGCGACGATGTTCTTGTACGGCAGCGACGTGAAGTCCTTCTTGCTGCCGGTAATCCCTTGCACATTCACCGCGATAATCCGCTTGGTGGTAAACACCACCCCATCACGCATGGCCTTGTACGCATCCACCACTTCTTCACCGTCCAGCAGCAGGTCGGCGACGCGTTCGGCGTATTCGTTGTTTTGCTTGAGTTTGAAGAAACCGTTGTTGTTGAAATCGATCATGGGCCTGCCTCTTGGGTGTATGCCGTTTTGCTCGCGGATCTGTATCTAACACGGGCATTTTGAACGCCCTACCATGGCGGCCAACCTTACAACCTTGGCCAGATGTTTCAAAAACGGAGCCCCATCATGCCTGAACTCTCCAATTGGCTGGCCTATGCGCTGATATCACTCGGCATGGTGCTCACACCCGGCCCGAATATGATCTACCTCATTTCCCGCTCGATCTGCCAAGGGCGCACGGCCGGATTGATCTCACTGGGCGGCGTGGCGTTGGGGTTTCTGGTTTATATGCTGTGCGCGGCGCTGGGGATCACGGCGTTGGTGATGGCGGTGCCGTTTGCCTACGACGCGCTGCGCTTCGGCGGGGCGATGTACCTGGCGTATATGGCTTGGCAGGCGATCCGGCCGGGTGGGCGTTCACCCTTTCAGGTGCGGGACCTGCCCAAGGACAGTCCGCGCAAGCTGTTCACCATGGGCCTGGTCACCAACCTGCTGAACCCCAAGGTGGCGGTGATGTATTTGTCATTGCTGCCCCAATTCATCGACCCGAACGGTCATGGCAGTGTGCTGGTGCAATCGCTGGTGCTGGGTTTTACGCAGATTTTTATCAGCGTGAGCGTCAATGCGGTGATTGCCTCCATGGCGGGATCCATCGCGGTGTTTTTCGTCACCCGACCGGGGTGGCAGGTGGTGCAGCGTTGGTTGATGGGGTCGGTGTTGATGGGGTTGGCGGTGCGGATGGCGGTGGAAGGGCGGCGGTAAGTTGTTCTTTATAGGACGGCTTTCAGATAGTCCTTGAGTGCGCTGAGCGGGGCATTGAGTTCATTCAGTGTCGACGCTTGGCGCACATCCACCGCCAGCCGTTGCAGTTCGCGACCCAGCACAGTATCGGCGCCGCCCAGGGAGTCTAGCGCCAACTTCAGGCATTCATTGAGCTTCAACTGAATCCCAGCCAAATCCCCCTGCCGCACCAACAACCCAAACACTTCGCGGTCATACCCCTCCATCACCGGATCATCCCGTAAAACCGTGCTGCCGCCTTCCGTCTCGTGCACCAGCTTCAGTGCAAAGAGCGCAGCCGCTTCCAGCGTCAATTCCATGGTCTCGGTTCCTCGGCGTCTTTGGGGATAGTAGGGGAGGGCGATGATCCCTGTTCCGTGGCGGAAAAAAAAGACCTGGGGCTACTACTATGCGTAGGCAGGCAACTGGAATGCTTATGGCGCGCCGCGGAACTTCATGACGCGTTTCAAGCTCACCTTCTGACCGTGCTGCCCGGAGATGTTGTACAGGCCTCGGACATTTTCAGAGTGGCAACCTGAGCTCTTCGGTAAGTAAAAAAGAATTTCCATGCAGGGGTTGACCACGAATTTTAAAGCTGTATTATTCGCCTCCCGCTGACGAGAGATCGGAAGCGCAAGTGGTTGAAGTTGTTGAAGAAATCTTCGAAAGCTTCTAAAAATAATCACTTGACAGCAAATGAGGCTGCTGTAGAATGCGCGCCTCGGTTGAGATGAAAGATCTTAACCAACCGCTCTTTAACAACTGAATCAAGCAATTCGTGTGGGTGCTTGTGGAGTCAGACTGATAGTCAACAAGATTATCAGCATCACAAGTTACTCCGCGAGAAATCAAAGATGT
>Ga0209173_100163_pt1 | contig 60458 bp, 55 predicted proteins | sample SynthPrep_16_END_FD_187206 | JGI IMG/M metagenome (GOLD analysis project Ga0209173, IMG submission 187206) | Synthetic microbial communities from Ohio, USA - SynthPrep_16_END_DS12_MetaG (SPAdes) (version 2) | ecosystem: Engineered > Bioreactor > Aerobic > Activated sludge | place: USA: Ohio...
CAGCCCATGGTCTTGCGGGGCCGACCCTCCCAGCGCGAGGTAACGCGTTGCGGGTGTCACGGTTCGGCGCGGGTAGCGCCTCTTTTCCCCGAGCTGGAGGACGCTTGCGGCGGACTCCACTACGGGGAAGGCTGGATTGTTCGGGTTCGGCGAGGGCAAGTCAAGAGATGGCTAACCTATTATTCAACCTGCTGCTGTGACGTAGCGCAGGATGAAGATTGCCGGCTTTTGGTTATAGTAACCATCAGCACCGCCGCTCTCGATAAAGGAAACAGCATGCGCCACATGATTCTTACTGGCACCCTGATGCTCGCTTTGAGCACATCCGCCATGGCCAGCCAGGTTTACAAGTGGGTAGATGAAAAAGGCGTGACCCACTTCGGCGCGCAACCTCCGCAGGGCCAAGAAGCCACGACCATCAATACCGCAACCCCGCCTCCCCGGCCTGTGCCAAGTGAGCCGGCGCCCAGTTTCGATGAGCAACTCGACCCTGAGCAGGCGGCCATCGACAAGAAGGTCAAGGAAGATGTGGCGAAGCAGGAAGCCGAGCGCAAGCAGTACTGCGAGACAGCACGCACCAACCTTGCGCAGTTGGAAAACAACCCACGCGTCAGAATTGAAGACGGTGGCGAGCTGCGCCGTATTGGCGAGGATGAACGTCAGGAGCGCATCGCGGAGCTGAAGAAGTCCATCACAGAAAGCTGCAAATAATGAACTACGCGCACGCCCTCAGGACGTGCGCGTAAGCAGGCGGTCGAACTCGCCGAGTAGTTCAAGCAGCCGACGTGCAACGCGCGGCTGCTGCTGATAGACCATCTCCGCCATGGCCTGAATGCCCGATACCGAGGGCAATGCTGCATCGGTTTCCAGCAGAACCTTCATACGCGGTAGAAAAATCCACTGCAGCCATTGTTCGAACGCCAGCGTATCGACACAGAACGGCTCCGGGCTGGCCAGGGCCTCGGCGCTCGGCGCGTCCTCCTGCCACCAACCCTGCACACGTAACTCACGCTCGATCAGCAGCAGGTGTTCGGCCAGTGCGCTTGCCCGAGCATCCATCAGAGATTGACTCGTGCGCGTTCACGGGCCTGAGCAGCACCAGCAGGATCACCCTGGCGCTCGCGAGCGCGGGCAATCAGATCCCACAGGCTGGCCTGCAGCGCCGGACGACCACTGGCTTGAGTCAGACCACGACGGGCCAGTTGCTCAGCCTGCGCTGCATCGCCCTGAGCCATACGTACCTCGGCAAGACGGTAGAGCACCTGCGGCTCACGCGGGGCAATGCGCTGGGCACGTTCCAGACTGGAGGCAGCGCCATTCAGATCGCCACCGCCCTGCTGCTGTTGAGCAGTGGTCAGCAGCGCGAGAACCGGGCCATCCAATTGCTCGTCAGCAGCCAGGCCGCCACCGCTGGGAATGCCGCTGGGCATGCTCGGTGCCGAGGAGCCGAAGCTGCCTTGGCTCGGCGCAGACGGCTGGCTGCTCACGGGCGGCTCGAAGGTCAGGCCGCCACTGGAGGTAATCGGCTGCGAGTCGGTCTGCAACGGCGTCGAGACGGCACCCTGCGGCACCATCACAACAACACCGGAGTCCTCCTCGATACGCTGCGGCGCAGCCGCAGGACCCGGGCCGGTCGCTGGACCAGACCCGCCGGATGATAACGGAGAGCCGGCATCAATCACCGGAATAGAACCCTGCGGTACCGTGCTGCAACCACTCAACACCGCTGTTGCCAGCATAGTGGCAAGCCACTTCTTGTTCACATCCAATCCTCTCAGGTAACACCGAATCACTCGATCCGGCCGTTATTCCAACCACCCTTTGACCCAGTCCATCACGGATTCGACCGGAGCCTGAATACCGCACGCGGAACCGGCGGCAGGTTCACTGCCGCGAATATAAGGCATCTGTACCGCATTCGGGCAGCCCGAAGCCGAACCCAGACCAGTCTGACGATCCACCCAGGCCTGGGTGACGTTGTCCGGCATCGGCATATCCAACGGCAGCGGATCCGCCTTGCGCATGAACCCGGTCCAGACCTGCAGTGCACCGGTCGCACCGGTCAGTGGGGTCGGGCCATTGTCGTCACGCCCCAGCCAAACCACCGACAGCAGATCCTGACTGAAGCCAGCGAACCAGCTGTCACGCGAGTCGTTACTGGTCCCGGTCTTGCCCGCCAGATTCAGCGAACTGGGCAGTTGGCTGTAAACCGAGCGACCAGTGCCTTCACGCATGGTGCGCTGCATGGCGTTTTGCACCAGATAGATGGCGCCTGGATCGAAGCGCTGCTGGATCTGGAATGGATAACGACCGAGCGGCTCGCCATCGGCGGTCAGCACACTGCGAATGCCGCGCAACGGCGTATTGAAGCCACCGTTGGCCAGGGTCTGGTACATGCCCGCCACTTCCATCGGCGTCAGTGCCCCAGCACCGAGCAGCATCGACGGATAGGCCGGCCACTTGCGCTCGACGCCCAGTCGCTCGAGCGTCTTGAGCACGTTGGGCACGCCGATCTCCAGGCCGAGCTTGGCCGTCGACAGGTTGTAGGACTGCGCCAGCCCCTGATACAGGTAGATGGTGCCATGAGCCTTGCGGTCGTAATTCTGCGGCGTCCAGACCTGGCCATCCTGGCCCTTGATGGAAAACGCTTCGTCCTCCAGCCAACTGGTCAGGGTGTACTGACTCGGACGCTCCAACGCAGACAGATAAATAGCCGGTTTGATCAGCGAGCCAATCGGCCGCACAGCATCCAGCGCACGGTTGAAGCCGGCAAACCGCGGCTGACGGCTGCCAATCAATGCCTGGATTTCCCCAGTTTCAGGGTTGGTCACCACCATACCGGCCTGCACTTCATCCACGCCCTTGCGCCCGGCCAGGCGCTTGAGCGTCTCGGCCAGCGCCTCTTCGGCCTTGAGCTGCAGGATCGGATCGAAGCTGGTGAAGATGCGCAGGCCTTCTTCGGTGAGATCCTGCTCACGATAGTCTTCACGCAACTGACGCTTGACCAGATCGAGGAAAGCCGGGAACGAGCTGTCAGCCATGCTGCCGCGCGCGCTCACACCGAGCGGCTTCTGTTTGGCTGCTGCTGCCTCCTCGGGGGTGATCGAGCCTTGCTCGGCAAGCAGATCGAGCACCAGGTTGCGGCGCGCCAGCGCACGCTCGGGATTGCGCCGCGGGTTGAAGTAGGTGGGGCCTTTGACCATGCCCACCAGCAACGCGACCTGCTCCAGCTTCAGCTCGGAAACCGGCTGACTGAAGAAGTACTGGCTGGCCAGACCGAAGCCATGCACTGCGCGCTGACCGTCCTGACCGAGGAACACCTCGTTCATATAGGCCTCGAGAATCTCGCGCTTGTCGTAGTGCAGCTCGAGCAGCACCGCCATCATCGCTTCGGTGGCTTTACGCACCAGGGTGCGCTCGTTGGTCAGGTAGAAGTTCTTCACCAACTGCTGAGTCAGGGTACTGCCGCCCTGCACCAGGCGCCCGGACGTGGCATTGATCCACATGGCGCGGGCGATGCCCTTGGGCGACACGCCGAAGTGATCGAAATAGTCGCGATCCTCGACCGCCACCAGCGCATCGATCAGATAGGCCGGCACCTGATCCAGCTTGATCAGGATGCGATCTTCCTGATGCGCCGGGTAAAGCCCGCCAATCAACATCGGCTCGAGTCGGGCTACCGCCAGGTTGCCGCCATTGGCCTGGGTCAGACCGGCGACGTAATCGCCAGAGAAGCGCACGCGCACCTTCTGTGACGGTTCGGCACCTTCATAGAACTGAAAGCCGCGACTGTGCAGTTCGATGTTGTTACCGGCCACCGACACTGCGCCCGGCCCGTTGACCGTGCTCTCGCGGCGGTAGCCCAGCGCATCGAGCTCACGCAGGAAATCGTCCTTGGCCAGCTTCTGCCCGACGAAAAGTTCGAGCGGCCTGGCGTAGACCTTCGCGGGCACCGTCCAGCGCTTGCCGGAAAACTTTTCCTGCACCACGGCATCGAGATAAACGGCAAAGCCGGCAAGGATCACCAGACCAACCAGACCGAGCTTGAGGCCCCAGGCAAACCAGGGACGCATACCGGACGAGCGGGATTTTTTGTTTGAGCGGGGGGAGCGTTTTCGAGTCATGGCGGGATTATACGCACTTTACATAGGGGCCAGCAGGCCGCCTGGATGGTTTGCAGAGCAGCTCACAGCGGCCATAATGCCCAGCTCGAACAGCGTCTAGAACAAGGATCGAACGTGAGCCAAGCCCTGATTGCCGCATTGCAGAACCCGGCCCTGTATCCGCATCCTGTGGATGGGTTTCAGGTCATTGAGACCCACATTTCCTGGGTTTTGCTCACTGGCCCCTACGCCTACAAGATCAAAAAACCGGTTAACTTCGGGTTTCTCGACTTCACCGAGCTCGATGCACGCCGTCATTTCTGCGAAGAAGAGCTGCGCCTCAACCAGCGCCTGACCCAGGATTTGTATCTGGACGTGTTGCCGATCGGCGGTAGTGAAGACGCGCCCAGTCTCGACGGCAGCACACCAGCCATCGAATACGCGCTGAAAATGCGCCAGTTCCCGCAGGAGCAACTGCTCAGCGCCATCCAGGCACGTGGCGAACTGAACGACGCCCATATCGACGCCCTGGCCGAGCAGATCGCCACCTTTCATCTGAACGCTCCGAAGGTGCCGCAGGAACATCCGCTGGGTAGCGCAGAAGCGGTAATGGTTCCGGTGCAGCAGAATTTCGACCAGATTCGCCCGATGCTCAGCGAGCAGGCAGACCTGCAGCAACTCGATGCCCTCGAGGCCTGGGCCCAGTCCAGCTACGAACGCCTGCAACCATTGTTGAGCGAACGCAAGGCGCAGGGGTTCATCCGCGAATGCCACGGTGATATTCACCTGGGCAACGCCGCCCAGATCGACGGGCGAGTGGTGCTGTTCGACTGCATCGAGTTCAACGAACCCTTCCGCTTTACCGACGTCACCGCCGATATCGCCTTCCTGGCCATGGACCTCGAAGACCGTGGCCTCAAATGCCTGGCACGCCGTTTTATCAGCGGCTGGCTGGAGCGCACTGGCGATTATGCAGCCCTGCAACTGCTGAACTTCTACAAGGCCTACCGCGCCATGGTGCGCGGCAAGGTCGCACTGTTTCGCCTGGGGCAAGAAGAGAGTTCGGTACAACGGGCGGTGATCCTGCGCCAGTACCGCGCTTATGCCGCACTGGCGGAAAGCTACAGCGCCATTCCATCGCCTTTCCTGGCCATCACCCATGGCGTCTCGGCAGTCGGCAAGAGCCACGTGGCCATGCGCCTGGTCGAAGCACTGGGCACCATCCGCCTGCGCTCCGACATCGAGCGCAAGCGCCTGTTCGGCGAGCAGAGCGCCGAGACCAAGGATCAGTTGACCGCCGGCATCTACAGCACTGACGCCAGCCAGGCGACCTACCAGCGCCTGCATCAGCTGGCGCGTCAGACACTACTGGCAGGCTTCCCCGTGGTGATCGACGCAACCTATCTCAAGGCGGCGCAACGCCAGGCCGCCAGCGAAGTCGCCGAAGAGACCGGCGTGCCCTTCCTGATTCTCGACTGCCAAGCGCCGCAAGCCGTGATCGCTAGCTGGCTGGAACAGCGCCGCAACGAGGGCCAGGACCCGTCCGATGCGACGCTGGAAGTGATCCAGGCCCAACAAACCAGCCGCGAGCCGCTCGACGATGAGGAGCAGAGCCACAGCAAGCGTGTCGATACACATGACAGCGCAAGCCTGGACAGCCTGGTCGAGCGTATTCGCCAACGCCTGCCAGGGATCTGAGCATCGCCCCAAGCAGTTGGCACGCCCTGCCAGGCAAACCCTGGCAGGGCTTCTATACTGCCGGTGAAGCCATCACCGGTATCCGCCATGAGTCAGCCACGCCAGCTTGATCATCCGCTCTACCACCTGCTGCACAACGACGATGTGAAAGGCTTCAATGCGCAGAAGCCAAAAGGCGTGGAGGTCGATCTGTCCGGTGGCGACTTTCGCGGGCTCGACCTGCGCAACATGGACACCGACGCCGTCAATTTCAACGACGCGTATTTCCGCGGGGCAGACCTGCGCGGCCTGGACTTCCGCAATGCCCAGATCGAAGGGGCCAGCCTGGCCCACGCGCAGATTTCTGGCGCCTACTTTCCAGCCGAACTGACCGCCGACGAGATTCTCATGTCGGTCAACTTCGGCACTCGCCTGCGCTATCGCACCAAGTAGCGCACTTCGAGCGACGACGCGAAGCACTCAGGCCATTGGCCGCTACACTTTCCGGCAGGCACGCCAACGTGAACCTTTCCCCCGCACGCATGGAGGCCCGATGAACGACGAACTGCAACACTTGAAGAACCTGGGCAAGACCTCGGCGCAGTGGCTGCACGCCGTAGGGATTCACAGCGCCAACGACCTGCGTCGCTACGGCGCTGTCGGAGCCTATCGCGCGGTCAGGGCGCGCGGTTTTCGTGCATCCAAGGTGCTGCTTTACGCCATCGAGGGCGCGCTGCTCAATGTGCATTGGAGTGAGCTCCCCCCCGCGCACAAAGCCGAACTGAACGGCAAGCTGGACGAAGCCCAGAGCCACAACAAGAGCTAGCTCACAACACCAGTGCAAGGTGATTTACTCGAAGAGCCGCACAGCCTATTGTTTCAGGGACCTTCGTGTGGTCAGCCAGTCCAGCCAGTTCAAGGAATTACGGTTATGTATTTACTCGGGGAGCAACCGGCCTACGCCGATCAGTTGATCAATCGCCTGCAGAGTATCCCCACTCAGCTGCTGGAAGGGCTGCAACCCGCGGGTGAGCCACTGCGTCTGGAGCGTGTCGATGATCTGGCTCAGGTACTGCCTGGCAACCAGCTATTCATCATCGAGAACGGCCTGTTGCATGCGCTGGTCGATGAGCGCCCGTTGTTCTATCTGCAAGAGGGCGATCTGGTCGGCCTGCGCCAGGGCATCGACCTCCCCTCCTGCCGTTACAGCAGCGAAGAACCGATCAGCCTGATTCCCTACTCGCGCAGCGAAACGTTCCAGCACATCTATGCCAGCGAGCAGCGCCAGGAACAGTTCATTCAATATCTGATCGGCCATACCGCCCTACTGTCCGACGCACTGGCACGCCTGAAACAGCCGGAGATCCGTCCGGCGACTGGCTTCCAGCATTTCGCTGCCGGCGAGGAGCTGATTCATCAGGGCGATGAAGCTGACCACGTGTTCATCATCATCGAGGGCCACGCCGAGGCTTACGTCGACGGGCAGAAGGTCGGCGATGTGCAAAAGGACGAGATCTTCGGCGCCATGGCGGTATTCACTCGCGAGAAGCGCAGCGCCACGGTTGTCGCCAGCGAACCCTGCACGGTGATGGTGATTCCCAAGGAGCAATTCCTCAGCCTGATGCAAAGCAACCCGCGCATCGCTCACAGCCTGATCGAGAGCATGGCCCGACGCATCGACCTGCTGAACAAGGAAGTCACTCAGCTGCGCTTGCCTGGGGAATCCTGAGTCTCCATCCCACATCAGTGAACCCCGGCCCCGTGCCGGGTTTTTGCATTTATGAGGCCGGCAAAACTTTCTGAGAAAAGTTCTCAAAATGGCGTTGACTATGTAATGAGAATTGTTATTATTATCTCAACTGGTCGCGAGATCAGCCGATAAGCTAAAGAGACCATTCAGTCGGACTCTTCAGATTATCTCCTCATCAGGCTAATCACGGTTATTGACCCGGCTCTTGCCGGGTCTTTTTTTGCCTGGACAAAAGTGCGCCTTGCCGTCTCCGCACGAAGCCCTGAGCCGGCTCTAGTCGTCGACCTGTGCCAGCCAGTCCGGCAAATTGAAATGCAGGCTGATGCGCGTGATCAGTCCGTGCTGGATCTCGAAGAAGGCGCCGACGCGCATCTCGTAACGCTGCCCGCAGGCCTCCGGCAGGCCATCATCAGTAGCCAGATACTCGCCGATAACGCGGTACTCGCAGGCCGCATGTCGCCCCTGTGGCTCGACCAGGATCACCAGCGACTCGATCATCTCGCGATAGCAATGCAGCTGCCGCTCCAGAAAAGCCGCGAATGCATCGCACCCATGCTCGGTGAAACCCTGATTGGGCTGCAGAATCAGCTCGTCGCTGACCAGTGCCAGGCAGGCGCGAATATCCCGATCATTGAGGGCGTTGAAATAACCTTGCAGCAGGTCGCGAACATCTGTGGACATAGGCCAGGCTCCGAATCGGCAAAGCGCCGAGGATACCTTGCAGGTGGCCCACGAAAGGCGGCTAGGGTCGCAGTTTGGCGCAGTGATCCTGCTCTGGCTGGGCCGCTGTGTACCACACGTAGTCGGCCATGGATGCATCCACCGAACGGCCGGCTTCGGCAAGAATCAGCACCGCAGTGGTGTTCCGCACCCCAAGGTCGATCAGGTGTAACGGTACGCCAAGATCCTTGCGCACATGGAAGGCGCCGGCCAATAGCAGACTCGGTTGCGGCGCCGCCAACAACGCCTCGGCCATGCGCCGGTCACGCTGCTGTTGTACGGCGAGCATCGCCGGTAACTGACTGTCCGGCAGCAGGCCGCAGTGCGAGTCACGAATGTCGCTCAGCAGCCTTTCCTGAACGTCCGCCGCACTGGAACGCTCGCCTTGCAGCAGTGGTCGTTGACGGTAGATCTGCATGATCTCGGCACGATCCAGATTGGCAGCGAGCAAGGGATAAGGCTGACGCAGTTGATGCAACACCAATGGCCCATAGAGCGACCAGTCCCACCCCGGCTGCCAGGCCAGTGCGTCGAATGGATCGGCCATCGCCTGCCCTTCACGGGCGACCGCCTGGGCCTGGTCGACCTTCGCTTGCTGATCGCGGTTGAGCATTTCCATCAACACGCTGCCCTGCGGGCGCAGCCTGGATAGCTCGCGCAACAGCCAGAGCTGCAGGGCATGGTGATCAGGATTGTCGTGCTGCTCACCGACCAGTACCCGCTCGGCCCGTGCCAGGCGATCCAGCAGTTGCTCAGGGTCGATAGTGCGTCCGTTGGCCAGATCGACGATACGCCCCAGATCAGCATGCTCATGCCCCAGCGGAGCAAGCGGTGCCGGCGGCGGCATCGGTCGGCCCTGGCAGGCAGCCAGCAGCATCAGACAGCTCAGCAGTACAGCTCGCATCGAGGGCTCCAACATTATTCAGCGTGCGATGATCAGCGGGTGGCCGCGTTCGGGATGAGTCTGCACCAGCACTTCCAGACCGAACACGGCCTGCAGGGGCTCGGCCCGCAATACTTCGGCAGGCGTACCCAGCGCATGCGCCCGGCCCTGCTCCAGCAACAACAGGCGATCACAGTAACGCGCGGCCAGATTGAGGTCATGGAGGATCACCAGCACCGCCGCGCCGGATTCGGCCAAACGACGAACCGCCCGCAGGCAGGTGTGCTGATGCAGCGGATCGAGCATCGAGGTCGGCTCATCGAGCAGCAGGATCTGCCCCTCGCCTCCCGGCCACAGCTGCGCCAGCACCCGCGCCAGGTGCACGCGTTGGCGCTCCCCGCCGGACAACGCCAGGTAGCTGCGCCCCGCCAGGTGAACAGCATCGGCTGCCTGCAGCGCCTGCTGGACGATCTGCGCGTCGCGCACGCGCCCGCTGTCATGCGGCAGACGGCCCATGGCGACCACTTCCTCGACACGAAAGGCGAAATTCAGACTGGAACTCTGCGGCAGGACGGCCAGACGTCTGGCCCGCTCCGGCCCGGCCCAGTCATCGAGCGCGCGCTGATCCAGCGTCACCTGCCCGGCGCTGGCCGGCAGCTCGCCGGTCATCGCCGCCAGCAGGGTGCTCTTGCCCGCACCGTTGGGCCCCAGCACACCCAGCACTTCGCCGGGGTGCAACTGCAGATCGATGCCACTGAGCACCACGCCCTGGCCGCGGCGGACTTCCAGCTGTTCGACCCGCAGCATCAGCTTCGCCCCCGCACCAGCAGATAAAGAAAGAACGGCGCACCAATCAGCGCCGTGACGATGCCGATCGGCAACTCCGCAGGCGCCAGCGCCAGGCGCGCGACCAGGTCGGCCAGCAGCAACAGGCTCGCACCGGCGAGCGCGGATGCAGGGAGCAACAGGCGATGATCGGGGCCCACCAGCAGACGCATCAGATGCGGCACCACAAGGCCGATGAAACCGATCAAGCCGGCGGCCGCCACCGCAGCACCGACACCCAATGCCGTGCAGAACACCAGCTCGCGCTTGAGGCGCTCCACATCGAAACCAAGGTGGCGCGCCTCCGACTCGCCCAGCAGCAGCGCGTTCAACGCCCGTGCCCGTCGCGGCAACCACAGCGCCACGGCCAGCGTGGCCAGCAACAGCGGCCAGAGTCGCGCGTAACTGGCGCCGTTGAGGCTGCCCAGGTTCCAGAAGGTCAGGGTGCGCAGGGTCGCATCGTCCGCCAGGTAGGTGAACAGGCCGATGGCCGCCCCCGCGAGCGCGGTCAGGGCGATGCCCGCCAGCAACATGGTCGCCACATTGGTCTGCCCGTCACGTCGACCCAGACGGTAGACCAACGCCGTGACCAGCAAGCCACCGACGAAGGCACAGGCTGACAGCAGATAGGGCGCGAAGGCTTCGGGTAAACCACCGAACGCAGCGCCGCCGACAATGGCCACCGCGGCGCCCAGCGCAGCGCCACTGGAAACGCCCACCAAACCGGGGTCAGCCAGTGGATTGCGAAACAGCCCCTGCATCGCCACGCCACAGAGCGCCAGCACCATGCCCACGGCCAACCCGAGCAGGGTGCGTGGCATGCGGATCTGCGACAGGATCAGTTCGGCCTGCTGTAGCGATGCATCCGCCGTGAGAGGCAGGCCCAGCAGACGCAGTGCTGCACGCAGGGTATCGCCCAGTGGCAGACTGACCGGTCCGAGCGCCAGCGACAGCCACAGCACGAGCACGAGCAGCAGGCCCAGTGCGATGAACAATGGGCGCGTCGAAAAAGGTGAGGTCATGGCTCGCGCTTGGCTTCGGCTGTCGGAAATTGGCTGGCAGGATAAAAGCCAGCAGCGAGCATCGCCAGCCCATCCGGCACGCGCGGCCCGAGACCGCCGACCAGCAGGGTCGGGTCCAGCGCCAGCAAACGTCCCTCGCGCGCCGCGCGGGTACCGGCCAGGGCAGGGTTCTGCTGCAGCAGGGCCTGCCTGGCCGCGTCACCCTCCAAGGCGCGATCAGCCACCACCACGACCTGCGGATCGAGCGCCAGCAGCGCCTCGCTGGACAACGTCTTGTAGCCGCTGTGACTGGCCAGGTTGCGCCCGCCGGCACGGCTGATCAGCCAGTCGGCAGCGGTGTCGATACCACCAACCAGCGGACTGCCACCGGAATGCCCGAGCAATAGCAACACACCGGGCGCGTCTTGGCTGCGCTGCGCCTGCTCGACCCACTGCTGCTGGGTCTGCAAGCGCGCCTGGTAAGCAGCGAAGGCGCGTTGCCCTGCCGCCTCATCACCGAGCAACTGGCCCAGCCGCTGCAGGTTGGCCTGCAGGCTGTCTAGCTCGGCTCGCGCAGTCAGGCGCTCGATGCGCACACCCGCCGCTGCCAGTTGCGCGAGCACCGGCGGCGGGCCCATTTCTTCACTGCCCAGCAGCAGATCCGGGCGCAGGGCCAGGATTCCCTCTGCCGCCAGTTGCCGCTGATAACCGACGCTGGGCAGCTTGGTCAGCGAGGCAGGATGACGACTGGTGGTATCGACGCCCACCAGCTTGCTCTCACCGCCGAGCAGCACCACCCACTCACTCAGCGCACCACCGGAACTCACCCAGCGCTGCGGCAGCGGTTCGGCTGCCAGCGCCAGATTGGGAAACAGCAGGACGGCCGCCAGGCCGCCCAGAATATTGGCAAGACGCATGATCTCGACTCCTAGAACGTGACATCGACCGGCCCCTGCGGGAGGCCGGCACACTCGGTTCAGGCCAGCACAGGCAATGATTCGACCAGCTCGCGCCAGTCGGCGCGCTCGGCCATGCCGGGCTTGCGCGCACCGAACAGCTGGACCACCAGCTCGCCCTCGGCATCGAAGGCCTCCAGACTGGTGATCACGCCGTCGATGCTGGGTTTGCGCACGCGCCACAACTCGACCACGCCGCGCGTCTGCAGGTGCAGGTTGAAGTCGGGGTCAAGCACGTTGAACCAGCTGTCCATCCAGCGCAGGTTGTGCACCGGGCCGGTGTGGATTTGAATGCAGTGGCGGTTGCCGACGAACACCATGATCGGCACTTCACGGGCAGCCGCCTGCTCCATCAGTACCGTCAACTCGGAGGTCGCCAACGGTTGCGCCCATTGCTCACCAGCCAGGCGCAGCGCCTGGGTACGGGCGACCTCATGCTTCTTCAAAAGGGCGAAGAAATGGTGGGTGTCCTGCAGCGTCGCCCAGCCCTCACGCAGCGCCTGACTGTCGATATCGGCGTCGACCTTGCGCAGCGGCGCAGCAGGCGGCGGCAACAACTGCAGCTCGGCGCTCTGCTCGCCGGCAAAGCGCTCGATCAGCGGCTGCCAGGCGCTCAGCTCACTGCGTTCGGTCAGGTAGACCTTGTGCACGGCAACGCCCTGCTGGTCGAACACCTGGATGCTGCGCTGGGTGCCCTTGGCGGTTTCCTCGGCGACGGCGAACACGCTGGCCCAGCCACCGAGGAAAAGACGCAGGTCGATATCTGCCGACACCACCAGGCCCATCTGCCCGGATGCGGCAACACTCACCTCGCGGTACAGCCCCTTGCGCTCATGGACGCAGTGCTCGTTGCGGGTCAGCACCATCACATGACCGAGCGCGCCAAGCGCCGGCAGCAGCGCGGCCCAGTCCGGGCGCAGTCGCTGGGTGTCGATGCCCAGACGGCTAGCAGTCAGCTCGGCCTCGCTCACGCCCAGCTGTGCTGCCGCATCGCGGGCGCGCAGACGTGGTTGTTGCAGACGCAGCGCCTGCCAAGCCTGGTAAAGATTGACCGCCTGAGCGGCAGCAGTTGGAGCGGTACTCATGGGAACAGTCCTTCCTCGCGGGCGATTGCCAGTCTCTTTGCAGCACTGATGCTAGGCCGGCACCAACAAAACAGAGCGACAATCTACATGAGAATCACTTATATATGGAGTAGTAATCTGCCGCACTGATCATGGCAACGCCGCCAACCTAGGGCATAGGCGTCATACCTGAGCATGGATGCGCCCTCTTTCTTCTTGCGGGATAATCCGCCCTCTTGCGGCGCTACGCGCCACCCTCTCCGGAGGGAGAAGATCATCAGAGGTCGCTACCAAGCGACTTCCACGCTAACGGGAAACCGCGATGATTCGCTTGTGCGCCCCACACGAACTGGCCGAAGGTCAGAGCCGGGGCTTTGTGATCGACCAATTGAACCTGCTCGCCGTGCGCAGGGCTGGCCAGGTACATGCCTACCTCAACCGCTGCCCGCATCGCGGCATTGCCTTGGAATGGCAGAAGGACGATTTTCTCGATGACAGTGGCAGCCTGATCCGCTGCGCGACCCATGGCGCGCTGTTTCTGATCGAGAACGGCGAATGCGTGGCGGGCCCCTGCGAGGGGCAGGCACTGCGGATGCTGGAATGCAGGGAAGATGCGAACGGAATCTGGATCGCCCCGTAGCCCCTACGCCAGCACCTCCAGCCGGCGAACCAGGGCGATCCCTTCGGGACTGAGTTCGGCGCCGTATGCCAGTACCTCAACCCCCGCGGCTTTGGCTTCGCGCAAGCCGGCAGCGTAAGTCGGATCGATTTCCTCGGCAGCGCGCACAGCGCGGATTCCCGAGAGGTTCACGCAATACAGCTGCACGGTCCGCACACCGGCACGTGCCAGCGCCGCCAGCTCACGCAGATGCTTGGCGCCGCGCTGCGTCACCGCATCGGGAAAGGCCGCCACATCGCTGCCACCGAAACCCAGCGTCACGCTCTTGACCTCGACATAGACCGGTCCGTGCGGGTAATCCAGACGAAAGTCGGCGCGGCTGTTCTCCACGCCGTAAGCCACCTCGCGCTTGAGCGCGGTGAAGCCGGCCAGCTCCGCGATCAGCCCGGCGCGCAGCGCCTCTTCCACCAGCGCATTGGCCCGCGCGGTATTGATGCAGGCCAGGCGCCCTTGCGGCGTTTCGCTGATTTCCCAACTGCCCGGTAACTTGCGTTTGGGATCCTTGCTGCGGCTGAACCACACCCGGCACCCTTCGCTCATGCAATTGAGCATCGAGCCGGTGTTGGCGCAGTGGATGGTCATCTGCTCGCCGCTGGCGGTCTCGATATCGGCGAGAAAGCGCTTGTAGCGGCGCAGCAGGCGCCCCTCTTCCAGCGGCGGATCAAAGCGCATCGGGCTTCCAGCTCTTCAGGCCGCGGGCGATACGCTCGACCGCCTGCTGCAGGCGCTCGACATTCTGCGTGTAGGCGAAACGCACATGGTGCCCAGCCTGATAGCGACCGAAATCCAGACCAGGGGTGAAGGCCACATGCTCGGTTTCGATGAAGTGCCGGCAGAAAGCGAAGGCGTCGCCGCCAAAGGCGCTGATATCTGCATATAGATAGAAGGCACCTTCCGGCTCCACGGCGATACCAAAGCCCAGCTCGCGCAACGCCGGCAACAGGTAGTCGCGGCGGCGCTGGAATTCGTGACGACGCTCTTCGAGGATCGCCAACGTGGCCGGCTCGAAGCAAGCCAGTGCGGCATGCTGGGCCATGCTCGGCGCACTGATGTAGAGGTTCTGCGCCAGCTTTTCCAACTCAGGCACGGCCGCCTCGGGCGCGACCAGCCAACCCAGGCGCCAGCCGGTCATGCCGAAATATTTGGAGAAGCTGTTGAGCACGAAGGCGTCGTCATCCACCTCCAGCACGCTCGACGCATCGCAACCATAGGTCAGGCCATGGTAGATCTCGTCCACCACCAGATGGCCGCCGCGCTGCTTGAGGCAGGTCGACAGCGCCGCCAGCTCGTCCTTGTGCAGCAGGGTGCCGGTCGGGTTGGCCGGCGACGCGACCAGGGCGCCGACACTGTCCGAGTCCCAATGCCGCTCCACCAGGTGCGGAGTGAGCTGGTAACGCACGTCCGGGCCGACCGGCACCAGTTGTGCGGCGCCTTCGACCAGGCGCAGGAAGTGGCGGTTGCAGGGATAGCCGGGGTCGGCCAGCAGCCAGTGCTTGCCCGGATCGACCAGCAGACTGGCGGCCAGCAGCAATGCACCGGAGCCGCCCGGCGTCACCAGAATGCGCTGCGGGTCGACATTCAAACGGTAACGTTCGGCGTAGAAGCCTGCGATGGCTTCACGCAGCTGCGGCAGGCCGCGCGCGGCGGTGTAGCGGGTGTGCCCGGCGGACAGTGCGGCCTGGCCGGCGCGGATGATCGGCTCGGCGGTGGTGAAATCCGGCTCGCCAATCTCCAGGTGAATCACATCGTGACCAGCCGCCTGCAATTCGTTGGCACGCGCCAGCAAGGCCATCACATGAAAGGGTTCGATGGCGCGACTGCGCGCACTGTAGAGCTGGGCCATGGGTCTGTCTTCAGGGTTGCGAGGCGCGGATTCTAGCAGGGCAGCTTGAGCCCGCGGCAAGGTCACCAAAGCGCCGCTACGCTTACTGGCCAGTCACATGCAGATTTCGTTCACACCCGGGACAAGGCAGAGACAACCGGGAGTAGCGCGCCCCGATTCGATCTGGTAAGTTCGCCGGCTTGCAGTCGCAGGGCCGGACAAACGCCTGGCAATGGAATAACCTGCGCGATGGATTAGAAAGAGTGAGAGGCGTCATCCATGCCCACAAAAGAAAAAGCCAAAAGCACCAGCCAGCTGATTCGTGGTTTCGAGCCTTATCAAGAGAAGAAGGGCGAGGAATACATGAGCGAGCCGATGCGCGCTCACTTCACCAGCATCCTCAATAAGTGGAAGCTGGAGCTGATGCAGGAAGTCGACCGTACCGTGCACCACATGCAGGACGAAGCGGCCAACTTCCCGGACCCGGCCGACCGCGCCAGCCAGGAAGAAGAGTTCAGCCTGGAACTGCGCGCCCGTGACCGCGAGCGCAAGCTGATCAAGAAGATCGACGAGACGCTGCAACTGATCGAAGACAACGATTACGGTTGGTGCGACTCCTGCGGCGTCGAAATCGGCATCCGCCGCCTCGAAGCCCGCCCGACCGCGACTCTTTGCATCGACTGCAAGACGCTGGCGGAAATCAAGGAAAAGCAGATCGGTTCCTGATCTGACGACGGGGCGCTTAGGCGCCCCGCTCTGTTTCTGGCCTTGGCTCCATGAACACTGCCTATATCGGGCGCTTCGCCCCCACGCCCAGCGGCTATCTGCACTTCGGTTCGCTGGTCGCCGCCCTCGCCTCCTACCTTGATGCCCGCGCCGTCGGCGGCCGCTGGCTGCTGCGCATGGAGGACCTCGACCCACCACGGGAAATACCTGGCGCACAGGACGCGATCCTGCGCATGCTGGAGACCTACGGTTTCGAGTGGGACGGCGAACTGGTGCGCCAGAGCGAGCGGCATGCCGAATACGCAGCAGTGATCGCCCGCCTGTTCAGTCAGGGTCTGGCCTATGCGTGCACCTGTTCGCGCAAGCAACTGGAAGGCTACGCCGGCATCTATCCGGGGTTCTGCCGTAACGCATGCCATCCTGATCACGACGCCGCCATCCGCCTGCGCGTGCCGGAGCTGGACTACCACTTCATCGACCGCGTGCAAGGCGAATTTCGTCAGCACCTGGGCCGCGCAGTCGGCGACTTCGTGATCCGCCGCCGTGACGGCCTGTTCGCCTATCAGCTCGCCGTGGTGCTGGACGATGCCTGGCAGGGTGTGACCGACGTAGTGCGTGGCGCCGACCTGCTCGACTCCACGCCGCGCCAGTTGTACCTGCAGGAACTGCTCGGGCAGCCACAACCGCGTTATCTGCACGTGCCGCTGATCATCCAGCCCGATGGCCACAAGCTGGGCAAGAGCTACCGCTCGCCACCGCTGCCCGCCGATCAGGCCGGGCCTCTGCTGCTACGCGCCCTGCGAGCCCTGGGCCAGCAACCGCCCACCGACCTGCAAGGCGCGACACCTGCCGAGCTTCTGGCCTGGGGCATCGCCAACTGGGACGCCACGCGCATTCCACGTAGCCGTACCCTGGCCGAAGCACAATTGAAGTAGCCGTAGCCCGGATGCAATCCGGGAACGATGTGCAGGCATCCCCGGATTTCATCCGGGCTACGCGCCAGACAAGCTGGCTTCAAGTTTGTGGCTTGCGATGCGCGGCATCCTTTACCATCGCGGCATCTTTCGACGAGATGTCACATGTATATCTACCGACTGGTTCTGATCCTGGTAGTGGGGATCTACCTGTTCTCACCGGCCATCATGGACTGGTGGATCGACCCCAATGGCGCCTGGTATCGGCCTTATCTGCTGTGGCTGATCCTGATCGTCGTCACCTTCATTCTTCAGAGCCAACGCGATGCTGACGAGCTTTAGCCTGAGCGAACTGATCCTGATCAGCGCCGGCTATCTGCTGGTGCTGTTCGGCGTCGCCTGGGTCAGTGAACACGGTCTTATCCCCCGCTGGATCATCCGCCACCCGCTGACCTACACCCTGTCGCTGGGTGTCTATGCCAGCGCCTGGGCCTTCTACGGCACGGTGGGCCTGGCCTATCAGTACGGTTACGGTTTCCTTGCCAGTTACCTGGGCGTTTCCGGTGCCTTCCTGCTGGCACCAGTGTTGCTCTACCCGATCCTGCGCATCACTCGTACCTACCAGCTGTCATCGCTGGCCGACCTGTTCGCCTTTCGCTTTCGCAGCACCTGGGCCGGCGCACTGACCACGCTGTTCATGCTGATTGGCGTGCTGCCGCTGCTGGCTCTGCAGATCCAGGCGGTGGCCGACTCCATCGGCATCCTCAGCCGCGAGCCGCTGCAGGAAAAAGTGGCGCTGAGCTACTGCGGCCTGATCATCCTCTTCACCATCCTGTTCGGTGCGCGCCATATCGCTACGCGCGAGAAGCACGAAGGCCTGGTGTTCGCCATCGCCTTCGAATCGCTGGTCAAGCTGGTCGCCCTCGGCGTCATCGGCTGGTACGCGCTGTATCAGGTGTTCGGCGGCCCGCGTGAGCTGGAATTGTGGCTGGTGCAGAACCAGGCGGCGCTGGCCACCCTGCACACACCGCTACAGGAAGGCCCGTGGCGCACCCTGCTGCTGGTGTTCTTCGCCTCGGCCATCGTCATGCCGCACATGTACCACATGACCTTCACCGAGAACCTAAATCCGCGCGCCATGGTCAGCGCCAGCTGGGGCCTGCCGCTGTTCCTGCTGCTGATGAGCCTGGCCGTGCCGCTGATTCTCTGGGCCGGTCTCAAGCTTGGCGCCACCACCAACCCGGAATACTTCACCCTGGGCCTGGGAATCGCCGTGAACAGCGAGGCGCTGGCGCTACTGGCCTATGTCGGCGGCCTCTCCGCCTCCAGCGGGCTGATCATCGTTTCCACCCTGGCGCTGTCGGGCATGGCGCTGAACCACCTGGTGCTGCCGCTCTATCAGCCACCGGCCGAGGGCAACATCTACCGCTGGCTGAAGTGGACCCGCCGCACGCTGATCGCCTGCATCATCATGGCCGGCTACGGCTTCTACCTGCTGCTCGGCGCCCAGCAGGACCTGGCCAACCTCGGTATCGTCGCCTTCGTCGCCACCCTGCAGTTTCTGCCCGGCGTGCTCTCGGTGCTGTATTGGCAAACGGCCAATCGCCGCGGCTTCATCGCCGGCTTGCTGGCCGGCATCAGTGTCTGGGCACTGACCATGCTGCTGCCGCTGCTGGGCAACCTGGAAGGCTTCTACCTGCCGCTGTTCAACGTCATCTATGTGCTCGACGACGCCAGCTGGCACCTCGCAGCCATTGCCTCGCTCGCCGCCAACGTACTGGTGTTCACCCTGGTGTCGCTGTTCACCGAGGCCAGCCCCGAGGAAAAGAGCGCCGCCGAAGCCTGCGCGGTGGACAACGTGCGCCGCCCGCAACGACGCGAGCTGGTCGCCGTGTCGCCTCAGGACTTTGCCGCACAACTGGCCAAGCCACTCGGCGCCAAGACCGCACAACGTGAAGTCGAACAGGCCCTGCGCGATCTGCATCTGCCCTTCGACGAAAGCCGCCCCTATGCCCTGCGCCGCCTGCGCGACCGCATCGAGGCCAACCTGTCCGGCCTGATGGGGCCGAGCGTGGCGCAGGACATCGTGGAAACCTTCCTGCCCTACAAGTCCGGCAGCGAGGGTTATGTCACCGAGGACATCCATTTCATCGAGAGCCGCCTGGAAGACTACCAGTCGCGCCTTACCGGCCTCGCCGCCGAGCTCGATGCCCTGCGCCGCTACCACCGCCAGACCCTGCAGGAGCTGCCAATGGGCGTGTGCTCGCTGGCCAAGGATCAGGAGATCCTGATGTGGAACCGGGCCATGGAAGAGCTCACCGACATCCCCGCGCAGCGCATCGTCGGCTCGCGCCTGAGCACCCTGAGCGAACCCTGGCAAAGCCTGCTGCAGGACTTCATCGAACGCCCGGATCAGCACCTGCATAAACAGCACCTGGCGCTCGACGGCCAGATCCGCTGGCTCAACCTGCACAAGGCGGCCATCAACGAACCGCTGGCCCCTGGTAACAGCGGCCTGGTGCTGCTGGTCGAAGATCAGACCGAAACCCAGATGCTCGAAGACAAGCTGGTGCACTCCGAACGCCTTGCCAGCATCGGCCGCCTGGCCGCTGGCGTGGCCCACGAGATCGGCAACCCGATCACCGGCATCGCCTGCCTGGCGCAGAACCTGCGCGAAGAGCGCGAAACCGATGGCGAGCTGACCGAAATCAGTGGGCAGATCCTCGAACAGACCAAGCGCGTCTCGCGCATCGTCCAGTCGCTGATGAGCTTCGCCCACTCCGGCAGCCACCAGCGCAGCGACGAGCCGGTATGCCTGGCCGACGTGGCGCAGGACGCCATCGGCCTGCTGTCGCTGAACAAACGCAACTTCGATATCCAGTTCTACAACCTGTGCGATCCGCAGCACTGGGCCTGTGGCGATCCGCAGCGTCTGGCCCAGGTACTGATCAACCTGCTATCCAACGCGCGTGACGCTTCGCCACCTGGCGGCGCCATCCGCGTACGCAGCGAGGCCAGCGAGCATACCGTCGACCTGATCGTCGAGGATGAAGGCAGCGGCATTCCCAAGGCGATCATCGACCGCCTGTTCGAACCCTTCTTCACCACCAAGGACCCCGGCGAGGGGACCGGCCTGGGCCTCGCGCTGGTCTATTCGATCGTGGAAGAGCATTATGGACAGATAACAATCGACAGCCCGGCTGACCCCGAGCGCCAATTGGGCACTCGAATTCGGGTCACCCTGCCAAGGCATGTCGAGGCGACGTCCGTAGCGATGTAAACAGCGAGAGAGGCTGCCAATGGCACCTCCGTGACCGTCGAGAGACCGAATTGATGCCACATATTCTTATCGTCGAAGACGAAACCATTATCCGCTCTGCCTTGCGCCGCCTGCTCGAACGCAATCAGTACCAGGTCAGCGAAGCTGGCTCGGTACAGGAAGCCCAGGAACGCTACAGCATTCCCACCTTCGACCTGATCGTCAGCGACCTGCGCCTGCCCGGGGCGCCTGGCACCGAACTGATCAAACTGGCCGAAGGCACCCCGGTGCTGATCATGACCAGCTACGCCAGCCTGCGCTCGGCGGTGGACTCGATGAAGATGGGCGCAGTCGATTACATCGCCAAGCCCTTCGATCACGACGAAATGCTGCAGGCGGTCGCCCGCATCCTGCGTGACCGCCAGGACGCCAAGAGCGCACCCGCGCCAGCTGCCAACAGCAACACGCGCAGTGGCAATACCGAGAAAATCGTCGACAACGCCAACGGCGAGATCGGCATCATCGGTTCCTGCGCGGCCATGCAGGAGCTCTATAGCAAGATTCGCAAGGTCGCCCCCACCGACTCCAATGTACTGGTGCAGGGTGAGTCCGGCACGGGCAAGGAGCTGGTTGCGCGCGCCCTGCACAACCTCTCCAAGCGCGCCAAGGCACCGCTGATTTCGGTGAACTGCGCCGCCATTCCGGAAACCCTGATCGAGTCCGAGCTGTTCGGCCACGAGAAAGGCGCCTTCACCGGCGCCAGCGCCGGGCGTGCCGGCCTGGTGGAGGCGGCCGACGGTGGCACGCTGTTCCTCGACGAAATTGGCGAGCTGCCGCTGGAAGCCCAAGCCCGTCTGCTGCGCGTGCTGCAGGAAGGCGAAATTCGCCGGGTCGGCTCGGTGCAGTCGCAGAAGGTCGATGTACGTCTGATCGCTGCTACGCACCGCGACCTGAAGACGCTGGCCAAGACCGGCCAGTTCCGTGAAGACCTTTATTACCGCCTGCACGTCATCGCCCTCAAGCTGCCAGCGCTGCGTGAGCGAGGCAGCGACGTGACCGAGATCGCCCAGGCGTTCCTCGTGCGCCAGTACACCCGTATGGGCCGCGAGCCGTTGCGCTTCGCTCATGATGCCGAGCAGGCGATCCGCCATTACCCCTGGCCGGGTAACGTGCGCGAACTGGAAAACGCCATCGAGCGCGCGGTGATTCTCTGCGAGGGTACGGAAATTTCCGCGGACCTTCTGGGCATCGACATCGAGCTGGACGATCTGGATGACGAGGACTTCGGCCTGCCGGCGGCAGGCGGACAGAGCAGTGGCAACAGCCACGAACCTACCGAGGATCTGTCACTGGAGGACTACTTCCAGCACTTCGTCCTCGAGCATCAGGACCACATGACCGAGACCGAGCTGGCCCGCAAGTTGGGCATCAGTCGCAAATGCCTGTGGGAACGGCGTCAGCGCCTGGGCATTCCGCGACGCAAATCCGGTGTGACCAGCGGCCCTTGACGCCACGGCTGCGGTGACAACCTGCCCGCACTGGGGTTCCACAGGTTGTTACCGTTTCAATATCTCGTAACAAAGGCCGGGTCTATCGGTAACGAAAACCCGGCCTTTTTCTCCCCCACCAAACACCCAAGATTGCCGCAAACCCTTGATTTACAAGGAATCGCAAAAACTGGCACGGCATCTGCTTTATCTCTGGCACAACAACAATAACAAGCAATGCCCTACACAATAAGAACAAGACGTAACGACTCCAGAACAACAAAAACAACAAGGTACGGAGGCGCAGCTAACTGATTCTTTTGGAGAGGAGTTGCCGCGAGGGGTTCGCCCCAGCGACCAGGCTGAGAACAATAAAACTGCCTCAAGGCAGCGCCGGAACTGGTTGATTAAGGCAGCATCAGCGTCCAAAGAAATCCGTTTGCTATTGGCTCCCCTCTCTGGGGAGCACCCGGTAAGCCACGGCAAGCCGGGAAGGGCCGAACAACAAAAACAACAGGCCCTCAATAACAATAAAAAAATAGCACGCACCAACTTGGGGGGGAGCTTCGGCTCCCCCAGTAGCTTCCGGTCCTCGGATCCCCGCCTGCCGCCCGTCCATACACCTTCTCCCGACACGATGCTAGAATCCGCAGCAATCATGCGGTCATCGTTTCGCATGCAGTTGAAAAACCTTGCCGAAGCAAACTGCTTTTGACGCCGTGATGCTCACGCAATTCGATTTTCAAGCGCATGCGCAGCAGGCCGACCACTACTCCAAACAGTGCATCCCATGCTGAAAAAGCTGTTCAAGTCTTTCCATTCACCTCTGCGCCGTGCCCCACGTCCACGCAGCACTCCCGAAGTGCTGAGCAGTAGCCAACATCCGCTCAAGCGCAACGAGATCAGCCGTCACGCCATCAGCGTGGTCGAGCGCCTGCAGAAGGCCGGCTACCAGGCCTATCTGGTCGGCGGCTGCGTACGCGACCTGCTGCTGGATATCGACCCCAAGGATTTCGACGTGGCCACCAGCGCCACGCCCGAGCAGGTCCGCGCGGAATTCCGTAACGCTCGGGTGATCGGCCGCCGCTTCAAGCTGGTACACGTTCATTTTGGTCGCGAGATCATCGAAGTGGCCACCTTCCGCGCCAATCACCCTCAGGGTGATGAGGAAGAGAACAGCAATCTGGCGTCGCGCCACGAGAGCGGCCGCATTCTGCGCGACAACGTCTACGGCACACTGGAAGACGATGCCCAACGCCGCGACTTCACCATCAATGCGCTGTACTACGATCCGACCCAGGAACATATCCTCGACTATGCCCGCGGCATGCACGACGTGCGCAACCATCTGGTGCGCCTGATCGGTGATCCGGAACAGCGTTACCTGGAAGACCCGGTGCGCATGCTGCGTGCGGTGCGTTTCGCCGCCAAGCTCGACTTCGAGATCGAGAAGCACAGCGCCGCGCCGATTCGCCGCCTGGCGCCAATGTTGCGCGACATTCCCTCGGCGCGTCTGTTCGACGAAGTACTCAAGCTGTTCCTCTCCGGCTACGCCGAATACACCTTCGACCTGCTACTCGAACACGACCTGTTCGCCCAGCTGTTCCCGGCCAGCGGCGCAGCGCTGAAGCAGAATCCGCAGTACACCGAGAAGCTGATCCGCCAGGCGCTGATCAACACCGACGATCGTATTCACGATGGCAAGTCGGTCACACCGGCCTTTCTCTTCGCGGCGCTGCTGTGGCCTGCGCTGCCGGCCCGCGTGCTGCAACTGCAGAACAAGGGCATGCCGCCGATTCCGGCGATGCAGGAAGCCGCCCATGAACTGATCGCCGAGCAGTGCCAGCGCATTGCCGTACCCAAGCGCTTTACCATCCCGATTCGCGAGATCTGGGACATGCAGGAACGCCTGCCGCGCCGCAGCGGTAAACGTGCCGACCTGCTGCTGGAAAATCCGCGCTTCCGAGCCGGCTACGACTTCCTCCTGCTGCGCGAACTGGCCGGGGAAGACACCGGCGGCCTGGGCGAATGGTGGACGGACTATCAGGACGCCAACGACAGCGAGCGTCGGCAGATGATTCGCGACCTCGCCAGCAAAGGCGAAAGCACCGGCAACGCGCCGCGCAAACGTCGCCGCAGCAACAACAATCGCCGTAAGCGCAGCGACGAAAGCGGCGGCGAGTGATGGAGCGGGTTTACATCGGCCTCGGCAGCAACCTGGCCGAACCCCTGCAACAGCTGCGCGCGGCCTTGCACGCCATCGCCCACCTGCCGCGCAGCCAATTACAGGCGCACTCGTCATTCTACATCAGCGATCCCCTTGGCCCGGCCGATCAACCGCGTTACGTCAACGCCGTGGCGGCGCTGGATACCGAGCTGGAGCCCTGGCAGCTGCTTGATGCGCTGCAACGCATCGAGCAGGAACAGGGGCGCGTGCGCAAGGCCGAGCGCTGGGGCCCGCGTACGTTGGACCTAGATATCCTGCTGTTCGGTGAGCGCCTGATCGACGATGAGCGTCTGACCGTGCCGCACTACCACATGCAGGCGCGCCCCTTCGTGCTCTATCCGCTGGCCGAACTGGCCGCAGAGCTGCAGCTTCCGGACGGCCGCAGCCTCGATGCATTACTGGAAGCCTGCCCCTTTACCGGCCTGGAACGCCTGGCCGAGTAGCCCAGCCGGCCTCTGCGGGACGGGCTTTAGCCGTGACCCGACAAGCTCGCCGCTGAAGCGTCTCCCACAGGGCGGCCCCTTGCGCAACCCGACATCCCGCGCATTGGCGGTAACGCCAGTAACAGAGCGGTAACACCTGCAATTGACTTCACGCCCCCCCATCAGGACTATAGGCGTCCCGTCGCCCTGCGCGGGGCGCACCTTTGATGCCAATCCAGGCCGGATTGCAGCCAGATAGAAGCGGTATACCGAGCCTGAGCGAGGACCTTTGAAATGCCTGACGTTACCCTGACCACCCTGCAGAGCCTCAAGCAGAACGGTGAAAAGATCGCCATGCTGACCTGCTATGACGCCACCTACGCCCATGCGGCCTGCCAGGCGGGTGTCGACGTGTTGCTGGTCGGCGACTCCCTGGGCATGGTCCTGCAGGGCCACGACAGCACCCTGCCGGTCAGCGTCGAGGAGATGGCCTACCACACCGCCTGCGTCAAACGCGGCAACCAGGGCGCACTGATCGTCACCGACCTGCCATTCATGGCGTACGCCACCACCGAGCAGGCTCTGCACAACAGCGCCAAGCTGATGCAGGCCGGCGCGCATATGGTCAAACTGGAAGGCGCCGGCTGGCTGGCCGAGCCTATTCGCCTGCTGGCCGAACGTGGCGTACCGGTGTGCGCGCACCTGGGCCTGACCCCACAGGCGGTGAACATCCTCGGTGGCTACAAGGTACAAGGCCGTCAGGAAGCGCAGGCACGGCAGATGCGCGCCGATGCCATGGCACTGGAGCAGGCCGGCGCTGCCATGCTGCTGCTCGAATGCGTGCCGAGCGAACTGGCTGCAGAAATTACCCAGGCAGTGAAGATTCCGGTGATCGGCATCGGCGCTGGCAGCGCCACCGATGGTCAGGTGCTAGTGCAGCACGACATGCTCGGGCTGTCGCTATCGGGCCGCGCACCGAAGTTCGTACGCAACTTCATGGAAGGCCAAAGCAGCATTCAGGGTGCTTTCAGCGCTTACGTAAAGGCCGTCAAGGACGGCAGCTTCCCCGCCGCCGAACATGGCTTTTCCGCATGAACATGGTGAAAACCCTGCGCGAGTTGCGCGCAGCCGTCGCCCAGGCACGGGCCGAAGGCAAGCAGATCGGTTTCGTGCCGACCATGGGCAATCTGCACGCGGGTCACGTTTCGCTGGTGGAGATCGCCGCCCAACGCGCCGACTTCGTGGTTGCCAGCATCTTCGTCAATCCACTGCAGTTCGGCGCCGGTGAAGATCTGGACAAGTATCCGCGTACCCTCGCCGCCGACCAGGAAAAACTGCTGGCAGCCGGCTGCCACCTGCTGTTTCACCCCGATGTTGCGGAAATCTACCCACACGGCATGGGTGATCAGACCCGCGTCAGCGTTCCCGGTGTTTCCGAAGGTCTCTGCGGCGCCAGCCGTCCGGGGCATTTCGAAGGTGTGGCGACGGTGGTGACCAAGCTGTTCAACATGGTCCAGCCTGATCTGGCCGTGTTCGGCGAGAAGGACTACCAGCAACTGGCGGTGATCCGCGCGCTGGTGCAGGACCTGAACATGCCGATCCAGATCATCGGTGCGCCGACTCAACGCGCCGAGGACGGCCTCGCGCTGTCCTCGCGCAACGGCTACCTCAGCGACGAACAACGCGCCGCCGCCCCTGCGCTGTATCGAGGCCTGCAAGCGATTGCCGAGGAACTGCGCCGCGGCGCCCGCGACTACCCGCGGCTTATCGAGACTGCCCAGGCGCAACAGCGTGCTGCTGGTTTCGTGCCCGACTACCTGGAGATTCGTAACGCGCTGAATCTGCGCCCGGCACAGGTCGACGACCATCACCTGGTGATTCTGACCGCTGCACAGCTGGGTAGCACCCGTCTGATCGACAATCTGGTGGTTGAACTGCCGCGCCAGTAGCTGCCTGCAAAGGCAGCCGGTTACACTCTCAAAGGCCCGGATCGATCCGGGCCTTTTGCTTTTGTGGATCAGGAGCTCCGATGGCCTATTACCAGCAGCCTCACGACGTCACCACCCTGCCCGCCTGGCAGGCCCTGCAGCAACATCGTGCCGAGATGGCCGGTTTCAGCATGCGCGAGGCCTTTGCAGCGGATACAAGGCGCTACCAGCGATTTTCTCTCGACAGCTGCGGGCTGCTGCTGGATTACTCGAAAAACCTGATCGATGAGCGCGGCCTCGAGCTGCTGATTCAACTGGCCGAGCAGGCCGGTCTGCAGGAGTCCATCGCCAACCTGTTCAACGGTGAGCAGGTCAATGCTTCGGAAGGCCGCGCCGCACTGCACACGGCCCTGCGCAGCCCGATTGGTCGCCGCCTGCTGGTCGACGGCCATGACATCATCCCCGAGGTCCATCGCGTCCTGAACCAGGTCACCGAACTGGTCAGTCGCATTCACAGCGGCCTGTGGCGCGGCTACAGCGAAAAACCGATCAAGGAAGTGGTCAACATCGGCATTGGCGGCTCCTTCCTCGGCCCGCAACTGGTTTCCGAAGCACTACGCCCGTTCACCCAACGCGGTGTGCGCTGCCACTACCTGGCCAATATCGACGGCAGCGAATTCCGCGAACTGACCGCCCGCCTCAACCCGGAAACCACCCTGTTCATCGTTTCCAGCAAGTCCTTCGGCACCCTGGAAACCCTGAAGAACACCCTGGCCGCGCGCGACTGGTACCTGGCCATGGGCGGCCCGGAAGAGCAGTTGCATCGCCACTTCATCGCCGTGACCAGCAACCGAAAGGCCGCCATCGAGTTCGGTATCGGCGAAGAGAACATCTTCCCCATGTGGGACTGGGTTGGCGGGCGTTACTCACTGTGGTCGGCCATCGGCCTGCCCATCGCCCTGGCCATCGGCGTATCCAACTTCAAGGAACTGCTGGCCGGCGCCTATGCCATGGACGAGCACTTCACCCAGGCGCCACTGGCCGAGAACATGCCGGTGCTGATGGCCCTGCTGGGCATCTGGTATACCAATTTCTGGGGCGCGCAGAGCCACGCCATCCTGCCCTACGATCACTACCTGCGTAACTTCACCAAGCACCTGCAGCAGCTGGACATGGAATCCAACGGCAAGAGCGTGCGCCAGGACGGCACGCCGCTGGACATCGCCACCGGCCCGATCATCTGGGGCGGCGTCGGCTGCAACGGCCAGCATGCCTACCACCAGTTGCTGCACCAGGGCCGTCTGCTGGTGCCGGCGGACTTCATCGTCCCGGTCAACAGCTACAACCCGCTGTCCGACCATCACCAGTGGTTGTTCGCCAACTGCCTGTCGCAGGCCCAGGCGCTGATGCAGGGCAAGACGCGCGAAGAAGCCGAAGCCGAGCTGCGTGCCAAGGGGCTGAGCGAAGACGAGGTGCAGCGCCTGGCACCGCACAAGGTGATCCCCGGCAACCGACCGAGCAACATCCTGGTGATGAACCGCATCGCGCCGTTCAACCTCGGCGCGCTGGTGGCCCTATACGAGCACAAGGTGTTCGTGCAGAGCGCCATCTGGGGCATCAACGCCTTCGACCAATGGGGCGTGGAGCTGGGCAAGGAAATGGGCAAGGAGGTCTACCAGCGCCTCACCGGTGCCAGTGGCGATCCGGCCAGCGACGCCTCCACCCAAGGCCTGATCGAGCACTTCCGTTCGCAGCATCGCGGCTGACCGCCCTGCCGCGGGCGCATCCGTGCGCCTAGCGGCAGAAGCGCTGCCGGTACTCCGCCGGCGTCACCCCCAGAGCCCGGCTGAAGGCATGCCTGAGGTTGTATGCACTGTCGAAACCGCTGCGCTGCGCCACGCGCTTGAGCGAAGCGTCACCCGCCTCCAGCAGCTGGCAGGCGCGCTCCAGGCGCAGCTGCAGCAGCAACCGCGCCGGCGTAACGCCCAGTTCCGCCTGGCAGTGACGGTGCAACGTGCGCTTCGACATGGCCATCTGCTCGGCCATGGTCTCGACATCCAGCGGCTCGGCCAATGACTCGCGCAACCACCCCAGCAGCCGCGGCATCTGTCCATCCGGCGGCGCCTGCTGCGCCAGTAGCTCGGCGCTGAACTGGCGCTGACCGCCCGGCCGGCGCAGGTACATCACCAGCCCCTTGGCCACCTGCAACGAGGCCTGGCGACCATGGTCGTCCTCCAGCAGACTCAGGCACAGATCCATACCAGCGGTGACCCCCGCCGAGCTGTAGAAGGTGCCGTCACGCACGAACAGGCTGTCGTGCAGCACGCGCAAGCGGGGGAAAAGACGTTGCAGCAGCTCGGCGTAACGCCAGTGAGTGACCACCTCCCGCCTATCCAGCAGGCCGGCCTGCGCCAGGAGAAAGGCGCCGGTACAGACCGAACCGCAGCGCGCCGCCAGCGGCGCTGCCTCGCCCAGCCAGCGGGCGATCCGCCCTTCCTGCATGGCAGCCTGTACGCCACTTCCGCCGGCCACCAACAAGGTGCTACCGGCAACCGAGCGAGGCTCGGGCAACGCCTCGGTGCTCAGCGTCAGGCCGGCGCTGGAGGCCACCAGACCACCTTGCGGCGAAATCGTCTGTAGCCGGTAGCCAGGTCGGCTCGCCGCTGGCAGATGTTCGTCTACTGCTGCGAAAACTTCGGCCGGCCCGGTTGCGTCGAGCAATTGAAACTCGGGAAACACCAGTAGCAGCACACGCCCTGTCATGGCTATCGCCTCAACCTGAAAACCGATTGGCAGATATTCACTCATCAGTGACAGATACGACAGCAGCCACTGCGCCACGCTGCATTCCAGCCTTGATGGAGATGCCGCATGCGCCATACCGTACAACTGTCCCGCTACCTGCTGTGGCTGCTGTGCCTGGCCGTGCCGACCCAGGCCGCCGAGGAAAGCCTGGAGCCCTACCAGCCGAGATTCGGCCGTGAACGGCCGGTGGTAGCGGTGGTTGGCCAGAACCGGATGACCGAACTGGCGGACTATGTGGTGCCCTTGGGCGTGCTGCGCCGCGCAGGCGGTGCGCAGGTGCTGGCGCTTGCCACCGTGGCAGAACCGATCGAGCTGATGCCGGCCCTGAGCCTTCAACCCGATGCCAGCATTGCCGAGTTCCGCCAGCGCTTCCCGCAGGGTGCCGACTATCTGATCGTGCCGGCGGTGCACGACAGCCGGGATCCGCTGCTGCTGGACTTCATCCAGCAACAGGCCGCCCTGGGCGCCACCCTGATCGGCATCTGCGACGGCGTGCTGCCGCTGGCCCATGCTGGCTTGCTGCAGGGCCGCCGCGCCACCGGCCACTGGTACTCGCGCAGCCGGCGTCTGAAGGACTTCCCCGACACCCTCTGGCAGGAGGATCGCCGCTATGTGGTCGATGGCGCCCTGATGACCACCTCCGGGGTCAGCGCGGCGTTGCCCGCCTCCCTGGCGCTGGTCGAGGCCATCGCCGGCCACACCAGAGCCTCGACACTGGCGCGGGAGTTTGGCGTGGCCAGCTGGTCGCCCGAACACCATAGCCAGGGCTTTGCCCTGGGCGTGCAAGGCTACCTGATGGCCGCCGGCAACTATCTCGCCCGGTGGCGACATGAGCGCTTCGCTGTCACCTTGCACGATGGCCTGGACGAGGTCGCCCTGGCGCTGCGGGTGGACGCCTGGGCGCGTACCTTCCGCACCCAGGTCTACGGCGTTGCCGCGCATCCGGTGCGCAGCGCCAGCGGGCTGGCGTTCGTCCCGCAACGAGACGGCGCCGGGCTGCCAGCGCTGCCTGGACGCCAAGTGGATGCCGCCTGGGCCATCGATGAAGCGCTCGACGGCATCGCCGAGCGCTACGGCGAGGCGACCCGGCGCCTGGTCGCCGCCCAGCTGGAACATGCGCCCGCCAGCTCGGTCAATCCTGTGAAGGGGCAAATCGAGTTGCATAGCCCTTGAACCTGCACGGGCTTGGATGCACCCTTGGGCCTGTTGCGGACAAACAATTACAAGGACCCCGCCATGTTCGAGATCACCCGTCACCCCGTGGCCGACGCGGTGCGCCAGCGTGCACACCTGGATAACGACGCCTATCTGCGCCTGTACCAGCAGTCCGTCGAGCAACCCGATACCTTCTGGGCCGAGCAGGCCAAGGCCTTCCTCACCTGGTTCAAGCCCTGGGATCAGGTCCACAGCAGCGACCTGAAGCAGGGCCGCGCCGAGTGGTTCAAGGGCGGCCAGCTCAACGTCGCCTACAACTGCATCGACCGCCATCTGCAACAGCGCGGCGAGCAGGTCGCGATCATCTGGGAAGGCGACAACCCGGCCGAGTCGGCGCACATCACCTACAACAAGCTGCACCACAACGTCAGTCGCCTGGCCAACGTGCTCAAACGCCGCGGCGTGAAGAAGGGCGACCGGGTATGCATCTACATGCCGATGGTGCCGGAGGCGGCCTACGCCATGCTCGCCTGCGCGCGCATCGGCGCGGTGCATTCGGTGGTGTTCGGCGGCTTCTCCCCGGATGCCCTGCGCGATCGCATTCTCGATGCCGACTGCCGCACCGTGATCACCGCCGACGAGGGTGTGCGTGGCGGCAAGTACATTCCGTTGAAGAACAACGTCGACAAGGCCCTGCAGAGCTGCCCGAACGTCTCCACCGTGGTGGTGGTCGAGCGCACTCAGGGTGACGTGGCCTGGGTGGAGGGCCGTGACCTCTGGTACCACCAGGCGCTCAAGGAAGTCGATGCCGACTGCCCGGCCGAGCCGATGGACGCCGAGGACCCGCTGTTCATCCTCTACACCTCGGGCTCGACCGGCAAACCCAAGGGCGTGTTGCACACCACTGGCGGTTACCTGCTCGGCGCGGCGATGACCCACAAGTATGTGTTCGACTACCACGAGGGCGACATCTACTGGTGCACCGCCGATGTCGGCTGGGTCACTGGGCACAGCTACATCGTCTACGGCCCGCTGGCCAACGCCGCCACCACCCTGATGTTCGAAGGCGTACCCAACTACCCGGACGCCTCGCGCTTCTGGCAGGTGATCGACAAGCACCAGGTCAACACCTTCTACACCGCTCCCACTGCCCTGCGCGCGCTGATGCGCGAAGGCGAGGCGCCGGTGAAGAGCACCTCGCGTTCGAGCCTGCGTCTGCTCGGCACGGTGGGCGAGCCGATCAACCCCGAGGCCTGGGAATGGTACTTCCATGTGGTTGGCGATACCCGCTGCCCCATCGTCGACACCTGGTGGCAGACCGAGACCGGCTCGATCCTGATCACCCCGCTGCCCGGCGCCACCGACCTCAAGCCCGGCTCGGCGACCCGCCCTTTCTTCGGCGTACAGCCGGTGCTGCTCGACGAGCAGGGCAAGGAGATCATTGGTGCGGGCGCCGGCGTACTGGCGATCAAGGCCAGCTGGCCGAGCCAGATCCGCAGCGTCTACGGCGATCACCAGCGCATGATCGACACCTACTTCAAACCTTACCCCGGCTACTACTTCACCGGTGACGGCGCACGCCGCGACGAGGACGGCTACTACTGGATCACCGGCCGCGTGGACGACGTGATCAACGTCTCCGGGCACCGCATCGGCACCGCCGAGGTGGAGAGCGCGCTGGTACTGCACGATGCGGTGGCCGAAGCCGCCGTGGTTGGCTACCCGCACGACGTCAAGGGCCAGGGCATCTACGCCTACGTCACCCTGATGAACGGCCAGGAACCGTCCGACGAGCTGAAGAAGGACCTGCTGGCCCTGGTCGGCAAGGAGATCGGCAGCTTCGCCAAGCCGGAGCTGATCCAGTGGGCGCCGGGCCTGCCCAAGACCCGCTCGGGCAAGATCATGCGGCGCATCCTGCGCAAGATCGCCTGCAACGAGCTGGAGAACATGGGCGACACCTCGACCCTGGCCGACCCGAGCGTGGTCGACAGCCTGATCAATCAGCGCCTCAACCGCTGAGCCTCGCGCCCGACCTGAAAGGGTCGGGCGCGTCTTGTCTTGTGCCTGCCAAGCGCCGAAACTGCGCGCCATGGAAAGCCTACGTCGTCAGATCGAAAAACAGGTGCACAGCCTCACCGGCGCCTCGCTGGGCGTACTCGACCTCGACCAGCCGCGCGGTGATGCCGGCCTTTTCGGCCCCGAGTCGATGGTTTGGAAAGTCCACGCCGACTTTACCGCGATGATGGTCGGCGGCATCTCCGCCCTGCTCCTGCAGATGCTTCACCCGCTAGCGCTCGCCGGCGTGTGGGATCACTCCACCTTTCGCCAGGACATGCTCGGCCGCCTGCGCCGCACCAGCCTGTTCATCGCCGGCACCACCTACGGAGGGCGGCATGACGCCGAGCGACTGATCGACAAGGTACGCAGCATCCATCTGCAGGTGACCGGCAGCGCGCCGGACGGTCGCCCCTATGCCGCCAGCGATCCCGAGCTGCTGACCTGGGTACATGTCTCCGAGGTCAGCCAGTTTCTCGCCGGTTACCTGCGCTACGTCGACCCGCAGCTAGCGGTGGCCGAACAGGATCGCTACTACCGCGAGGTGGCGTTGATCGCCGAGCGCCTCGGCGCGCAGGAGGTGCCCAAATCGCGCCAGGCCATCAGCGACTACCTCGAGCGCATGCGTGCGCAGCTGCTCTGCAACGAGCGCACCCGCGAAGTGGTGCGGCTGCTGTACGCCGCACCGATGCCCAACATTCTCGCCAGGCCCTTCGGCAACCTGATGATGCAGGCCGGCGTCGACCTGCTGCCGGACTGGGCCAGCGATCTGCTTGGCGAGCACCAGGCGCCCTGGCGTCGTCCACTGATTCGCAGCAGCGTGCAACGCACCGCCACGCTGCTGCGCTGGGCGATTCGCAACAGCGCCGCACAGCGCGCCCACCGTCGTCTAACGCCGCACCTGTAGGGTAGCCACAGTCGAGCAGGCGGGTTACGCCCGCCCTGCGGCCATACCCTGGTGCTTTCTTGATAAACTGCCGGCCTTCCTTTCTCCGAGACGCCGCGCATGCCTTCTCTTGACCAGGCGCTGCGCGCCGCGCTCGCCGCTCGCGAAAACCTGCTCGCGGAGCTGCACGCCCAAGGCACCGACTGCTACCGCCTGTTCCACGGCAGCCAGGAAGGCGCGCCGGGCCTCACCGTCGACCGCTACGGCCCGCAGCTGCTGGTGCAGAGCTTTCATCAACCGCTTGAGGCCAGCAATCTGCACAGCATCGTCGGCAGTGTCGAAGCCTGTCTGGGGCAGCCGCTGCTAGTGGTCTACAACGACCGCTCCAAGGGCAATTCGCGGATCGATCGCGACCCGGCACTGTTCCTGGCCGACGATGCAGCACTGGAGGATATGGTCGGCCGCGAATGGGGGCTGAATTACCGCGTACGCGGTCGTCATGCCGGACAGGACCCACTGCTGTTTCTCGACCTGCGCAACGCCCGTGGCTGGATCAAAGCCAACAGCGCCGGCAAGTCCGTGCTCAACCTCTTTGCCTATACCTGCGGCGTCGGTCTATGCGCCGCAGCGGGCGGCGCACGCGAGGTGATCAACCTCGACTTCGCCCAGGGCAACCTCGCAGTGGGCCGCGAGAACGGCGCGCTCAACCCCGAATTGCCCGCCATGCAGTTCATCCAGTCCGACTATTTTCCGGCGATTCGTCAGTTGGCCGATCTACCGATCAGCAGCCGCCGCGGACAGAAACTGCCGAGCTATCCGCGCCTGCAACCGCGCCAGTTCGACCTGGTGTTCCTCGACCCGCCGGCCTGGGCCAAAAGCGCCTTTGGCACCGTCGACCTGCTGCGCGACTACCAGAGCCTGCTCAAACCGGCACTGCTGGCCACCGCCGAAGGCGGCACCCTGGTGTGCTGCAACAACCTGGCAAAGGTGGAGATGAACGACTGGCGCACGCAAGTGCTGCGCTGCGCCGAGAAGCTCGGCCGCCAGGTGCAGGATTGCCAGGTCATCGCTCCTGCACCCGACTTCCCTTCGCAAGACGCCAAACCGCCGTTGAAAACCCTGATCCTGCACCTCTGAACCGGGACTTACGCGCAATCTGACTGCAGCGATAACGACCGGAACTGAACCGCCGTGCCATACTCCAAGTCGTCTCCTCGTCTGGATAGATGACGCCAAGCCATGCCCAAAGGACTGAAGCGCGCGCTGAGCGCACTGTTGATCACCGTTTTCCTCTACAGCCTGATCGGCTTTCTGATTCTGCCGGGCATCGCCCTGCGCATCGCCAATCAGCAGTTGGCGCAGTACGCCACGCTACCCGCCTCGCTGCAGCGCGTGCAGCTCAACCCCTTCACGCTCGAGCTGAGCCTTTGGGGCCTACGTATCGGCGAGAGTGGCCAGGAGCAGCTGAGCTTCCAGCGCCTCTACGCCAACCTGCAGAGCGACAGCCTGTGGAGCGGTGCCCTGCACCTGAGTGACGTAGAGCTCGACGGCGCACGTACCGAGATACTCTTCGCCAAAGATGGCACGCTCAATCTCACCCAGTTGTTCAACCTGCCGCAAAGCCAGGCCGAACCCAAGGCCGAGAACAGCGAGCCTTTCCCGCTGCGCATCGACAGCATTCGTCTACGTGAGAAGTCACTGCGCTTCCAGGACCTGCGCCCGAGTGAGGCCGTGGAATTCGCCTATGACGCGCTCAACCTGGAATTGCACAACCTCAGCACCCTGGCCGGCGACAACGCCGAAATGACCATGACCGCCAGCGGCCCCCACGGCGCGCAGATCGACTGGCGCGGACAGGTCAGCCTGACGCCCATCACCTCCAGTGGCAGCCTGAGCGTCAGCGACGGCCGCCTGAGCACCTTCTGGCCTTACGTACGCGACGCACTGCCACTGGTTCTCAAGGAAGGCCAGGTCGACCTCAGCAGCGACTATCGCCTAGACCTGTCCAGCGGTACCGAGCTGCAACTGAGCAAGATCAAGGTGCAGTTGGCCCCCTTCGCCATCGACGACCCGCAAGGCAAACCGCTGGTACGCCTGCAACGCCTGGATATCGACAACACCAGCCTCGACCTGGCCAAGCAGCAGGTGGTGGTCGGCGAGGTACGCAGCCAGGGGCTGGAGGCCTGGGCAGCACGCGAAGCCGACGGCCAACTGGACTGGCAGAAGCTGTTCGCCAAACCAGAAAGCGCCAACAGCGAAGCTGCCGAGCCCGCGCAGCAGGCCGGCGAGAGCAAGCCCTGGCAAGTGCTGCTGCAGGATGTGCAGCTGCGCGACTACAAGGCTCACCTGGCCGACCGCGTACCGCAACACGAAGTGGCGGTGGATGTCGGCCCACTGAACCTCGACCTGAAGAACTTCGACAGCCTCGGCGACAAACCTTTCGACCTCAGGCTCGACACCGGCCTGGGCAAGCAGGGCAAGCTGCAGGCGACCGGCAACGTACAACTGAGCCCAACCAGTGCTCAGCTCAAGGTCGCCACCCAGGACATCGACCTGCGCCTGGCGCAGGCCTACCTGAGCCCCTTCATTCGCCTGGAACTGCGCAGCGGCCTGCTCGGCAGCGATCTCGACGTGCAGCTCAGGAGTACCGAGCCGCTGGCACTCAGCGTCACCGGCAGCGCTCACGTCGATCAGTTGCACACCCTGGATACCCTGCGCGAACGCGATTTCGTGCGCTGGAAGCAGGTAAGGGTGGGTGGTCTCGACTACCGCCACGGCGAAAGCCTGGCCATCGAACGCGTGGAGCTGGATCAGCCCTATGCACGCTTCGTGATCAACGAGAACCTGACCACCAACGTCAGCGAGCTGATCGTGCCGCAGCAGTCGGCACCGAACGAGAGCAAGGCCGATGCGGGCAAGCCGCTGGCGATCCGCATCGGCGGCGTAGCCATCAATGACGGCTCGGCCAACTTCGCCGACTTCAGCCTGACGCCCAGCTTCGCCACTGCCGTTCAGCAGATGAACGGGCGCATCGGCGTACTCGACAATCAGAAGCCGCAAGCCGCCAGCGTCGATATCCAGGGTAAGGTCGACCGCTACGCGCCGATGAGCATCAAGGGCAAGCTGACGCCATTCGATCCGCTCAACAGCCTGGATATCGCCACCAGCTTCAAGAATGTCGAGCTGACCACCATCACCCCCTACTCCGGCAAGTTCGCCGGTTATCGCATCCGCAAGGGCCGCCTCAACCTCGACCTGCACTACCGCATCGAGAAGGGCCAGCTCAATGCCGAGAACAAGGTGCTGGTGGAGAACCTGCAACTGGGCGAGCGCGTCGACAGCCCCGACGCCGTGGACCTGCCGATTCGCCTGGCAGTCGCCCTGCTCAAGGACACCCAGGGGCGCATCGCCATCGAGTTGCCGGTACAGGGTGATCTGAACAATCCGCAGTTCAGCGTCATGCCCATCGTCTGGCAGACCTTGCGCAATCTGGTGTTGCGCGCGGCCCAGGCGCCGTTCAAGTTCATCGCCGGGTTGGTCGGTGGCAGCAACGTCGACCTCAGCACCGTGCCCTTCGTCGCTGGCTCTGCGGAGCTGCAGGGCGACGCGCGCCAGGCCCTGGACACACTGGCCAAAGCGCTCGAAGAGCGCCCGAATCTGCGTCTGGAGGTAGAAGGCCAGGCCGCGCAGAGTGCCGACGGCCCGCTGCTGGCCGAGCAGCGCCTGCAGCGCGAATTTCGCGAAACCTGGTACAAGGTGTTGCAGCGCCGTGGTGACAGGGTACCGGCCAGTCCCGATGAGCTGACGGTCGCCGAGGACGAACAGGCCGCGCTGCTTGAAGGCATCTATCGCGCCCGCCTCAAGCAGCAACCGCCAGCCGAGTGGGCCGAACTGGACAAAGAGCAACGCCAGCAGAACATGCGCAAGGCGGTGCTGGACTCCTGGGCGCAAAGCAAGCTGCTGCTGCGCCAACTGGCTCAGCAACGCGCTGCAACGATCAAGGATTATCTGGTTGAACAAGGCGGGTTGTACGATGAACGTGTCTACCTGATCGATGCCAACCTGGGTGAACCCGAAGCCGACGGCCGCGTGCTCACCACCCTGCACCTGGACAGCCAATGATCATGCGCAGCTTATCTATCATCACGCTCACAAGCCTGGTTGCCAGCCTGCTCAGCATCAGCGCGCAGGCCGACACGCTACGCTGCGGCAGCGCTCTGGTCAGCCTTGGCGACCGTCCGTTCGAGGTCGAGCGCAAATGTGGCGCGCCGGTGCACCGTGACCCGGTCGGCTACACCCTGGGCTCCTATGACCGCCGCGAGTACATGATCGAGGAATGGGTATACGGCCCGAGCAATGGCATGCTCAGCATCCTGCGCTTCGAGGGTAACCGTCTGACCGCCATCGAACGTCGTCGCGAACGCTGAACAGGAGGTTCTCATGCGCAAACTCAACTGTCTGCTCACCCTGCTCTGCCTGCCCCTGATGGCCGAGGCGTCCTCCACCTATCGCTGCGGTAGCGCCCTGGTCAGCAAGACAGCGCCCACCGCAGAAGTGCTGAACAAATGTGGCGAGCCGTCCAGCCGCGATTTTCTCGGTTACAAGGAAGTGGTCGATAGCTACGGTTTTCGCAACGAGGTGAGTGTCGAGGAATGGGTCTACGGCCCGAAAAGCGGCATGTACCACTTTCTACGCTTCGAGGGCGGCCGCCTGACCGAAGTCCGCAGCAAGCGCGGCAGTTGATGCTGCGTAGCATGCAAAGCACTCGGAGCGACACGCGCATCGTGCGCCCTGCATAAAAATCAAGGCCCCACCGGTCACACCGGCGGGGCCTTCACGCATCCATGCCTGTCGCTATCCGTGCTGATCAGGCGTCCTGCCTGTAGCCATCCGTGCTGATCAGGCGTCCTGCCTGTAGCCATCCGTGCTGAAAATACATCCGTTTCTGAAGCTGTCCGTACCTGTGGGCATCCTTACCCGGCAATCCGTGCTCAGAGCTTGTCGCTGAAATCGCGCAGCTCTTGCTGGGCCTTTTCCTTGGTCCAGCCGTAACGTTCCTGCAGCTTGCCGGCCAGGTATTCGCTGTGGCCCTCGGCGACGTCCAGGTCGTCATCGGTCAGGTTGCCCCAACGCTCCTTCATGCGACCGCTGAGCTGCTTCCATTTGCCTTTGATGATGTCGCTATTCATGGTCATTCTCCCAGTGACAGAAGGTGGGGCCGGTCGCTAGCCCGGCCGGCTCGGCTATCAGTCAGCAGTTTTCAGGGCATCGGCGGACACGTCACGCACACCCTCGATTTCCTTGGTCTTGGCGATAGCCAGATCACGCTCGGCGTCGGTAGCGACCACGCCGGACAGGGAAACCACGCCCTGGTTGGTCTCGACCTTGATGTCCAGCGCGCTGAGGTTCGAGTCAGCAACGAAGGTGGATTTCACTTTGCTGGTGATCCAGGTGTCGGATACCGCCTGCTCGGCTTTATCCACAGTGTCATTGGCCGCCAGCATGGTCGGCTCTGCGGCGAAGGCTGCCGAGGCCAGCGACATGCTCAGCACGGCAGCGGTCAGGGTGGTAGCGGCAAAACGGTTGATTGGCTGTTTCATGATTCGACTCCTGTACATTCCAGACAATCTGCAAACCAACTCCTGGTTGCAGGTTCACCAGTACTATTGCAGGGCCTGTGCCAGGTTTTTAAATTAAATTAAATCCTTTAAAAACAAGCACTTAAATAAAATCGCCATTATGCTTTTGATTGCATTTCGCCGAGTCGCAAAAAAACTCTCGGGCAATTTGCATGATCCAATAAACGAGTAAACGCATGCATGTATCGCAGTCGCATCCTCAGGTCGGCAATGACGAACCCTGACGATCACGCACAAAAAAGGGCTCCCGTAGGAGCCCTCTCGTTCGAACAGGCGAACCGTGCTTAGACGCCAGAGGCCTCGGCAGCAGCTACGTCCTTGATCGACAGCTTGATACGGCCGCGGTTGTCCACGTCCAGCACCAGTACCTTCACTTCCTGGCCTTCCTGCAGCACGTCGGTGACCTTCTCCACACGCTGATCGCTCAGCATGGAGATGTGCACCAGACCGTCTTTACCCGGCAGGATGTTGACGAAGGCACCGAAGTCGACGATGCGCTCGACCTTGCCAACGTAGATCTTGCCGATCTCGGCTTCGGCAGTGATGGCCAGCACGCGCTGCTTGGCAGCCTCGGCCGCTTCCTTGGTTTCGCCGAAGATCTTGATAGAGCCGTCGTCTTCGATATCGATCGAAGCCTTGGTCTCTTCGCAGATCGCGCGGATGGTGGCGCCACCCTTGCCGATGACGTCGCGAATCTTGTCCTGGTCGATCTTCATCGCCAGCATGGTCGGTGCGTTGGCCGACAGTTCGCTGCGCGATTGGGCGATAACCTGGTTCATCTGGCCGAGGATGTTCAGGCGCGCTTCCAGCGCCTGCTCCAGCGCCTGCTCCATGATCTCTTCGGTGATGCCCTGGATCTTGATGTCCATCTGCAGCGCGGTGACGCCTTTGGCGGTACCGGCTACCTTGAAGTCCATGTCGCCCAGGTGATCTTCGTCACCGAGGATGTCGGTCAGCACGGCGAATTTCTCACCTTCCAGCACCAGACCCATGGCGATACCGGCAACCGGTGCCTTCATCGGCACACCGGCGTCCATCAGCGCCAGGGAGGCGCCGCACACCGAAGCCATGGAGGAAGAACCGTTGGACTCGGTGATTTCCGACACCACGCGGATGGTGTACGGGAACTCGTCGGCGCTCGGCAGCATGGCGGCAACGCCACGACGGGCGAGACGACCGTGGCCGATTTCGCGGCGGCCAGTGGCGCCCATGCGACCACACTCACCGACCGAGTACGGCGGGAAGTTGTAGTGCAGCATGAAGGGGTCTTTCTTCTCGCCTTCGAGGGTGTCCAGCAGCTGTGCATCGCGGGCGGTACCGAGGGTAGCCACGACCAGCGCCTGGGTTTCGCCACGGGTGAACAGCGCCGAACCGTGGGTCTTGTCCAGTACACCGACTTCGATGTTCAGGCCACGCACGGTGCGGGTGTCACGACCATCGATACGCGGTTTGCCGTTGACGATGTTCTCGCGCACGGTGCGGTATTCGATTTCGCCGAAGGCGTCTTTGACTTCACCGGCAGTAGGCTGACCCTCTTCGCCGGAGAATTTGGCCACGACCTGATCGCGCAGCTCGCCCAGACGCGCGTAGCGGTCCTGCTTGATGGTGATGGTGTAGGCCTGGGAAATCGCGTCACCGAACTCGCCACGGATGGCGTTCAGCAGTGCGGTGTTTTCCGGCTTTGGCTGCCAGTCCCAGGTCGGCTTGCCGGCTTCGGCAGCCAGCTCGGCGACAGCCTGGATGACCACCTGGAACTCCTCATGGGCAAACAGCACGGCGCCCAGCATCTGGTCTTCGGTCAGCTCTTTGGCTTCTGACTCGACCATCAGCACGGCGTCCTTGGTGCCGGCCACGACCATGTCCAGGCTCGAAGCCTTGAGCTGCTCGTAGTTCGGGTTCAGCAGGTAGCCAGTTTCCGGGTGGAAGGCGACGCGCGCGGCACCGATCGGGCCGTTGAACGGGATACCGGAGATGGCCAGGGCGGCCGAGGTACCGATCATCGCAGCGATGTCCGGATCGGTCTTCTTGCTGGTGGAAACCACGGTGCAGATGACCTGCACTTCGTTCTGGAAACCTTCCGGGAACAGCGGGCGGATCGGACGGTCGATCAGACGCGAGGTCAGGGTTTCTTTCTCGGAAGGACGCGCTTCACGCTTGAAGAAACCACCCGGGATCTTGCCGGCAGCGTAGGTCTTTTCCTGGTAGTGCACGGACAGCGGGAAGAAGCCCTTGCTTGGGTCGGCAGTCTTGGCGCCAGTTACGGCAACCAGCACGCTGACGTCGTCGTCAACGGTGACCAGCACTGCGCCGGAGGCTTGACGGGCGATACGGCCAGTCTCGAGGGTAACGGTCGACTGACCGAACTGGAATTTCTTGATTACCGGGTTCACGGTGTTTTCCTTCTCTTTGTTGCCTTGGGGGAAATTGGAAAGAAGCGCGGGAGTCGGACCCGGTGCATCCCTCGAAAAGCCAAAAGCTGGAAGCCCAGCGCCACGAGGTGAGGATCACTCCCCACTCGCGACGCCGAACTCCCAGCTTCCAACTTGTGCAGCTCGCGTCTATTAACGACGCAGGCCCAGGCGACCGATCAGGGCGCTGTAACGACTGGTGTCTTTACCCTTCAGGTAGTCCAGCAGCTTACGACGCTGGTTAACCATACGGATCAGACCACGACGGCTGTGGTGATCCTTACCGTTGGCCTTGAAGTGACCTTGCAGCTTGTTGATGTTGGCGGTCAGCAGGGCAACCTGCACTTCCGGGCTACCGGTATCGCCTTCAGCTTGCTTGTAGTCGTTAACGATCTGGGCTTTTTCTTCAACGCTGAGTGCCATGTTGGCTTCCTCTCATCTGGAAACTGCCGAAGCAGTCTCAATAGGCCGGGAATCGCTTCCCGTGTTTTAAAAAGAGGTATGACCGTGCCTACTAACAGCCACCCTCGCAGCACCTGATGACGACGTCGTCAGCATCAGGCTTTCAGCCATCTCGGCCGAACCGTTCGGTGCTACGCACCGGTATAAATCAATCGACGCGGGGCGATACGCCCATCGTCACTCACTTCACCGATGCCGATGAAGCGACCATTGTGATCCTGCACCCGCACCATACCGAACTTCGGTGCTTCCGGCGCTCGCACCGGCTGCCCTTGCAACCAGTAGAACGCGCTGTGCTCGGAGAACTGCAGCAGCGGCCAGTCCTGCAGACCGCTATCGGCCGGTAGCAGGAAGCGATCCAGCGCCTCGTTACCACCTTCGGCGTGTGCAGCCTCCAGTTCTTCCAGCGTCACGGTACGCGTCAGGTCGAACGGGCCGGCCTTGGTACGGCGCAACTCGGCGACATGTGCACCGCAGCCGAGCAACTGGCCGAGATCCTCGACCAGCGTACGAATATAGGTGCCTTTGCTGCAATCAACCGCCAGACGGGCCTGCTCGCCTTCGCAGGCCAGCAGTTCCAGGCGCGCAATAGTAACAGAACGCGCTTCGCGCTCCACTACCTCACCCGCACGAGCCAGCTTGTAGAGCGGCTGACCGTCCTTCTTCAAGGCTGAGTACATTGGCGGTATCTGTTTGATTTCACCGCGAAAACGCGGCAACAGCGCCTCAATCTCGGCGCGACCGACGGTCACCGGGCGCCGTTCGATAACATCGCCTTCGGCATCACCAGTGGTGGTGGTGACACCCAACTGAGCGACGGTCTCGTAGCCCTTGTCAGCGTCAAGCAGATACTGGGAGAACTTGGTCGCCTCACCGAAACACAGCGGCAGCACACCAGTGGCCAACGGGTCGAGGCTACCGGTGTGACCGGCCTTCTCGGCATTGAGCAGCCAACGCACCTTCTGCAGCGCGGCGTTGGAGGTGAAACCGTGCGGCTTGTCGAGCAGGATGATGCCATCGACCTTGCGGCGAATACGTTTGACCTGCGCCACGCCTTACTCCTTGGAACCCGCGGTGTCGTCGTGCAGACGATCTTCCGCCACGGCACGCTCGATCAGTGCCGACAGGTGAGCACCGCGCTGGACGCTCTCGTCGTAGTGGAAGTGCAGCTGTGGCACGCTGCGCAGCTTCATCGCCTTGCCCAGCTGCATGCGCAGGAAACCAGCTGCGTCGTTGAGTACCTTGAGGCTCTCTTTGATCGCCTCGGCATCATCCTGCCCCATGACGGTGATGAAGACCTTGGCGTGACCGATATCACGACTGACGTCGACTGCGGTGATGGTCACCAGCCCCAGACGCGGATCCTTGACCTCACGCCGGATAAGCTGGGCCAGTTCGCGTTGCATCTGGTCGCCGATACGCTGGGTACGGCTGTAATCTTTGGCCATTTTCTACTTACCTTTACTGCGTCCGCTGTCTGTTCGCCAGCGGACTCAAAAGCGGCAAACGCCCGGCCGCGCGAATGCGGGGCCGGGCGTTGCGTGTTGCGACTCGCGATTACAGGCTGCGAGCCACCTGGACTTTCTCGAACACTTCGATCTTGTCGCCGACCTTGACGTCGTTGTAGCTCTTCACCGCGATACCGCACTCCATGCCGTTACGCACTTCGGCGACGTCGTCCTTGAAGCGACGCAGCGATTCCAGCTCACCTTCGAAGATCACCACGTCTTCACGCAGTACGCGGATCGGACGGTTACGGAAGACAGTGCCTTCGATGACCATGCAACCGGCAACCGCGCCAAACTTCGGCGAACGGAACACGTCACGCACTTCGGCGGTGCCCAGGATGTTCTCGCGAACATCGCTGCCAAGCATACCGGTGAGCGCCTTCTTGACGTCTTCGATGATGTCGTAGATGACGTTGTAGTAGCGCATGTCCAGGCCTTCGGCCTCGACGATCTTGCGCGCACCGGCGTCAGCACGGACGTTGAAGCCGAACAGCACGGCGTTGGAAGCCAGCGCCAGGTTGGCATCGGACTCGGTGATACCACCGACGCCGCCACCGACCACACGCACCTGCACTTCGTCGTTACCCAGGGTGCTGAGCGAGCCTTGCAGGGCTTCCAGAGAACCACGCACATCGGACTTGAGCACGATGTTGAGGGTTTTCTTCTCTTCCTGGCCCATGTTCTCGAAGATATTTTCCAGCTTGCCGGCGTGAGCACGGGCCAGCTTGACCTCACGGAACTTGCCTTGACGGAACAGGGCAACTTCGCGGGCCTTCTTCTCGTCGGCGACCACGGTCATGTCGTCACCGGCATCCGGCGTACCATCGAGGCCGAGGATCTCGACCGGAATGGACGGACCGGCTTCCTTGATCGACTTGCCGTTCTCGTCAAGCATGGCACGCACGCGGCCATAGTTGACGCCGACCAGGACCATGTCGCCCTGACGCAGGGTACCGTCCTGAACCAGCACGGTGGCCACCGGGCCACGGCCCTTGTCCAGACGCGATTCGACCACCACACCACGACCCGGGGCCGACGGCGTGGCTTTCAGCTCGAGGACTTCAGCCTGCAGCAGTACGGCTTCGAGCAGTTCGTCGATACCGGTACCCATCTTGGCCGACACGTGCACATAAGGTGCATCGCCGCCCCACTCTTCCGGGATCACGTCGAGAGCGGCCAGGCCGTTCTTGATGTTATCCGGGTTGGCATCGGGCTTGTCGATCTTGTTCACCGCGACCACGATCGGCACGCCAGCCGCTTTCGCGTGCTGTACGGCTTCCTGGGTCTGCGGCATCACGCCGTCGTCAGCTGCAACGACCAGGATGACGATGTCGGTCGCCTTGGCACCACGCGCACGCATGGCGGTAAACGCAGCGTGACCGGGGGTGTCGAGGAAGGTGACCATGCCACGCTCGGTTTCCACGTGGTAAGCACCGATATGCTGGGTGATGCCACCCGCTTCACCGGACGCCACCTTGGCGCGACGAATGTAGTCGAGCAGCGAGGTCTTACCGTGGTCAACATGGCCCATTACGGTCACGACCGGAGCACGGGAAACGGCTTCACCTTCGAACTTCAGCGACTCGGCCAGGGAATCTTCCAGGGCGGTGTCACTGACCAGCTTGACCTTGTGGCCCAACTCTTCGGCGATCAGCTGGGCAGTTTCCTGATCCAGCACCTGGTTGATGGTGGCCGGGGTGCCCATCTTGAACATGAACTTGATGACTTCGGCAGCCTTGACCGACATCTGCTGAGCCAGATCGCCCACCGTGATGGTTTCGCCAATGGCCACTTCACGCACCACCGGACCGGCCGGAGCCTGGAAGCCATGCTGGTTGCGCTTCTTCATCTTCGACTTGCCGCGGCCACCACGACGGAAACCGTCGCTTTCTTCATCGACGCTACGCGGAGCGACGCGCGGAGCCGGCGCCTTCTCCTTGGTCGCGGGGCGATGCTGGGTGTGCTTGCGATCGCGACGCTCATCTTCATCAGAGCGTGCCTTCTCGGGGCGACGCACTTCCTCTTTCTTGCGCTCAACTTCGACGACCGGAGCGGCAACCAGCGGCTCGCTGACAGGCGTCGGCGCAGCAACTGGTGCAGCGCCATCGGTCGCAGCAGCGGCAGGCTGACGCTTGGCTTCTTCGTCAGCCTTGCGCTTGGCTTCTTCTTCGGCCTTCAGGCGTTCAGCTTCGGCAGCGGCGCGCTGCGCTTCCAGCTCGCGCTGCTTCTCGGCTTCGATCTCTTCCGGGCTGCGCTTGACGAAGGTTTTCTTCTTGCGCACTTCAACACTGATGGTCTTGCTACCAGCAACGCGCAGCGTGCTGGTGGTCTTGCGCTGCAAGGTGATCTTGCGCGGCTCTTCGACCTTGTCGCCGTGACTGCTCTTGAGATGGGCCAGCAGGGCCTGTTTCTCACTATCGGTCACTACTTGTTCGGCACTGTCGTGGGACAGGCCAGCTTCACGCATCTGCTGCAGCAGGCGCTCAACCGGGGTGTCGACCACTGTGGCCAGTTCTTTAACCGTGACTTGCGTCATGCATCTTTCTCCTCGGCCGCAACCGCTTATTCGAACCAATGGGCTCGGGCGGCCATGATCAGCTTGCCGGCACGCTCTTCGTCGATGCCGTCGATGTCGAGCAGGTCGTCAATAGACTGCTCGGCCAGGTCTTCACGGGTAATCACGCCGCGCAGCGCAAGCTCTAGAGCCAGCGCCTTGTCCATGCCTCCCAGTTCCAGCAGATCATCTGCCGGATGGGCATCGGCCAACTTTTCCTCGTTGGCGATCGCCTTGGTCAGCAGACGATCCTTAGCCCGTGCACGCAGCTCATTGACGATCTCCTCGTCGAAGCCATCGATACTGAGCATTTCTTCCATGGGTACGTAGGCAATCTCTTCGAGACTGGTGAAACCCTCTTCGACCAGGACTTGAGCCAGTTCTTCGTCGACTTCCAGCTCGTCGATGAAGGACTGCATGATGTCGCCGGTTTCTGCCTGTTGCTTGGCCTGAATGTCCGCTTCGGTCATCACGTTCAGGGTCCAGCCGGTCAACTGACTGGCAAGACGCACGTTCTGACCGCCACGACCAATGGCCTGGGCCAGGTTGTCTTCGCCAACGGCGATGTCCATGGCATGGGCATCTTCATCGACGATGATCGCAGCCACTTCAGCCGGCGACATGGCATTGATGACGAACTGCGCGGGGTTGTCGTCCCACAGCACGATATCGACGCGCTCACCGCCCAGCTCGCCGGAAACGGCCTGGACGCGCGAACCACGCATACCGATGCAGGCACCCTGCGGGTCGATACGCTTGTCCTTGGAGCGTACGGCGATCTTGGCGCGCGAACCCGGATCACGGGAGGCAGCCTTGACGTCGATCAGCCCTTCGGCGATTTCCGGTACTTCGATGCGGAACAGCTCGATCAGCATTTCCGGAGCGGTACGCGACAGGATCAGTTGCGGGCCGCGGTTCTCGGTACGAATTTCCTTGAGCAGGGCACGCAGACGCACACCCACGCGGAAAGTCTCGCGCGGAATGATGTCTTCACGGGCCAGCAGTGCCTCGGCGTTGTTGCCCAGGTCTACGATGACGTTGTCGCGGGTGACCTTCTTCACGGTGCCGGAGATGATCTCACCCAGGCGCTCGCGGTAGGCGTCTACCACCTGAGCACGCTCGGCCTCGCGCACTTTCTGCACGATGACCTGCTTGGCGGTTTGCGCGGCGATGCGACCGAACTCGATGGAATCGATCTTCTCTTCGAGCACGTCACCGATCTTGGCGTTGGCCTCAACGGCCTGCGGCATGTCCTCGGTCACCTGGTAGGCCGGATCCTCGAACTCGGACTCATCGACCACGGTCCAGCGGCGGAAAGTTTCGTAGCTACCGTTCTGACGGTTGATCGACACACGCAGGTCGACTTCGTCCTCGAAACGTTTCTTGGTGGCGGTCGCCAGAGCCAGCTCCAGCGCCTCGAAAATCACGCCGGCCGGTACACCCTTTTCATTGGATACCGACTCAACAACCAGCAGTACTTCTTTGCTCATCGTACGCCTCGCCTTTCGCAATCCATTGGTTCTGCGCAGTCCGCTTCACGTTCACGCCATTGGCGCTATCTTCGTGAGCTGCCGCGCTACCTTCGCGCCATCTGTGTCGCTTGCGCTGCGCCGACAATCGACAGTCCAGCAGCGCCACAGAATCCGCATCTCAATCAAATCGGGGGATGATATTGGCCTTGTCGATCAGGTCGATCGGCAACAGATACTCGTGGTCATCCACCTGAACTACCACGTCCTGCTCCTCCACACCGCGAAGGAGGCCCTGGAAGTTACGACGCCCGTCGAAAGGCGAACGCAGCTTGATCTTCACCTGCTCACCGGCATGCGTCGCAAACTGTTCGAGGGTGAACAACGGACGATCCATGCCAGGAGAAGAAACTTCCAGTGTGTACTCCGAGGTAATCGGATCCTCGACATCGAGTACACCACTGAGCTGACGGCTGACGATTTCACAATCGTCGATCAGGATGCCATCGGCTTTATCGATATAGACACGCAGCAGCGAATGACGCCCCTGCGACAGGAACTCGATGCCCCAACATTGGTAACCGAGCGCCTCGATTACTGGGGCCAACAAGGCCTGCAACTGTTCTAGCTTGCTCGACACTTAACGGCCCTCGTGCATGCTGTGCAAATAAAAAATGGGCGAAACGCCCATCCCTTCAATCCGCCGTAAATACCAACGGACACTGTCTTTCAGCTAACAAAAAGCCCCTGAAAAGGGGCCTGCTGAAACTGGTTGCGGGGGCAGGATTTGAACCTACGACCTTCGGGTTATGAGCCCGACGAGCTACCAGACTGCTCCACCCCGCGTCAAAGCTGGGCCGGAATTATACGGCCACCCCCTGGCGAGGGTCAACCAAACACTCCAGCAACAAGAAAGCCCGCGAACTGCGGGCTTTCTTGAGTATGGTACCGAGGAGGGGACTCGAACCCCTACAGCCTATGGCCACTACCACCTCAAGGTAGCGTGTCTACCAATTCCACCACCTCGGCAAAACTGTTACTGCCCTGGAGCCTCCGGCACATCCGAAGCATCGGATGCTGGAGCTTGCTCTTCGAGCACCGGCACATCTTCGACAGCCGGTTTTTGTTGAACTTCCAGAACCGCTGGATCTGGCAGACCAACTTGAGTCAGTGCATCAGCTTTTTCTTTAGCAAAGAACGCTAAACCCAAGCTGGTAATGAAAAAAGCCGCGGCGAGTATACCAGTAAACTTACTCAGAAAGGTAGAGGAACCTTGGCTTCCGAATACAGTTGCCGAAGCACCCGAACCGAACGACGCACCTGCGTCAGCGCCTTTACCCTGCTGCAACAGCACCAGCACCACAATACCGATCGCACCCAGCAGGTGCAGAACAACAATGACTGTTTCCAGCATTCTTCAGTTTCCTGCAGCGCGACAGATCGCACCGAATTCATCCGCATTCAGAGAGGCGCCACCTACGAGCCCCCCATCGATATCCCGCTTGCCGAACAACTCGGCAGCACTGGCGGCCTTCACACTGCCACCATAAAGAATTCTCAACCCACTCGCGACACCAGCATCGAGCAGCGCAACTTGCGCACGGATCGCTGCGTGCACTTCCTGAGCCTGCTCGGGCGTAGCGGTCAACCCGGTACCAATGGCCCATACAGGCTCATAGGCCACTACGGCGTTTTTCAGCGCATCGACACCCAGCGCGTCGATCACTGCGGCCAACTGGCCACCCACCACACCCAGCGTTGTATTCGCTTCACGCTGCTCGCGGGTTTCACCCACACAGAGCATGGGAGTCAAACCTGCAGCCTGTACCGCTGCAAACTTGCGCACGACCACTTCGTCACTCTCACCCAGAATCAGGCGACGCTCCGAGTGACCAACCAGCACCAGCTCACAACCGCCGTCGACCAACTGACTAACCGCCAGCTCACCAGTCAAGGCGCCCTGCTCTACTTGTGCCGCACAATCCTGAGCCCCAACCTTCACTGCTTTACCCTTCAGGCCTTCGACGACCTGAGCGATATGCAGACTGGAGGGAAACACCGCAACATCGACATCAGAAGGCAGCACCTGCTGACGTACACCTTCGATCAGCTCTGCGACGCTTGCGCGGGTACCGTGCATTTTCCAGTTACCAGCGACCAAGGGGCGACGCATGTTTTACCTCGTCGATCAAAGAGGGCGCAGATGTTACCCAAGAGCACCCTCGGTAGCAAGCGCAATCAAGCACAGACTTCGGCAACAATCTTAGCCAATTCATCGGCATAGCCGCGAACCGAGCTTTCCTCGTCACCTTCGACCATCACTCGCACCAGCGGCTCGGTGCCGGACTTGCGCAGCAGCACTCGACCGCGCCCCGCCATGCTCTCGGTCACCCGCGCGCAGGCTTCCTTCACCGAAGGATGCTCGAGCGGATCGACAGCACCGGAGAACCGCACATTGACCAGCACCTGCGGACACTTCTTCAGATCGCTGCGCGCATCAACCAGGCTCTGACCGCGGCGCTTGAGCGCCATCAACACTTGCAGGGCCGCAATAATCGCATCACCAGTCGTGGTGTGCTGGAAGCACACCAGGTGCCCGGAATTCTCGCCACCGAGCTGCCAGTTGCGCGCCAGCAATTCAGCGATCACATAACGATCACCGACATTGGCGCGAATGAATGGGATGTTGAGATCGGCCAGAGCCAGTTCCAGCCCGAGATTGCTCATCAGCGTGCCTACCACACCACCACGCAGCCGCCCACGCTCCTGCAGATCACGCGCAATGATGAACAGCAGTTCATCACCATCGACCACCGCACCATATTGGTCGACCATCAGCACACGATCAGCATCGCCATCGAAGGCGATACCCAGATCGGCCTGCTGCGCGACCACTTCAGCCTGCAGCGCAGCAATGTGCGTGGAACCGCAAGCATCATTGATATTGAGACCGTCGGGCTGCGCCGAAATGACCCGAACCTCCGCACCCAGCTCGCGAAATACACTCGGCGCGACCTTGTAGGCAGCGCCGTGGGCGCAATCGATGACGATCTTCAGGCCTTTGAAGCTGGTGCCGCTGGGCACACTGCCCTTGCAGAACTCGATGTAGCGACCGGAGGCGTCGTTGATCCGTGAGGCCTTGCCGATCCCGGCGGACTCCACCACGGTCATCGGCTGATCGAGCAACTCTTCGATCATCGCCTCGACATCGTCCGGAAGCTTGGTGCCTTCGCTGGAAAAGAACTTGATGCCGTTATCGTCATGCGGATTGTGCGAAGCACTGATGACGATACCGGCATCGGCCTGGAAAGTGCGCGTCAGATAGGCAATGGCCGGCGTCGGCATCGGCCCGAGCAGTTGCACGTCCGCACCCGCGGCAGCCAGCCCAGCCTCGAGGGCGGACTCGAACATGTAGCCAGAGATACGCGTGTCCTTACCGATCAGGATGCGGCACTTGCCCTGCTTGCGAAACGCCATGCCAGCCGCCCAACCGAGCTTGAGCATGAAATCCGGAGTAATAGGAAACTGGCCAACGCGACCACGAATGCCGTCGGTGCCGAAGTATTTTCTAGCCATAACGCTTTCCTTGTTATTGCGCCGCTTCAACCGCAGCGATCATGCGCACCACGTCCACCGTTTCGGCGACATCATGCACACGCAAAATATGTGCGCCCTTGGTCAAGGCCAGAGCAGCCAATGCCAGACTACCGTAGAGACGACCGCCAACCTCGTGACCGAGCACCTTGCCGATCATGCTCTTGCGTGAGACACCAACCAGCAAGGGCCGCCCCAACGTAGAGAGCTCACTCATGCGCTTGAACAGGGCGAGATTGTGCTCCAGGGTCTTGACAAAACCAAAGCCCGGATCGAGCAGGATCCGCTCAGCGGGAATACCGGCTGTCGTGCAGACGGCCATGCGCTCGGCGAGAAAATCACGCACCTCAGCGACGATATCCGGATATTGCGGATCATCCTGCATGTTGCCGGGCTCGCCACGCATATGCATCAGACAGACCGGCAAACCAGTATCTGCCGCGGCATCCAGAGCACCATCACGTTGCAACGAACGTACATCATTGATCAGCCCCGCGCCCAGCCTTGCACTTTCGCGCATGACTGCGGGCGTCGAGGTATCCACGGAAATGATCACGTCGAGCTCACGGGCGATAGCTTCGACCACCGGCGCAACCCGCTCCAGCTCTTCGGTCGGAGAAACGGCCCGGGCGCCCGGGCGGGTGGACTCACCACCGATATCGATCAGCGTCGCACCTGCGGCGACCATCTGCTCGGCGTGACGCAATGCAGCATCGCGCGCCGTAAAGCGCCCACCGTCGGAGAAAGAATCAGGAGTTACATTGAGGATGCCCATCACCTGCGGACGGGACAAATCAAGAAGCCGGCTACCACAGGGTAGCCGGCTCGGGTGTTGCGCTTGAGACATATGAAACCTTAGTGCTCGGCCGCCGGCCCACCAATGGGCTTTTCAGAACGATCTGGCTCGTCGACCTTGGCCTGCGGAGCACCGGAGTCACCGCCACCATCCCAGCCGCGTGGCTCACGAGGCTCGCGGCCGTTCATGATGTCGTCGATCTGCTCGGCGTCGATGGTTTCGTACTTCATCAGCGCTTCGGCCATGGCATCGAGCTTGTCACGGTTCTCTACCAGCAGTTTCTTGGCCGTGGCGTAGCATTCATCGATGATGCGACGCACTTCCTCGTCGATAAGCTTGGCAGTCTCGCCGGAAACGTTGCTGGCCTGGCTGCCCATGCTGCGACCGAGGAAAACTTCACCCTCTTCTTCCGCATACATCAGCGGGCCCAGCTTCTCGGAAAGCCCCCACTTGGTGACCATGTTCTTGGCCAACTGGGTGGCGCGCATGATGTCGTTCGAGGCGCCCGTGGTGACGCCATCGAAGCCCAGGGTCATCTCTTCGGCGATACGACCACCGAACAGCGAGCAGATCTGGCTGATCAGCGCGCGCTTGCTGAGACTGTAACGATCTTCTTCCGGCAGGAACATGGTCACGCCCAGAGCACGACCACGCGGAATGATGGACACCTTGTAGACCGGATCATGCTCGGGCACCAGACGACCAACGATGGCGTGGCCCGCCTCGTGGAACGCGGTGTTGAGCTTCTCCTTGTCGGACATGACCATGGTCTTGCGCTCGGCGCCCATCATGATCTTGTCCTTGGCCAGCTCGAATTCCTTCATTTCCACCACGCGCTTGCCGGCGCGGGCGGCGAACAGCGAGGCCTCGTTGACCAGGTTGGCCAGGTCGGCGCCGGAGAAGCCCGGGGTGCCGCGGGCGATCACCGCCGGCTGCACGTCGTCGCTCATCGGCACCTTGCGCATGTGCACTTTCAGAATCTGCTCGCGACCACGAATATCCGGCAGACCAACGACCACCTGGCGGTCGAAGCGGCCAGGACGCAGCAGCGCAGGGTCGAGAACGTCCGGACGGTTAGTGGCAGCGATGACGATGATGCCGTCATTCATCTCGAAACCGTCCATCTCCACCAGCAACTGGTTGAGGGTCTGCTCACGCTCGTCGTGACCGCCGCCCATGCCGGCGCCACGATGGCGACCCACGGCGTCGATCTCGTCAATGAAGATGATGCACGGCGCGTGCTTCTTGGCCTGATCGAACATGTCGCGAACACGGCTGGCACCAACACCGACGAACATCTCAACGAAGTCGGAACCGGAAATGGTGAAGAACGGCACTTTCGCCTCACCAGCCACGGCTTTGGCGAGCAAGGTCTTGCCGGTACCCGGCGAGCCAACCATCAGTACGCCACGCGGTATGCGACCGCCCAGGCGCTGGAACTTGCCCGGATCGCGGAGGAATTCCACCAGTTCGCTGACTTCTTCCTTGGCCTCGTCGCAACCGGCGACATCGGCGAAGGTGGTCTTGACCTGATCTTCGGAGAGCAGACGCGCCTTGGACTTGCCGAAGCTCATCGGCCCGCCCTTGCCACCAGCACCGCCCTGCATCTGGCGCATGAAGAACATGAATACGGCGATGATCACCAGAATCGGGAAGCTGGCGACCAGCAACTGAGTCCAGATGCTCTGCTGCTCAGGCTGCTTGCCTTCGATGACCACGTTGTTGTCGATCAGGTCGCCAATCAGGCCGCCGTCCTGGATCGCCGGACGAATGGTCTTGAACCCCTCGCCATCGGTGCGCTTGCCGGTGATCACGTAACCATCGACGGTCACGCGCTCGACGCGCCCCTCCTTCACCTGCTCGATGAATTGCGAGTAGCTCAGGGTCTGCGGCTCGCTCGGACTGGAGAAGTTGTTCATCACGGTAACCAGCACCGCCGCAATGATCAGCCACAGGATCAGATTCTTTGCCATGTCGTTCAATTAGCTACCCTCTGAAGCAGGCCTCGTGGCGAAGCGGGCTTCCCATGACGACCAATGATATACCGACTAACTTACACCAAACGCCCGCGTCCCGCAGGCACCGTCTGTAACCCTTTATGAGGTTTCTGCGACTGAGACCGACAGGGCGGACACCAGTTTCAACTCACATCCCGCGAAAGCCGCGCGCCAACAGATATTGCTCACGGGAGCGATCGCGCGAGGACAGCGGCTTGCGCATCTGCACCTTGTCGAACGTCTCGCGCACCTGCTTGTGGTAGGCGTCGAAACCTTCACCCTGGAAAATCTTGATCAGAAAATCGCCACCTGGACGCAAGACACGCCCGGCCAGATCCAGCGCCAGCTCGCACAGATACATCGCACGCGCCTGATCGGCGGTTCTTACCCCACTCATATTGGGGGCCATATCGGAAATAACAAGGTCGACCGGATTTTCGCCGATGGCCTCGAGAATTCGCGCGAATACCGCGTCATCGGTGAAATCGCCCTGAATGAAGGTGACATCGGGGATGCTGTCCATCTCCAGGATGTCGGAGGCGATCAGCCGCCCCTTGTCGCCGATCACCCGGCTGGTCACCTGCGACCAGCCGCCTGGCGCGGCGCCGAGATCGACCACGGTCATGCCCGGGCGCAGGATGCGATCCTTCTCCTGGATTTCCAGCAGCTTGTAGCTGGCGCGCGAACGATAGCCGTCCTTCTGCGCCATCTTCACGTATGGATCATCGAAATGTTCTTTCAGCCAACGCTGGCTGGTCTTGGAACGTGCCACTGAAACCTCTGACTCAACGGGTCATGAATAACTGCGCGGGCTCGGGTAAGATAGGCGCCGTTTTCCAGACCGAATTAGGTACTAACGATTATGCCGCTCACTCAAGAGCAGAAGAAACAATTCAAATCTATCGGCCACCACCTGAAACCTGTATTGATCGTGGCTGACAATGGTTTGACCGAGGGCGTGCTGGCCGAACTGGACCGCGCCCTGAACGATCACGAGCTGATCAAGGTACAGCTGCGCCTCACCGAACGCGAGGATCGCCAGGCCGCCATTGTAGCCCTGTGCGAGAGCGGACGCGCTGAACTGGTCCAGTCGATTGGCAAGGTCGCCCTGCTCTATCGCAAGAACCCCAAGCCGAATCGCAACCTGTCCAACGTTATTCGTTACCAGGGTTGAGGCGCGTCCATCGCGATCAGAGGCAGGTATGGCGTGCCCTGATCGCGAATGAATTCGCGTCTGAAAGCGTCGTTAGCGCCTGACCGGCGCCCCAGGCACAGGCTGCAGCACCAGCAACAGCCCACAGAATGCCATCACCAGATAGCTGAAGCGCAGCCAGTACTCGACCTCGGGCCAGTAGCGCAACACAGCGAAGTAGCTTAGGGCCATGGCCGCAACGGTCAGCAGTAGTTGCCCACGCATATCCCGCAGCAGACTCGACAGACCTTCACTGCGCAGCAAGGCAAAAGCCTGCAGCGCAACGCACACCGCTGTCAGACCGACCAGTAGCGGCACCAGCCGCGTGGCTATCTCCTGCACCAGCAGAGGCGCCAGACCGCTTTGGCCGATGGCCGGCAGAATGACGAACTGCAACAACCACAAGCCGCCCACCCAGAGGGTCTGGGCCAGCTGCCAACTGACGGCAGCCGCCCGAGACGGTTGTTGCGGTTTAGATATGACGGACTTCGACAATCTCGTACTCGATCAAGCCACTAGGGGTCTGTACCGCGACTACATCGCCCTCGCTCTTGCCGATCAGAGCACGGGCAATGGGTGAACCGACGGAGATCTTGCCCTGCTTGATGTCGGCTTCGTCCTCGCCAACGATCTGGTAGGTCACGCTTTCGTCAGTCTCGACGTTGGCAATCTCCACCGTGGTGCCAAAGATCACCTTGCCGGTGTGCTCGATGGTGGTGACATCGATGATCACCGCGTTCTGCAGACGACCTTCGATATCACGCACACGCGCTTCGACCATGCCCTGCTGCTCACGCGCGGCGTGGTACTCGGCGTTTTCCTTGAGATCACCCAGCTCGCGGGCTTCACCGATGTCCTGACTGAGTTTCGGGCGAACCACCTTGGTCAGGTGCGCCAGCTCTTCTTCCAGGGCGCGAGCGCCCTGAACGGTCATTGGATATTTGATCATGCCTTGATTCCTGCATGCAGATCCTGCAGCCGGCGCACAGTCTTCTCCGGGCCGAACTTGAGCGCTTCACAGACCGCCTGACCAGCCGCGATGGTGGTGGTGCAGTAGATCTTGTGCTGCAGGGCGTTACGACGGATCGAGTAGGAGTCAGCGATGGACTGACGCCCCTCGGTGGTATTGATGATCAGGGTCACTTCGTCGTTCTTGATCATGTCGACGACATGCGGACGACCTTCGGTCACCTTGTTCACTCGACGAACTGGCAGACCAGCAGCCTCGATCACCTTGGCGGTGCCGGCAGTGGCAACCACTTCAAAGCCCAGCACGATCAGATCACGGGCGACCTGAACGGCTTCCGGCTTGTCATCTTCACGTACGCTGATGAAAGCGCAACCGGAGTTCGGCAGGATCTCGCTGGCGCCCAGCTGGGCCTTGGCGAAGGCTTCGCCGAAGGTATCACCGACACCCATGACTTCACCGGTGGACTTCATCTCCGGGCCGAGGATCGGGTCGACGCCTGGGAACTTGGCGAAGGGGAATACCGCTTCCTTGACGCTGAAGAACGGCGGGATGATTTCCTTGCTGTAGCCGGCCTCGGCCAGGCTCTTGCCAGCCATGACGCGCGCAGCCACCTTGGCCAGCGACTCACCGACGCACTTGGAGACGAACGGCACGGTACGCGAGGCGCGTGGGTTCACTTCGATGACGTAGATGTCCTCGCCCTGCACGGCCATCTGCACGTTCATCAGACCGACCACGCCGAGCTCCAGGGCCATTTTCTTGACCTGGTCGCGGATCTCGTCCTGGATGTGCATCGGCAGCGAGTACGGCGGCAGCGAGCAGGCGGAGTCACCAGAGTGCACGCCGGCCTGTTCGATGTGCTGCATGATCGCGCCGATCACCACGGTCTCGCCGTCGCAAACCGCATCCACGTCCACTTCGATGGCGCAGTTGAGGAAGCGATCGAGCAGCACCGGGCTATCGTTGGAGACTTTCACCGCTTCGCGCATGTAGCGCTTGAGCTCTTCTTCCTGGTAGACGATTTCCATCGCCCGGCCGCCCAGCACGTAGGACGGACGCACGACCATCGGGTAACCGATGTTCTTCGACAGGGCCAGGGCTTCGTCTTCGCTACGCGCAGTGGCGTTGGCCGGCTGACGCAGGTTCAGGCGCTGCACCATCTGCTGGAAGCGCTCGCGGTCTTCGGCGCGGTCGATGGCCTCGGGGCTGGTGCCGATGATCGGCACGCCCGCTTCTTCCAGGGCGCGGCAGATCTTCAGCGGAGTTTGGCCGCCGTACTGGACAATGACGCCTTTCGGCTGCTCGACACGGACGATTTCCAGCACGTCTTCCAGGGTCACCGGCTCGAAGTACAGGCGATCGGAGGTGTCGTAGTCGGTGGAGACAGTTTCCGGGTTGCAGTTGACCATGATGGTCTCGTAACCGTCTTCACGCATGGCCAGCGCGGCGTGTACGCAGCAGTAGTCGAACTCGATGCCTTGGCCGATACGGTTGGGGCCACCACCGAGGATCATGATCTTGTCGCGGCTCGACGGATTGGCCTCGCACTCTTCCTCGTAGGTCGAGTACATGTAGGCGGTGTCGGTGGCGAACTCGGCGGCGCAGGTGTCCACGCGCTTGTACACCGGCAGCACCTTGAGCTTGTGGCGATGAGCACGCAGGCTCTTCTCGGAAACACCCAGCAGCTTGGCCAGGCGCGCATCGGAGAAGCCCTTGCGCTTTAGCTTGAACATCAGGTCGCGGTCGATGGCCGACAGACCAAGGGTCTCCACGGTCGCCTCGTCCTTGATCAGATCTTCGATCTGCACCAGGAACCACTCGTCGATACGGGTCAGCTCGAACACTTCGGCGACGGTCTTGCCGGCGCGGAAGGCATCGGCCACGTACCAGATGCGGTCGGCACTGGGCACGGTCAGCTCGCGACGCAAAGTGCTTTCAGCCTCCGGATCGTTCAGGTCGAGCTTCGGATCGAAACCAGCAACGCCCACTTCCAGGCCGCGCAGGGCTTTCTGCATGGACTCCTGGAAGGTACGGCCGATGGCCATGACTTCGCCCACGGATTTCATCTGGGTGGTCAGGCGGGCGTCGGCTTTCGGGAATTTCTCGAAGGCGAAGCGCGGCACCTTGGTTACCACGTAGTCGATGGCCGGTTCGAACGACGCCGGGGTACGCCCGCCAGTGATGTCGTTGGACAGCTCATCGAGGGTGTAGCCGACAGCCAGCTTGGCGGCGATCTTGGCGATCGGGAAGCCAGTGGCCTTGGAGGCCAGAGCCGAGCTGCGCGATACGCGCGGGTTCATCTCGATGACGACCATGCGCCCGGTGTTCGGGCAGATACCGAACTGCACGTTGGAGCCGCCGGTTTCCACACCGATCTCACGCAGCACCGCCAAGGAGGCATTACGCAGGATCTGGTATTCCTTGTCGGTCAGGGTCTGGGCCGGCGCGACGGTGATCGAGTCACCGGTGTGCACGCCCATCGGGTCGAAGTTCTCGATGGAGCAGACGATGATGCAGTTGTCCTTCTTGTCACGGACCACCTCCATCTCGTATTCCTTCCAGCCGATCAGCGATTCGTCGATCAGCAGCTCGCTGGTCGGCGACAGGTCGAGACCGCGGGCGCAGATTTCCTCGAACTCTTCACGGTTGTAGGCGATGCCGCCACCGGTACCGCCCATGGTGAAGGACGGACGGATGATGCAGGGGAAGCCAACCTTCTCCAGCACGCCGTACGCTTCTTCCATGTTGTGGGCGATGCCGGAAACCGGACAGGCCAGGCCGATGTCCTTCATCGCCTTGTCGAAGCGCGAACGGTCTTCGGCCTTGTCGATGGTGTCGGCATTGGCACCGATCATCTCGACGCCGAACTTCTCCAGCACGCCGTGCTTTTCCAGGTCCAGCGCGCAGTTCAGCGCGGTCTGGCCACCCATGGTCGGCAGCAGGGCGTCGGGGCGTTCCTTCTCGATGATCTTGGCAACGGTGGCCCACTTGATCGGCTCGATGTAGGTGGCGTCAGCCATGGCCGGGTCGGTCATGATGGTGGCCGGGTTGGAGTTCACCAAGATGACGCGGAAACCTTCTTCCTTCAGCGCCTTGCACGCCTGAGCGCCGGAGTAGTCGAACTCGCAGGCCTGACCGATGACGATGGGGCCGGCGCCGAGGATCAGGATACTTTTGATGTCTGTACGTTTTGGCATTTTCTTACTCTCGAATCCTTGGGTCAGTCGGCAGGCTTAGCGGCGCTTGGCCATGGCTTCGATGAAGCGGTCGAACAGTGGCGCCACGTCGTGCGGCCCTGGGCTCGCCTCGGGATGCCCTTGGAAGCTGAAGGCGTCCTTGTCGGTGCGCTCGATGCCCTGCAGCGTGCCATCGAACAGCGACTTGTGGATCGCACGCAGGTTGCCCGGCAGGCTGCTTTCGTCCACGGCGAAACCGTGGTTCTGACTGGTAATCATCACCACGCCGCTGTCGAGATCCTGTACCGGATGGTTGGCACCGTGGTGGCCATGACCCATCTTCAGGGTCTTGGCGCCGGAGGCCAAAGCCAGCAACTGGTGGCCGAGGCAAATGCCGAATACCGGGATATCGGTTTCCAGAACGTCCTTGATCGCCTGGATCGCGTAGTCGCACGGCTCGGGATCGCCAGGACCGTTGGAGAGGAACACACCATCAGGATTGAGTGCCAGCACGTCGCTGGCCGGAGTTTGCGCCGGCACCACGGTCAGGCGGCAGCCACGCTCGACCAGCATGCGCAGGATGTTCAGCTTCACGCCGTAGTCATAGGCGACAACGTGATAAGGCAGCTCGCTGGCCGGGATTTCCGGGTGGCTGTCGTCCTTCAGATTCCAGGTGCTTTCGCGCCACTCGTAGCGCTCGGTGCAGCTGACTACCTTGGCCAGGTCCATGCCCTTGAGGCCCGGGAAGCTGCGAGCCAGCTCCAGCGCTTTCTCCTCGGTGGCGTCGTCACCGACCAGGATGCAGCCATTCTGCGAACCCTTTTCGCGCAGGATACGGGTCAGGCGGCGAGTATCGATACCGGCGATGGCGACGGTGCCGTTGGCTTTCAGGTACTCGTCCAGCGGTTGCTTGTCGCGCCAGTTGCTGGAAATCAGCGGCAGGTCGCGAATGATCAGGCCAGCGGCCCAGACGCGGTTGGACTCGGCATCTTCCGGCGTGGTGCCAGTGTTGCCGATGTGCGGGTAAGTCAGGGTAACGATCTGCTGGGCATAGGATGGATCGGTAAGGATTTCCTGATAGCCGGTCATGGCGGTGTTGAACACCACCTCTCCGATCGTCTGGCCATCGGCCCCGATGGAATCGCCGCGAAAAATGCTGCCGTCAGCAAGGGCCAAAATGGCAGGTTTGGGGGCTGGCTTAGTCAAGAAGACCTCCGTCTCGATCAAGGCTTGAAGCAAACGCAGGTTGTAAAAAAGCGGGATGACGTGTGAAGGTCATCCCGCTTTTTTATTTGAGCCATTCTGCGTAACTTTTAGTGGACACACTAAAACAGGAAGCTTACAGGAAA
>Ga0209173_100165_pt1 | contig 60395 bp, 50 predicted proteins | sample SynthPrep_16_END_FD_187206 | JGI IMG/M metagenome (GOLD analysis project Ga0209173, IMG submission 187206) | Synthetic microbial communities from Ohio, USA - SynthPrep_16_END_DS12_MetaG (SPAdes) (version 2) | ecosystem: Engineered > Bioreactor > Aerobic > Activated sludge | place: USA: Ohio...
CCGCGAAGAAGATGGAAGTCTTGCGCACCCTGGGCGTGCCCTACACCGACGAAGACATCGCCGGTGCAGCCGCAGCCGTGAAGGGCAAGACCGAAATGGACGCATTGGTGGCCTACCTGCAAGGCCTGGGCACCATCATCAAAAGCAAACGGTGACTCTTCATGGATATCGGGATGATTCGTGGCCTGGGCACCGTTGTAGTGATGGTGGCCTTTATCGGCCTGGCGTTGTGGGTGTTCAGCCCCAAGCGCAAGTCGGAGTTTGAAGACGCGACCTTGCTGCCCTTTGCGGATGATCCCGAAGCCATCAAGCACGTCGAGCAAGCTTCTAGGAGTAACAAAGAATGACTACGTTCTGGAGTCTGTACGTCACAGTCCTCAGTCTGGGTACCATCTTCGCCCTGACCTGGCTGCTGCTGTCGACCCGCAAGGGCCAGCGCGCCGAGCAAACCGACGAGACCGTCGGCCACTCGTTCGACGGCATCGAGGAGTACGACAACCCATTGCCGAAATGGTGGTTCATGCTGTTCGTCGGCACCATCATCTTCGCCCTCGGCTACCTGGCGCTGTACCCCGGCCTGGGTAACTGGAAGGGCCTGCTGCCGGGCTACAACTACCTCGACACCGACAAACAAACCCCCTTCGCCAACGGCCAGACCGGCTGGACAGGCGTACACGAATGGGAAAAGGAAATGGCCAAGTCGGATGCCAAGTTCGGCCCGATCTTCGCCAAATTCGCGTCGATGCCGATTGAGGAAGTGGCCAAGGACCCGCAAGCCTTGAAGATGGGCGGCCGCCTGTTCGCCTCCAACTGCTCGGTGTGCCACGGTTCCGACGCCAAAGGCGCCTATGGCTTCCCCAACCTGACCGACGCCGACTGGCGCTGGGGTGGCGAGCCAGCCACCATCAAGGAAACCATCATGAAGGGCCGCCATGCGGTGATGCCGGCCTGGCTGGATATCCTCAAGGAACAAGGCGTCAGCGATGTGGCCGCGTTCGTGGTCACCAACCTTGACGGCCGCAAGCTGCCCGAAGGCGTGAAAGCCGATGTGGCCAACGGCGAGAAACTCTTCGCCGCCAACTGCGTGGCCTGCCACGGCCCGGCCGGCAAAGGCACCCCTGCCATGGGTGCGCCTGACCTGACCCACCCAGGTGCGTTCATCTACGGTTCGAGCTTCGCGCAACTGCAACAGACCATCCGTTGGGGCCGTCAGGGCCAGATGCCAGCGCAGGAACAACTGCAAGGCAATGACAAGGTGCATTTGCTGGCGGCGTATGTGTACAGCTTGTCCCATGGGGATAAGAAGGCTGAAGAGCAGTAAGCTCTTGAAACATCAAAGCCCCGCGCAGCTAAAGCTGGCGGGGCTTTGTTCTTTCTGGCTCTCGGGATTATGTAAGCAGGAACCCACTACCACTTGTAGCCTAATACTTGCGGTTTTTGACAGCCAAGTAGTAACGTAACTACATCCAGCCTGACGAAGGGGGGAGTACCCCATGACCATCACGACTATTTCCAGCCGCGAATTCAACCAAGACACAAGTGGTGCCAAAAAAGCCGCCCGCCAAGGGCCGGTTTTTATCACCGATCGCGGCAAGCCCGCCCATGTACTGCTAAGCATTGAGGACTACCAGAAACTGACAGGGCTCAATGCCGACATCGTTGATCTGCTAGTGATGCCAGAAGCGGCCGATATCGACTTCGAAACCGAACGCGCCGTGATCACTCATCGACCTGTGGACCTCTCTTGATGTATCTACTCGACACCAACGTTATTTCTGAACTTCGCAAACCCCACGCCGACGTAAAAGTAGTCGCATGGGCAAAAAGTGTCATCGCTCCACGCATGTTTATCTCTGCGATTACGCTTAAAGAATTGGAGACCGGGGTCTTGCGTATCGAGCGCCGAGACCCGGCACAAGGCAAGGTGCTAAGAACGTGGCTGAAGCGCCATGTAATGCCCGCTTTTGATTCCAGGATTCTGCCGGTGGATACCGCAGTCGCCCTGCGTTGTGCACATCTGCATGTGCCTGACCGGACCAATGAAAGTGATGCACTGATCGCCGCTACCGCTCTGGTTCACGGGCTGACCGTGGTAACGCGCAACATCAGCGATTTCAAATCCAGCGGCGTTCCACTGATCAATCCATGGGACGAATGACCTGCTTACCCACCAAAACCGTCCATACTTACCAAGTCAATTGATCCAGATCACGTACACCATCAATTGATTTCCCCCAACGCGACCAAAGGTCGCACCCTTTGCACACCATCGGGGGCGTATCATTAGGCCACTGCAACACCCCTAATTTGACCCCGGTTGGCACGTACTGGCCGAGGCAAATCTCCACCGCCGTGGGATGCAATGATGAGCAACCAAATACCGGTACATGACGTTACCCCGCCTGCCAAAACTGTCGACCTCTACGCCTCGCGAGAGAAAATCTACACCCGCGCCTTCACCGGCCTGTTCCGCAATTTGCGCATGCTCGGCGGTGCCGGACTGTTCCTGCTCTACTTCGGCACGGTATGGCTGAACTGGGGTGGCCACCAGGCCGTGTGGTGGAACCTGCCGGAGCGTAAGTTCTTTATTTTCGGCGCGACCTTCTGGCCCCAGGATTTCATCCTGCTCTCGGGCATTCTTATCGTCGCGGCATTTGGCCTGTTCTTTATCACCGTGTATGCCGGGCGTGTGTGGTGCGGCTATACCTGCCCGCAAAGCGTGTGGACGTGGATCTTCATGTGGTGCGAAAAGGTTACCGAAGGCGACCGCAACCAGCGCATCAAACTCGACAAAGCGCCGATGGGCGCCAACAAGTTCCTGCGCAAGTTCAGCAAGCACACCCTCTGGCTGCTGATCGGTTTTGTCACCGGCATGACCTTTGTCGGCTACTTCTCGCCGATCCGCGAACTGGTGTTCGACTTCTTCACGGGCCAGGCCGATGGCTGGTCGTATTTCTGGGTCGGTTTCTTCACCCTCGCCACCTACGGCAACGCCGGCTGGCTGCGCGAACAGGTGTGTATCTACATGTGCCCGTACGCACGCTTCCAGAGCGTGATGTTCGACAAGGACACCCTGATCGTCTCCTACGATCCGCGCCGTGGTGAGTTGCGTGGCCCGCGCAAAAAAGGCGTCGATTACAAGGCCCAGGGCCTGGGGGACTGCATCGACTGCACGATGTGCGTACAGGTGTGCCCGACCGGTATCGACATCCGCGACGGCCTGCAGATCGAGTGCATCGGCTGCGCCGCCTGTATCGACGCCTGCGACAACATCATGGACAAGATGGACTACCCACGCGGCCTGATCAGCTACACCACCGAGCACAACCTGTCAGGGCAGAAAACCCACAAGCTGCGCCCGCGCCTGATTGGTTATGCACTGGTGCTGCTGGCGATGATCAGCCTGTTGGTGGCAGCATTCTTCATGCGTTCGCTGGTGGGTTTCGACGTGAGCAAGGACCGTGTGCTGTATCGCGAAAACGCCGAAGGCCGCATCGAAAACGTCTACAGCCTAAAGATCATGAACAAGGACCAGCGCGACCACACCTACGTGCTCGATGCGTCCGGATTGCCAGACCTCAAGCTGCAAGGTCGCCGCGAAATCAAGGTCGCTGCTGGTGATATCGTCAGCATGCCGGTCGAGCTCTCGAGTGCCCCAGAACAGTTGCCGTCGAGTACCAACGAGGTGAAATTCATCCTCACCGATGCCGATGACGCCAGCGTCCATATTGAAGCCAAGAGCCGATTCATCGGCCCCCAAGTTCGTTAGAAGAGAGCAGAACAATGTCCGTAGCCACTGCCGCAAGCCCCTGGTACAAGCACCTCTGGCCCTGGATCATTATTGGGATCCTGGCCTGTTCGGTGACGTTGACCCTGTCCATGGTGACCATCGCGGTGAACAACCCGGATAACTTGGTCAACGACAACTACTACGAGGCCGGCAAAGGCATCAACCGCTCCCTGGACCGCGAACTGCTGGCCCAGACCCTGCAACTGCGCGCCAAGGTGCACCTGGATGAACTGACCGGTGAAGTCGAAGTGAACCTCACCGGCAACAGCAACCCGACCACCCTGGAATTGAACCTGATTTCCCCGACGCAGCCGGAGAAGGATCGCAAGATCAACCTGGCCCGCAGCGACAGCGAACCCGGTCGCTACATCGGCCAGGTCACCGACAAGGTCGAAGGTCGTCGCTTCGTCGAGTTGCTGGGTGTGGAAGGCGACCGTACCTGGCGCATGTTCGAAGAAGAACAGGTCAGCCACGACAAGGACTTGCTGCTGGGCGATGAACCGTTGCAGGGTGCCGAAGACCTGAAAAAATAAACACCTGCGCTTCGCGCATCGCCGGCAAGCCGGCTCTTACAAGGGACCGCGTTAGACCTGTAGGAGCCGGCTTGCCGGCGATGAGGCCTTCCCAGCCGACTAAGATTCATACCCATGACCAGCCCAATCCCCTGCTACCACTGCGCCCTGCCTGTTCCGCCGGGCAGCCGCTTCACCGCAGTGATCCTCGGCGAACGCCGCGAGCTTTGTTGCCCAGGCTGCCAGGCGGTGGCCGAAGCCATTGTGGCCGGCGGCCTGGAAAGCTATTACCAGCACCGTAGCGAAGCCTCGGCCAACCCAGAGGCATTGCCGGTGCAGTTGGTGGATGAGCTGGCGCTGTACGACCGCGCCGATGTGCAGAAACCCTTTGTGCGCCACGAAGGCGAACTCGCCGAAGCCACCCTGTTGATGGAAGGCATCAGCTGCGCGGCCTGCGGCTGGCTGATCGAAAAACACCTGCGCAGCCTGCCCGCCGTGGCCGAGGCGCGGCTGAACCTGTCCAACCATCGACTGCAGGTGCGTTGGGCAGACGGCCAACTGCCGCTAAGCCAACTGCTCAGCGAGTTGCGCCACATCGGCTACGCCGCCCACCCCTATCAGCCGGACCGCGCCGCCGAGCAACTGGCCAGCGAAAACCGTCTGGCCCTGCGCCAACTGGGCGTGGCCGGCCTGCTGTGGTTCCAAGCGATGATGGCAACCATGGCCACCTGGCCGGAATTCAATATCGATCTGAGCCCGGAGCTGCACGTGATCCTGCGCTGGGTGGCAATGTTTCTGACAACGCCCATCGTGTTCTACAGCTGCGCACCGTTTTTCAAGGGCGCTATGCGCGACGTACGCACGCGTCACCTGACCATGGACGTTTCGGTGTCATTGGCTATCGGTGGCGCCTATCTGGCGGGGATCTGGACCGCGATCACCGGCGTGGGCGAGCTGTATTTCGATGCGGTGGGCATGTTTGCGCTGTTCCTGTTGGCCGGTCGCTACCTTGAGCGCCGCGCCCGCGAGCGCACGGCCGCCGCCACCGCACAGCTGGTGAACCTGTTGCCCGCCTCGTGCCTGCGGCTCAAGGCCGATGGCCAGAGTGAACGCATCCTGCTCCCGGAACTGGCACTGGGCGATCGAGTCCTGGTGCATCCAGGCGCTGTGCTGCCAGCCGATGGCGTGATCCTTGATGGGCAATCGAGCGTCGATGAATCCCTGCTCACCGGCGAGTACCTGCCGCAGCCCCGCCAGACCGGCGACGCGGTCACCGCAGGCACCCTCAATGTCGAAAGCGCGCTGACCGTCGAAGTACGCGCCTTGGGCCACGACACACGCTTGTCCGCCATCGTTCGCCTGCTGGAGCGGGCCCAGGCCGAGAAACCGCGCCTGGCGCAGATCGCCGACCGTGCCGCGCAGTGGTTCCTGTTGTGCTCGTTGATCGCCGCAGTGTTGATCGGCCTGCTGTGGTGGGAACTGGATTCGTCGCGGGCGTTCTGGATTGTGCTGGCGATGCTGGTGGCGACCTGCCCCTGCGCGCTGTCCCTCGCCACCCCCACCGCCCTCACCGCCGCCACCGGCACCTTGCACAAACTCGGCCTGCTGTTGACCCGCGGGCATGTGCTGGAAGGCTTGAATCAGATCGACACGGTGATTTTCGACAAGACCGGCACCCTCACCGAAGGGCGCCTGGCGCTGAGAGCCATCCGCCCCCTGGGCAGCTTGAGCACCGACCTGTGCCTGAGCCTCGCCGCTGCCCTGGAAAACCGCTCCGAACACCCGATTGCCCGCGCCTTTGGCCGTGCGCCACTGGCCGCCGATGAAGTCATCAGTTCGCCAGGGCTGGGCCTTGAAGGGCGTGTCGGCGAGCGCGTATTGCGCATTGGCCAACCGGGTTTTGTCTGCGAACTCAGTGGTTGCCCGATCCCAGCCGCGCCTGAGGTTTCGGGCCAATGGCTGCTGCTCGGCGACCGTGAAGGCGCCCTGGCCTGGTTCGTCCTCGATGACCGTCTGCGCAGTGACGCGCCGGCCCTGCTCGCCGCGTGCAAGGCACGTGGCTGGCGCACGCTGTTGCTGTCCGGCGACAGTTCGCCGATGGTCGCCAGCGTCGCCGCCGAACTGGGGATCGACGAAGCCCACGGCGGCTTGCGCCCCGATGACAAGCTGCACGTACTGCAACAACTGCACAAGGAAGGCCGCAAGGTGCTGATGCTCGGCGACGGGGTCAACGATGTGCCAGTCCTCGCCGCCGCCGATATCAGCGTGGCCATGGGCACGGCCACCGACCTGGCCAAGACCAGCGCCGACGCGGTCTTGCTGTCCAATCGCCTGGACGCCCTCGTACAAGCCTTTACCCTGGCGCGGCGCACCCGCCGAGTGATCATTGAGAACCTGCTGTGGGCCGGGCTGTACAATGGCCTTATGCTGCCGTTCGCCGCCCTGGGTTGGATCACCCCGATCTGGGCCGCAGTGGGCATGTCCCTCAGTTCGTTGACCGTGGTGCTCAATGCCCTGCGCCTGACTCGCCTGCCGAGCGCGCCAACGGTCCGAGCCCCCTCAGTAACCCGCCCGCTGCCGGTGTGAGCCGCACGACCATGGAGTGCAGATGCCAGCTTTATACGTGATGATTCCGGCGGCGCTGCTGTTAGTGGGCGTGGCCATCTACATCTTTTTCTGGGCGGTGGACAGCGGTCAGTACGACGACCTCGACGGCCCGGCCCATAGCGTGCTGTTCGACGACCAGGACCCGAACCACCTGGCCGGCATCGAAGAGGCCAACCACTCCGAACAACCGCCGAAAGACCCGCCCCATGCTTGAACTGGCGCCACTGCTGGTCTCCGCGCTGATCCTCGGCCTGCTCGGCGGCGGCCATTGCCTGGGCATGTGCGGTGGCCTGATGGGCGCGCTGACCCTGGCCATCCCCAGGGAGCAGCGTGGTCGCCGGTTTAAACTGCTGCTGGCCTACAACCTGGGGCGCATCTTCAGCTATACCGCTGCCGGGGTGTTGATCGGCCTGGCCGGTTGGGCAGTGGCGAACAGCCCGGCGGCGATGTTCATGCGCGTACTGGCCGGGTTGTTGTTGATCAGCATGGGCCTGTACCTGGCCGGCTGGTGGAGCGGCCTCACCCGTATCGAAAGCCTCGGACGCGGCCTGTGGCGCTACATCCAGCCAGTCGCCAACCGTTTGCTGCCGGTGTCCAGCGTACCGCGCGCCTTGCTACTGGGCGCGCTGTGGGGCTGGTTGCCGTGCGGATTGGTCTACAGCACGCTGCTATGGGCAGCGAGCCAGGGCAATGCACTGGACAGCGGGTTGCTGATGCTGGCGTTCGGGCTGGGGACCTGGCCGGTGCTGTTGGCTACCGGCCTAGCCGCCGAACGGGTCACTGCATTATTGCGCAAACGCAGCGTGCGGATGACCGGTGGCGTGCTGGTCATACTCTTCGGTATCTGGACGTTGCCCGGCCCGCACCAGCACTGGTTGATGGGCCATTAAAGCGCCATGTGGCATAGCGCCGCTCCCCGTTGATGCAAATCAAGATGCCATCCCCGCCACGCCCCTAGACTCGGCCCACTAGCCTATCCGGGGGAACGCCCGCATGCTCGACGCCATTCGTTGGGACACCAATCTGATTCACCGCTACGACCTGGCGGGACCGCGTTACACGTCCTACCCCACCGCCGTACAATTCGACAGCCAGGTCGGCACTTTCGACCTGCTCCACGCCCTGCGCGACAGCCGCAAAGCCGTGCGACCGTTGTCGCTGTATGTGCATGTGCCGTTCTGCGCGAACATCTGCTACTACTGCGCTTGCAACAAGGTCATCACCAAGGACCGTGGCCGCGCCCAGGCCTACCTGCAACGCCTGGAGCAAGAGATCCAACTGGTGGCCTGCCACCTCGATCCGAAACAGCGGGTTGAGCAACTGCACTTCGGCGGCGGCACCCCGACCTTTCTTAGCCACGATGAACTGCGCCAGGTCATGGGCTGCCTGCGCCAGCACTTCAATTTGCTGGATGACGATTCCGGCGACTACGGCATCGAGATCGACCCCCGTGAAGCGGACTGGGCGACCATGGGCCTGCTGCGTGAACTTGGCTTCAACCGCGTGAGCATCGGCCTGCAAGACCTTGACCCCGAGGTACAACGGGCAGTGAATCGCCTGCAGAGCCTGGAGGAAACCCGTGCGGTCATCGATGCGGCGCGCACCCTGCAATTTCGCTCGATCAATATCGACCTGATCTACGGCTTGCCCAAGCAAACACCGATCAATTTTGCGCGCACCGTGGAAGAAGTCATCAGGCTGCAACCCGACCGTCTGTCGGTGTTCAATTACGCGCATCTGCCGGAGCGTTTCATGCCCCAGCGGCGTATCAGCACCGACGAACTGCCCTCCCCTGCGTCAAAGCTCTTGATGCTGCAAACCACCATCGAGCAACTGACCCAGGCCGGCTACCGCTACATCGGCATGGACCATTTCGCCCTGCCCGACGACGAGTTGGCCATTGCCCAGGAAGAAGGCACCCTGCAACGCAACTTCCAGGGCTACACCACCCACGGCCACTGCGACTTGATCGGGCTCGGGGTGTCGGCGATCAGCCAGATCGGTGACCTGTACTGCCAGAACAGCAGCGACCTCAACGGCTATCAGAACACCCTGGCCGGCGCGCAACTGGCTACCAGTCGCGGCCTGGTCTGCACCACGGACGATCGGTTGCGGCGGGAAGTAATCCAGCAGTTGATCTGCAATTTCAGCCTGGCATTCGAGACGATCGAGCAGGCCTTCAACATCGACTTTCGCGGGTATTTCGACGACATCTGGCCGCAACTGACGGCGATGGCCGAGGATGGCCTGATCGAACTCGACGCCCAAGGCATTCGCGTGTTGCCAGCCGGGCGACTGCTGGTGCGTTCGGTGTGCATGGTGTTCGATGCCTATCTGGAGCACCAGAACAGGCAGCGATTTTCCCGGGTGATTTGATTACATCGACAGCGAGGCAGTCTTCATCGAATCCTCGGCACTCATCCCTTTCATCGACTTAGCGAGTGAAGTCTGGGCCGACATCAGGCCCGCCTGCAGAGAACTGATCTCGCTCTGCAAAGCGCTGGCCTTTGCGCGGGCCTCTTCAGGGGAAAGATTAGTGGCCGCTGCAACAGCCGCCAGCTCGGCCTGTTTTTCGGCGATCTGTTGTTTCAACTGACGGATCATTTTCAGCACTTGTTTGACGTTGTCGTCCAGGCCACTTTCATCGATATCCGCATTGGAGCTCTTGGCTGCACCGGCGGCCTTGAATGCATCGGCGGAAATAGTCACCGTCACACCTTCCACCACTTTGGGTGCAGTGGTCGTTTCAACTTCAGGTGCTTTTTCCTGGGCCTCAGCCGCTGGCTTTGCATCCGGCACCGTCGGAATGCGGATGGCAGGGTTGTAGGCAGCTATAACAGACATGATCCAAGCTCCGACTCAATAGGTATGCCGGCTGTATCGGCCCCGATACAAAAACCTTTATACCGCTGCCGGTTTTTTGTACAGGCTGGCCTCACCGCCCCCCAGTGCGTTACCCTTACGTCTTATGTGTGTTTTCCCACAAGGATTTAAGAAATGTCCGAGCCAGTTAAACTGCGCGCTCACAGCCAGGCTCATTGCAAGGATTGCAGCCTGGCGCCCCTCTGCTTGCCACTTTCGTTGAATTTGGAAGACATGGATGCGCTGGACGACATCGTTAAACGTGGCCGCCCGCTGAAAAAAGGCGAGTTCCTGTTTCGCCAGGGCGACAAGTTCGATTCCGTTTATGCAGTACGTTCGGGTGCGTTGAAGACGTTCAGCCTGAGCGACAGTGGCGAAGAGCAGATCACCGGTTTCCACCTGCCCAGCGAACTGGTGGGCTTGTCGGGCATGGACACCGAGATTCATCCAGTGTCGGCCCAGGCGCTGGAGACTACATCCGTTTGCGAAATCCCCTTCGAACGCCTGGACGAACTGGCCCTGCAGTTGCCACAACTGCGCCGTCAGTTGATGCGTGTGATGAGCCGCGAGATCCGTGACGACCAGCAAATGATGCTGCTGCTGTCGAAGAAAACCGCCGACGAGCGCATCGCGACCTTCCTGGTCAACCTGTCGGCGCGGTTCCGTGCCCGTGGTTTCTCGGCCAACCAGTTCCGCCTGAGCATGTCGCGCAATGAAATCGGCAACTACCTGGGCCTCGCGGTGGAAACCGTGTCCCGTGTGTTTACCCGCTTCCAGCAAAACGAACTGATCGCCGCCGAAGGTAAAGAAGTGCATATCCTCGACCCGATCCAGTTGTGTGCGCTGGCCGGTGGCTCGCTAGAAGGTTGATGCAGACACTTGCGGCCGCGCCATCCGGCAAGGCCGCAGGTATACTTCGAGTCCGTTTCCAGCCCCAGGACTCTTCGACGATGACCTTCGATTCGTTCGACATCAAATCCCTGATCCGCCCCGTCATCGACTTCCCCAAGCCTGGGGTGATCTTCCGTGACATCACGCCATTGTTCCAATCGCCCCGCGCCCTGCGCCTGGTGGCGGACAGCTTTGCCCATCGGTATGTCGAGGCCGAGTTCACGCATATCGGCGCGATGGATGCGCGGGGTTTCCTGATCGGTTCGATCATCGCCTACCAACTGAACAAGCCGCTGATCCTGTTCCGCAAGCAAGGCAAGCTGCCGGCTGACGTGCTGGCCGAGGGTTACCAGACCGAGTACGGCGAAGCGTTCCTCGAAGTGCATGCCGACAGCCTGTGCGAGGGCGATTCGGTATTGATGTTCGATGACCTGATAGCCACTGGCGGCACCCTGATCGCGGCGGCGAACCTGGTGCGGCGCATGGGCGCGAAGATCTTTGAAGCGGCGGCGATTATTGATCTGCCGGAACTGGGTGGGTCGCAGCGTCTGGAAGACATGGGGATTCCGACGTTTTGTTTGACGCAATTTGCGCTGACCGAACAGTGATCAAAGCCCCATCTGCTTGCTGATGATTTCATTCATCACTTCGCGGGTACCGCCACCGATGGACAGGATGCGGTTGTCGCGGTATAGCCGCTCCACCAGGCTACCGCGCATGTAACCCTGGCCCCCGAGGATCTGTACCGCGTCGTAGGTGACGCGGTCGGCGGTGTCGGTGGCAAGGTTCTTGGCCATGGAAATTTCCTTGATCACGCTGATACCGGCGGCCATCTTTGCCGCCTGCCGGTAGGTGAATTCGCGGGAGACTTCCACGGCGGTGGCCATTTCCGCCAGGCGATGCTTGATCACCTGGAATTTGCCAATGGGTTTGCCGAAGGCTTCGCGCTCGGCGGCCCATTTGAGGCTTTCCTCTAGGGCCAACTGCGCGGTCATGTTGGCCATGAGCGCCAGGGCCAGGCGCTCGCTCTGGAAGTTGCCCATGATGCAGGCAAAGCCCATGTTTTCAGCGCCGATCAGGTTGCCGACGGGCACGCGGCAATCGTCGAAGAACAATTCAGCGGTGTCCGACGCCCACCAGCCCATTTTCTTCAGAGGCTGGCCAACGGTAAAACCGGGGGTGTCTTTTTCGATCAGCAGCAGGCTGATGCCGGCAAATCCCGGTCCACCCGTGCGCACGGCCACGGTGTAGAAGTCGGCGCGGCTGCCGCTGGTGATGAAGGTCTTGCTGCCGCTGACGCGGTAATGGTCGCCCTCGCGAACGGCACGGGTTTGCAGGCTGGCCACATCCGAACCGCCGCCCGGCTCGGTGACCGCCAGGGCGATGATCTTTTCACCGGACAGGACCTGCGGCACCACGCGCTCGCGCACCTCGGGCCGGGCCCATTTGACGATAGGCGGCAAGCCAATATCCAATGAACCCAACCCTGCGACGACGCCGCCAGAGCCGCAACGCATCAATTCTTCGCTGGCAGCCACCTTGGCGAACAGATCACCTTCATGACTGCCACCGAGAGCTTCGGGGTAGCCGATGCCAAGAATCCCCGCCGCGCCGGCCTTGAGGTACAGCTCGCGGGGAAAGCTTTCCGCCTCCTCCCACTGTTCGATGCCCGGCAACATCTCGCGCTCGACGAAACGGCGCACGCTGTCGCGGACCAATTGGTGGCTGGGGTCGAAGTAGTCCTGATAGGCAGACATCGGCAAGCTCCACGGTGAGGTGGAGCGAACTTACCAAGCGCTTGCTTGGTTATCAAGACATGTACAACTTTTACCAACAACTCAATGCCAATGTGGGAGCGGTGAACCTTAGAGGGCGATGGGTTTGCGGCCGGCGAAGGAATGCGCCAACGTTCCACCGTCCACCAACTCCAGCTCGCCACCCAACGGTACGCCATGGGCAATACGCGAGGTGATCAAGCCTTTGTTGGTCAGCAATTGCGCAATGTAGTGCGCGGTCGCCTCACCTTCCACCGTCGGGTTGGTGGCGAGGATCACTTCAGTGAAAGTGCCCTGTTCTTCAATGCGCGCCACCAGTTGCGGAATGCCGATGGCTTCCGGGCCCAGACCGTCCAGCGGCGACAGGTGGCCCTTGAGTACGAAGTAACGGCCGCGATAGCCGGTCTGCTCCACCGCGTACACATCCATCGGCCCTTCTACCACGCACAGCAGCGTGTCGTCGCGGCGTGGGTCGGCGCATTGCGGGCAGAGTTCTTCTTCAGTGAGGGTGCGACACTGGCGACAGTGACCGACACCGGTCATGGCCTGGCTCAAGGCCTGGGCCAACCGGGCGCCGCCGCTGCGATCACGCTCCAGCAGTTGCAGCGCCATACGCTGGGCGGTTTTCTGGCCGACACCCGGCAAAATGCGCAGGGCGTCGATCAGTTGGCGAATCAGGGGGCTGAAGCTCATGGGCGAAGGGTCCGACAAAACAACGAGACGCGGTTTATACCCGCGCCCCGGATAAGCGTCAAATGCGCACGACCAACTTGCCGAAGTTGCGCCCTTCCAACAGACCGATAAAGGCCTCGGGCGCCCGCTCCAGGCCCTCGACCACATCCTCGCGGAACTTGATCTTGCCGTCGCGCACCCACGGCGCCATGGCGCTTTGGAATTCGGGCTGGCGATCACCGTAGTCATCGAACACGATAAAGCCCTGGATCTGCACGCGCTTGGTCAGCAGCGTGCGCTGCAGCGCCGGCAACCGGTCGGGGCCGCTGGGTGCTTCATGGGCGTTGTAGCCGGCGATCAACCCGCACAGCGGAATCCGGGCCTTGGGATTAAGCAAGGGCACCACGGCGTCGAATACCTTGCCGCCGACGTTCTCGAAATAGATGTCGACGCCCTTGAAGCAGGCGTGGGCCAATTCGTCGGCGAAGTGTGCACTTTTGTGGTCGACGCAGGCATCGAAGCCCAACTCCTCCACCACGTAGCGGCACTTGTCCGCGCCCCCTGCGATCCCGACCACGCGCAAGCCCTTGAGCTTGGCCACCTGCCCCACCACCGAGCCCACTGCGCCGGACGCTGCGGCGACGACCAGGGTTTCCCCGGTTTTGGGCTGGCCAATATCCATCAGGCCCATGTAGGCGGTCATGCCCGGCATGCCCAGCACACCCAGGGCCATGGACGGGCTGGCCAGGCCCTTGGGCACCGGCATCAGGTTCCGGCCATCGGAGATGCTATGGCTCTGCCAGCCGGTGGAACCGACTACCAGGTCACCCACTTCGAATTTCGGATTGCGCGATTGCTCGATACGGCTGACAGCGCCACCGGTCATCACTTCATCGATTTCCACCGGAGCGGCGTAGGACGGTGCGTCGCTCATACGTCCACGCATGTAAGGGTCCAAAGACAGGTACAACGTCTTCAGCAGGACTTGGCCGTCTGCCAACTCCGGTAGATTCACGCGCTCCAGGCGGAAATTTTCCGGGGTCGGTGCGCCTTGGGGGCGTGAGACCAGGACAATGCGCTGGTTCAGGGTTGGTTCTTGAGGCATGAAAGGGCTCCTTTATCGAATCCATCGGTATAGGGTGCAGACCATGCGTGCCGTGCCAGGGTTCGATCAGATTCGGCACAAACAAAAATGCCAGGCACAAGGCCTGGCATTGGAGTCTAGCTAAAGCTACCGGATCAGAACGGCAGCTTCATGCCCGGTGGCAATTGCATGCCAGCGGTCACACCGCCCATTTTTTCCTGGCTGTTGGCTTCGATCTTGCGCACGGCGTCGTTGACGGCGGCAGCGAACAAGGCTTCGAGCATTTCCAAGTCATCTTCACCGACGCCTGGCAATACGCTTGGGTCGATGCTCACGCGCTTGATGTCGTGACGACCGGTCATCACCACGCTGACCATATCGCCACCGGCTTTACCGGTGACTTCGGCGTTGGCCAGTTCTTCCTGCATCTTGGCCATTTTTTCCTGCATCTGCTGCGCCTGCTTCATCAGGCCGGCCATGCCACCTTTCATCATGGGAATCACCTCAAAGTACGTGGATCAAGTTAGTAGCCCGGTGTCAGGACGCCTGGGGCACCGGGGCTTCGACAGGTTCAATAGTATCGTGACGGACGACCGCACCGAACTGTTGCATCATTTGCTGGATGAGCGGATCACCGTGGATCGAGTCCTCGGCCTCACGCTGACGGTTGATACGCCGGCGGGTCGCGGCCTGGGCCGGGGTTTCCTGCTCCGGCTTGATCAGCTCGATGGTAATGGTCAGCGTGCGCTCATGGTACTGGTTCAGTGCGTCATTCAGGCGGCGTTGCTGGGTCGCGTTGAACAGGGCGCTGTGGGCCGGGTCCAGGTGCAGCAGCCAGTGATCGCCATCGATGGAAATCAGCGTGCAGTTCGCGGCGATGCTACCGGTCATGCCGGAAATCGGCAGCTTCGGAAACAATTCCAGCCATTGCAGGGCCAGGCCGGTGGCCGGCGCGGCAGCGGGTTCCGCCTCAGGCTCGGGGGCCGGCTCGGCGGTGTGTTCGCTGGCCAGATCGTCCAAGTAGCTGTAGGCCGAATCCATGTCCGGCTCGATGTAGTCTTCGTCCAGCGGCGGTTCGTCGTCGAGGTCGATGCCCGGCGTGGCGGCTTCCACTTGGGCCACGGTCGGCTCGGGAACCGGCGCCGACACCCATTCGGGCGCGTCCGGCACCACACTGTCCGGGGTCGGCGTGGGCATCGGGGTCAGCTCGGGCTGCTCGCCGATGGTTTCCAGCACGGGCTCCACGGCGGGCGCTTGCTCGGCTTCGACTTCAGCGTCTACCGGGTCATTCCAAGGCAGGTCTACAACCGGTTCAGGTTCGACGACGGATTCGGGCTCGATCACCGGCGCAGCGACCACAGGCTCAGGCTCGGGCGCCGCAGCAACCGGCGCAGGCGCAGGCGCAGCAACCACTGGCGCAACCACCGCCGCGCCAGCCACTGGTTTGGCGGAATCAACTGTGGCCTGGCTGATCCCCACTGGCTTTAGCGGCTGTCTCGGCGCATCGGCCGAATCGGCGGGCCGGAACGCCAGCATCCGCAGCAGCACCATTTCAAAGCCACCACGCGGGTCAGGCGCCAGCGGCAGGTCGCGGCGGCCAATCAGGCCCATCTGGTAGTAGAACTGTACATCTTCGGCCGGCAACGCCTGGGCCAGGGCCAACACACGGTCGCGGTCGCCATGGCCGTTGTCGACACCCTCAGGCAGCGCCTGGGCGATAGCAACGCGGTGCAGCACATTGAGGATTTCCGAGAGCACGCCGTTCCAGTCCGGGCCTTGCTCCGACAGGTGACGCACAGCTTCGAGCAACGCCTTGGCGTCGCCTTCGATCAGCGCATGCAGCACGTCGAATACCTGGCCGTGGTCGAGGGTGCCAAGCATGGCGCGCACATCAGCGGCCATGACCTTGCCTTCACCAAAGGCGATGGCCTGGTCGGTGAGGCTCATGGCATCACGCATCGAGCCATCGGCAGCGCGGCCGAGCAGCCACAGCGCGTCGTCTTCGAACGGTACGTTCTCGACGCCCAGCACGTGGGTCAAATGCTCGACCACCCGCTCGGGGGTCATGTTTTTCAGCGAGAACTGCAAGCACCGCGACAGAATCGTTGCAGGAAGTTTCTGCGGGTCGGTGGTGGCCAGGATGAATTTGACGTAGGGCGGCGGCTCTTCCAGGGTTTTCAACAAGGCGTTGAAGGAATGGCTGGAGAGCATGTGCACTTCGTCGATCAGGTAGACCTTGAAGCGGCCACGGCTCGGCGCGTACTGCACGTTGTCGAGCAGCTCGCGGGTGTCTTCGACCTTGGTGCGGCTCGCGGCGTCGATCTCGATCAGGTCGACGAAACGCCCTTCGTCGATTTCCTTGCACACCGAACAGGTGCCGCACGGCGTCGAAGTAATACCGGTTTCACAGTTCAGGCATTTGGCGATGATGCGCGCAATGGTGGTTTTGCCCACCCCCCGCGTACCAGTGAACAGGTAGGCGTGGTGCAGCCGCTGGCTGTCCAAGGCATTGATCAGAGCCTTGAGCACATGGGTCTGGCCGACCATTTCGCGGAACGAGCGCGGACGCCATTTACGTGCAAGAACCTGATAACTCATCGAAAACCGTCGCAACTGGGAAACAGAAGCCGGTAATGCTAGCGGAGCAAGGGGGAAATTGCATCCGGCACGCTTGCCTAATCTGACTAAGCTCATGTGACTGGCCCCGAAAAGGCCTGAACCCGGAGAGCTTATGCGCGCAGTCCTGGGCGTTTTATGGATGATTGCCACGGCCAGCCTTGCAGCGCCCGCACCGCTGCGCTTCTCGGTTTCCGACAGTTGGGCGATGCCCATGGTGCAACTGGAAGATGGCCGGCCTACCCAGGGCATTTGGTATGACGTGATGTTAAGCCTGGCCACCCAGGTCGGCCGCCCTGCGCAATTCCATGTACTGGCACGGGCGCGCATCTCCAGCGCCATGGAACACGGTGATATCGATGTGCGCTGTTATGTCACCCAGGCCTGGGTCGACGACCAGTCCGGCGACTACACCTGGAGCATTCCGCTGATGGTGCAGCGCAACCTGTTGGTCAGCACCCACATTCCCCCGCACCCCATACACATCGACCAGCTCGCGCCGCAAGCCATCGGCACCGTGCTCAATTACCGCTACGTCACCCTCGACCCGCTGTTTGCCGGCGGCCAACTCAGCCGCGACGATGCGCGCAGCGAAGAGCAGGTGCTGCACAAACTGGTGGCCGGGCGTTTCAAGTTCGCAGTGGTCAATGAATGGATACTCGACCGCTTCAACCAGCGGATGCCGGTGGGCAAACGCCTGCACAAGGTGGCGGTGATCGATGAACAGAACCTGGGCTGCACCGTACGCAATGACCCGAACGTGCCGGTGCAGTTGATCCTGCGTACCTTGTTGCGGATGAAGATGTCGGGCGAGATCGACCAGATCATCCAGCTGTACACCGGAGAGACTCCTGACAGGAACTGACAGCACTGCCTTATAGACTCGGCTCCCTCACCACACGCGCTGCCAAGGAGCCCGCATGCACACCGTCGCCCATTACTTTTTGCTCTACGTCGACAGCCCGGCCACCAGCGCCAACTTCTATAGCCGCCTGCTGGACAAGCCGCCGGTGGAACTCAACCCGAAGTTCGCCTTGTTCATTCTCGACAATGGCGTGAAGCTGGGACTGTGGTCACGCCATACCGTGCAACCGGCAGCGCAGTTCACGGGCGGTGGCGGCGAAGTGGGGTTGTCCCTGGCCGACAAGGCCGCCGTGGATGCCCTGCACAACCTGTGGGTAGAGCGCGGCGCAACGATTATCCAGTCACCGACCCCCCTAGATTTCGGCTACACCTTCGTCGCCGAGGACCTCGACGGCCACCGCCTGCGCGCGTTTTGCCTGAGCGAGTGACCGCCAGCGCCCTTCCAGGCTGATGGCGGCCACGCTGGCCAACACGATCAAACCGCCCAGCACCACTTGCAGGGCGATGTGCTCGCCCAGCAGCGTCGCCGCCATCGTCATGGCCACGGGCGGGATCAGGTACATCGCCACCGAGGCACGGCTGACCTCGACATGTTTCAACACATAACCCCAGGCCAGGTACGCCAGGGCACTGGGGAAGATCCCCAGCACCAGCACCGCGAGGTTTTCCGGCAATGGCGCCTGCATCATGGCAGCGGGCAGGCCCGGTAGATTCACGCAGAGCATCAAGGTGCCCGCCCACACCATGTAACACGCCATGGTCAACGGGCTATAGCGATGGGCATAGTGTTTCTGGATGGCGAAGTACAGGCTCCACGACACCGCCGCCAACAGGATCAACAAACCGCGCGGATCGATATCGCCCAGGCCGTGATCGCCCCAGATCACCACCAGCACACCCAGCAGGCCGAGCAACACACAGCTCCAACGCCAGACGCTGATCCGCTCCTTCAAGCAGAAGAACGCGATTAACACACTGAACAGTGGCGCCGATTGCGCCAGCACGCTGGACGCCGCTGCCGTCACGAATTGCTGTCCGTAATTGAGGCTGGTGTGATGCAGGAACACCCCGAAAAAACTCAACACCAGCAGCCACGGCAGATCCCGCAGGCGCGGCCTGCCAATGCCCATCACCAGTGCCACACACGCCATGAACATCGAGGCAATCAAGAACCGCAGCAACGCCAACTGGCCAGGGCTGTAGCTGTGCAGCCCCATGTGCACGCCAATCGGCGAATAGGCCCAACAGAGGATGACGCTGGCGATGACTAGCGTAAGCTTCAGGGGTGACGGGGTGTTCATCGACGGCATCCGAAAACAAAGAAGGAATACCGTCAGTCTTGGCCCGCACAAGACGCAGGACAATTAACCGTTTCTGACTTCTGAAATCACTGGAACTGAGCAATGGAACTGGCCCAACTGAAAATGGTGCGAGCCGTGGCGCAAACCGGCAGCGTGGCCCAGGCCGCCGTGCACTTGCATTGCGTGCCGTCCAACATCACTACGCGGATAAAGCAACTGGAAAGCGAGTTGGGCACGCCGCTGTTCATTCGAGCCGGGCGTGGGCTGGCAATCAGTGCGGCGGGGGAGATTTTCCTCGAATACTGCGAACGCATCCTGGCCTTGGTGGACGAATCCAAACGCGCCGTGGACGCCAACGCCATACCCCGTGGCACCCTGCGCATCGGCGCAGTGGAGTCCAGCGCCAGTGGCCGTCTGCCGCCGCTGCTGGCGGAATACCACCGACGCTACCCGGATGTCAGCCTGGAACTGGTGACCGGCGCCTGGGGCGAGCTGCTCGATGACCTGCAACACCATCGCCTGGATGTGGCGCTGGTGGCCGCTGGCAACAAACGCGCAAAGCTCGAACACAGCGTGGTCTACAGCGAGCGCCTAGTGCTGATCGCCAGCGCCTCCAGCGAACCGATCCGCAGCGCCGAAGACCTGGCCGGCCGCACCTTGCTGGTATGGCCACCGGGTTGCCCCTATCGGGCAGCGCTGGAGAACTGGGTCAAGCCCCATGCGTTCAAGCCGACCATTGCCAGCTATGCCAGTTGGGGCACGATCATTGGTTGCGTGAGTGCCGGGATTGGCGTGGCGCTGGCGCCGGAAGGCATCCTGGCCCGCTATGAGCAGGCCAATCAGCTGGCATCGTACCGGTTCGATGAACTGCAGGCGGTGGACAACCTGCTGTTCTGGCACAAGGACACCCAGCGGCATCTGGCACGGGATGCGTTTGCCGGGTTACTCCGCGAAATATTCGGTTGATGAAGATCCAAAATGTGGGAGCGGGCTTGCTCGCGAAAGCGGTGGCTCAGTCACTGCATCCAGCGACTGACACTCCGTATTCGCGAGCAAGCCCGCTCCCACATCTAGATTTTTGCCGTTTTCGAGATCAGCTTTTGGGGGCCGCCAACCGCGCGTATTGATCCTGGCTGATCCACCCCGTAAACGAGCGACCCTCTGCGTTGATGAACTCGACCTGGGCCCAGCCATCCTTGAATGCCAGCACACCGACCACGTCGTTCTTGACGATGTAGGGACGTTTAGCCGCCTTGGCACTTGGATTTTTCAGCAGGTAAGCCTTGTCGGCTGAGACCTTGACCAGGCCGATCCATTTTTTGCTGGCGGTCTGGGTCAGGTCCAGGCCGGTGGCAATTTCCGGCATCAGCACATTGAGGCAACCCGGATGCTGACGGCCTTCTGCCACGGTGAGGGTCACGCCGTCCGAAGAAGGCGCCACGCTGCCGGGATAGGCAGTGTCGTTCCAGGTGGTCAGCGCTGAGGGCTTGCCTTGCAGGTAGAACGTGCAGCTGCGAGTAACGCCCTCGCCCATCTCTTCCGCGTAATAGCCTTCCACCTGATGCTCAGGCGTCACCGCCAGCATCAGCCCTTCGTATTTTCCGGAATGCAATGCAGGCGAACCGGCAAATACGGGGACAACGGCGCACAACGACAACACACCCACTGCTAGAAAACGGATCATCTTATTTTTTTCCTTCAAGTTTCTCGTAGGCTTCTTTCATCAGGACGTCATAGTTGCCGTAGTCCTTGCCGTTATAGTTACGGGCCATCGAAGTGAAATCCTTGGCTTTCATGGCCGTCATCAACGCCGGGCTGTTAGCGCAAAACGCGAGGAACGCCTTCAGTTGGTTACCGACATTCACTTTTAATGCCGCGGCAAACTCAAACACCGTTTTGTAACCGCATGAGGCGTAGTTGAACCCCATGGTCTGAAACATGCCCCACGACGCCGACATCAACGCCGCTTCCTGGTCCAGGGCGAATGCAGTGGCCATGGTTTCCCAGGCCTTGACCTGATCCTTGTTATTGACCTGCCACTGCGGCCCGGCCTTTCTCACATAGATGTACGAAAGCAGCGGATGCGCCTGGTCGTAGATATGCTTGGTGTACTTGCGAAATTGGTGCCCTTCAAACGCAATGATCGGTAACTTGGCCGGCCCGAATCCCGAGCGACCACCGGACTCCACCGTGGCGAAGGCCCTGATGACATTCACCGAAATGCCGTTGCCTAACTGCTTGGCGGCATTCTGAAAATCGGTATCGGTGAGCGTCATGCCGCCATCGCACGTGGCCTGGAGCATCAATTGGCGATTGCGCCGCTCAGCCTCGATCATTGCCCGCATACGGTCCAGGTACACGTTGACGGTGGCTTGCACCGCGTCACCCTGGTTGTTACCGAATGCATTCAGAAAGCTTGGAATGCGCATGCTCGGAAAGGCCTTCACCGGTACCTTCACCGCCTCTTCGATCAGGCTGTTGAAGGTTTTACCGGTCGGGTCGATCACACCATCGGGGTGCGCGTATTTGAGATGACGGAACTGATACTGGCTGATGCACTGCACCAACTGACCGTCGCACTTGCCGTTTTCGGCCAGTGGGAAGCCCAGTTTGGGAATGATCAGATTGAATAAATATTGGATGCACTGCACATCGGAAGGCAAGTTGCGGGCTTTACCGGGCGCGCCTACTGAAGCACTGATAAGACGGGGCAACCCTTGCAGGCTTTTCATCACAGACATCCTTGTTAGTTAAAGAAGTGATGGCACTTCAATATCAACCGCACACCCTTGTCATACTCTGAAACAAGTGGCTGGCGGAAACTAACAAGGTGGTTTTAGGTTGTCCAGAGCGACCGCTGAAAGTTGTGAAACAGCCGAATTAAATAAATCAGTAACCGTGAAATTCACGGGTTTTCTGGTAGGTGTGGAAATCAATCCACTCGACCACGTCGTAAGGCAGGTAAAGCTGCATCCGCGCTCGGGAAATGGCGATGTACACCGCGCACAGCCGCTGGTCGAACGCGTAGGCGTCCTTGAACTTCACGTTGGTCAGCAGTTCGGGCGTCAGCAGCACTCGGTCGAACTCCATGCCGCCCGCCTCCTCCGCCAGCATCAGCAGGCAGCGCTTGCCGGGGACGCCGCTCAGGCGGTTCAAGCGCGTGATATCGGCAACGTTGAAGCCTTTTTCCAGCTCGCTCTCGACCCACAGGAACGACTCGTCGTACTGGCTGGCATCGCGCACCTGTTGCCAGTCGTCCATGTCGCTGAAGTAAGCATGGGGGCCGTTGTCGTTGTGCTCGTTGCTGTAGAACTCTGGCTTGAACAGCGCGATGACGCTGATCATGAAGCGCTGCAAATCCTGTTGCGCACCACTGTCGAGGAAGCCAAACGGGCAGTTAGCCTGCTGCAACTGAATGGCCCATTTCATGGTGTCCCAAAGGGACGCAGTCAACACCACGCAGCCTTCGGGTGGCACGAAACCCTGAGGGTAATGCTCAATGCCAACGTCGGCATCCCGCGCGCCTTCGAAGGGCGTCTTGCCCTTCTGCGAGTGCACGCTGATCAGCGGGTTGACCAGGCGCTCGACGTTGCGGCCCGAGCGCACCGAGTAATTGATATCGGTGTGCCGGACTTCACGCTTGCGCCTGACCATTACACCGCTGGCCAATTGGTACTCATCGCCAAGGGTGATCAGCACCTGGCGGCCACGTTCGATAATCTGCAACAACGAGGGTGGAATGTCCTGGCTTTCATCGATCAGCACATGGGTGTACCGCGGCGGCACCACGCATCCATCGAGGCTCGCGCGCTTGATCAGCAACAAGGCTGCGAAGGCCGTCTGACCGGCCCACTGCTGGTTGGCGTCCAGATACGTCCACAACCGGCTGGAATACTCCAGCAACGCCTGGGCGTCCACGCTGGACAAGGCTTGCTTGAAATGCGGCAAATGCCTGGCCGACAGGCTGTGATGGTTGGAGTGGCAGTAGCTGTCGAGCACCTTCAGGCAGATATCAAGCGTTGCCACGCCATCGTGACCACGCCAGCCGTGGATATTCAGGGTCTGCGACACTTCGTGTTTGCTGGGCAACCGAGTTGGCGTGGCCTGCGCGGCGGGTCGTTGCCCCTGCAACAGCGCCTTGGCGAAGGCAGCAAAGGTCGAACCGGTCTTGCTGTCCTTGGCCAGTCCCATGCGTTCACGCAGGGTCGCGAGTTTTGCCCCGGTGCGCGCCAGTATCAGGGTTTGGGCCGGCCGCAGGCACTCCATCAAGGCGCCAAGGAGGTGGCTCTTGCCAATGCCGGCGTAGCCTTGGACATGCAGGTCTTCGTTCAGGTTGGCACGGAAAGTCCGCACCAGCTTGTCCTGCGCCGGGCTGAGCCAGCGCTCACGGTGCCGGGGCGTGACCATCTGCTGGCTGAACGGATCATTGCTACGTAGATGGCGGACCTTGTAGCCGATATCCCATTTGCCAGTAGGCAACAGGTAATTCCGCGCTGCGACTTCTTCAACCGACAACAGGCGCAGATTGACCGTTTTAAGGGCGTTGAAGCCGAAGTACAACTTGCGTGGATCGAACAGCCGCTGGGCTTCTGACAACAACGTGGCGGCGCCCGCTCCGCGGGTATCGACCGCCCAGTCGAGCAACTTGGCCAAGATGCGCTCGGCGCCCGCGCAGGTCAGGTCCTTTTCGGCCGCTTGGGCCAGGTTCTGGATAACCAGCACGGCGGCCAGCTCTGGGTCTGTCAGACCGACCAGGGCCTTGGCGCCGTCCGCGCCGAGCAGGGCCGTGCAGGTTTCCTCCGTGACAGGCAGGAAGACAGGGCTGGATAAGTCAAAGTGTTCCGGTTGCATAGTGCCTCGCCGCCAGGGAATCAGGCATTGCCATGACCGCCCAGTTCAAACCGATACTCCCCCAGGGAGCCCGACATATTGCCGCGATGGGGACCCGCGTCAGCCGTGGCAGTCATCGCATTGACCTGCTGCTGGAGTTCGAACACCGCCATATCCAGCAGCCGGCGCAGGTCCTCGGCACTCTGTGCGGCTACATTCAACTGCAGCGTGTAGGCGCCAGTGAGTGGCGGCGGCATGGGCTCATTGGCCACGTCCGCAGACCGGATCATTTCCGCCTGGCTGAGGATTTCCGCGTGCTCGTCGTCCATAAGGTCCAGCACCCGCGACAATTCCAGGGTCTGTTCAGGATGGGATTGGATGCGGTCCTTGATCTCCAGGCGCCGCATCTGCCACTCCCGCAGTTTTTCGCGCGTGAGGTCGTCGACTTTTTCCACGTGTGTTGTCTCCGGATGCCAGGCACTGGAGTATGCCGCCATGGACTGCACGATGGCAGATGGCTTGAAAGCATTTTTTTGAATTGAATTTGAGGAGGTGTTGCAAGGAAGAGCGTTATGGAGGCAACCCCACCAGCCACACCCCGGCACACAATGTTCCCGCTGTGGCTGCTGCCTTCCGGCTCTGACCAGGTTCACGGGTAATCGTTGCGGGGGGACCGATGGGGTCACCATAACGACGCCTGCCTCTCGGCAAGCGGGGCCATTGTACCGATCTCATCGGAAGTTACAACCGTTGGGGCTGGATTAAAAATATCCGATGGTTCAAGCACTTGTGTCTATCGCGGCGCGGGCATCGCCGGCAAGCCGGCTCCTACAGGGTGACGGCTTCGTCTGCTCGGCCACCTTCCTCCTGGATCACCAGGTGGATGAAGTGCAGCTTGGCAATCACCGCCGGTGGCAGCACGAAGGGATAGAAATCCGGCTGGCCCATGCTGCGCGACAGTTCGTTGAGCATGCCGGCCAGCTCGATCCAGGCGTTGACGAACGACAGGAACGCCGCGCCGCCGGGGTGTTCGGGGTCGTAGAGGGTGGTGAGCGGGAATGGCTGGTAATCCAGGTCCATCTCGCGGGCGCTCATGCCAAAGCCGAGGGCGGTGTCGACGGCGTCCATCATGTGCAGGTAGTGCGCCCAGGTTTCGGCCCAGTCTTCCCAGGGGTGCATGGTGGCGTAGGCACTGACGCAGGTTTGCTGCCAGTCCGGTCGTGGGCCGTTCTGGTAGTGCTGGTCGAGAGCATCGGCATAACTGGCGCGTTCGTCGCCGAACAGGGCGCGAAACGGTTCGAGCCAGTGGGTATTCGCGATCAGGCGATCCCAGTAATAGTGGCCAACCTCATGGCGAAAGTGACCGAGCAGCGTGCGGTAGGGTTCGCGCATTTGTACGCGTACCTTTTCACGGTGGGCATCGTCGGCTTCCTTGATGTCGAGGGTGATCAAGCCGTTCGCGTGGCCCGTCATCGGCGCGTTGCCCTCCAGGTCGATACCGACGAAGTCGAAGGCCAGACCGTTGTCTTCGTCGACACTCTTGGGCACCACTTGCAGGCCAAGGCTGATCAATTGCGCGACCAAGCGGCGCTTGGCGGTTTCGACTTTGCGCCAGCGCTCATGGTTTTCTGCGATCGACAGGTCAGGGATGGTGCGATTGAGGCTGCAGGCCACGCACAGCGGCGCGGTGCTGTGGGCCGGGATCAGCCAATTGCAGGCGGCCGGCGTGTCGAGGTTGGCGCAGCGACGGAAAGCGCCGGCGTCGAGGTTGCCATCTTGCAGCCAGGTGCCTTCCACCGGGCCGGGCCGCAGGGAGTCCAACCGGGCTTGTTGGGGTTGGTAGCCCAGCAGCGCCTGGCAGGCCAGGCACTGGCTGTTGCGAAAGAACAGGGATTGGCCGCAACGGCACTGCCAGACCTTGCTGTCACGAGACGAGCCGGCCACGAACGGTGCGGCAATGCGCGAACTGAGTTGCTCGAAGTAGCGAAACATGGCGATCTCTCCCTGGGTGACTGAGACTAGATCACTTTCGCTTCAGAATCGTTCCACATTGTTGTAGTGAGCGGGCTTGCCCCGCGCTGGGCTGCGTAGCGGCCCCAAACCCGGCACTTCGGTCTATCCGAAACACTTCGGCGTCCTTGTTGGGGCGGCTTCGCCACCCAGCGCGGGGCAAGCCCGCTCACCACAGCAAGCCCGCTCACCACAACACGCTTGTTTACCCCACAGTCCACATCAGACAGTGATGTTGTGCTTGGCCAAGAAGGCGACGAAAGCCTCTTCGTCCAATACCTTCAGGCCCAACTCGCTGGCCTTGGCCAGTTTGGATCCGGCCCCCGGCCCCGCCACCACGCAATGAGTCTTCGCCGACACGGAACCCGCCACCTTGGCGCCGAGGCTTTCGAGTTTTTCCTTGGCCACGTCGCGACTCATCAGTTCCAGGGAGCCAGTGAGAACCCAGGTGTGCCCAGCCTCAGGCAAGCCTTCGACGACCTTCTTCTCGCTGTTCCAATGCATGCCGAAGTCTTTGAGCTGCTGCTCGATGGCCAGGGCGCGGCTCGCGTTATCGGCGTTATCGAAGAACTCGCGCACGGCCTTGGCTTGTTTCTCGGGCAGGGCCTGGCGCATGTCCAGCCAGTCGGCCTTGATCACGCCTTCAAGGGTGACGAATTTGTCCGCCAGCTTCTGCGCCGCGCCGGGGCCGACGCTCGGTACGTGCAACTTGTCGAGCAACCCGCCCAAGGTGGCGCTGGCGGCGAATTCGGCACTCAGGTCGCCCTGATCCTGCAGTTGCAGGCCGCATTCCTGCGGCGACAGCAGCGCGCCGATCACGTCCTGGTTATGGCTGTCTTCAAAGAAACTATGAATCTCATGCGCCACTTCCAGGCCCACGTCCGGCAAGTACGTCAGCACTTCCGGCAAGGCCTTCTGCACGCGCTCCAGGGAGGCCAGGGAGCGCGCCAGCACCTTGGCGGTCTCCTCGCCGACGTCGGGAATGCCCAGGGCGTAGATAAAGCGCGCCAGGGTCGGGGATTTGCTGTTTTCGATGGCGGTGATCAGCTTCTTGCTGGAAATGTCGGCAAAGCCTTCCAGGTCGATGATCTGTTCGTACTTGAGCTTGTAGAGGTCGGCCGGCGAACCAATCAGCTTTTCATCCACCAGTTGCTCGATGGTCTTGTCGCCCAGGCCATCAATGTCCATGGCGCGGCGCGAGACGAAATGGATGATCGCCTGTTTGAGTTGCGCGCCACAGGCCAGCCGCCCGACGCAACGGTACACCGCGCCTTCGCTGACGGTTTCCTTGCCCTTGCTGCGCTTGACCAGTTGCGTGCGCTCCACGTGGGAACCGCAGACGGGGCAGCTCTCGGGGATCGGCACCGCACGGGCGTTTTCCGGACGGCGCTCAAGCACCACCGAGACCACCTGCGGGATAACATCCCCGGCGCGGCGAATGATCACGGTATCGCCGATCATCACGCCCAGGCGCGCCACTTCATCCATGTTGTGCAAGGTGGCATTGGACACGGTGACACCCGCGACCTTGACCGGCTTCAACCGCGCCACCGGCGTGACGGCGCCGGTACGGCCGACCTGGAATTCCACGTCGAGCAATTCGGTCAGTTCTTCCAGGGCCGGGAATTTATGCGCGATGGCCCAGCGCGGTTCGCGGGCACGGAAGCCCAGCTCACGTTGGGAAGCGATGCTGTTGACCTTGAACACCACGCCGTCGATCTCATACGGCAGGCTGTTGCGCCGCTCGCCGATATCGCGGTAGTAGTCCAGGCAATCCTGAATGCCTTTGGCCAGCTTCAGTTCGTGACTGATGGGCATGCCCCATTTCTGCAACTGTTGCAGGTTGCCGATGTGGGTGTCGCTGATGTCGGTGGTTACACCGTAGCAGCAGAACTCCAAGGGTCGGCTGGCGGTGATCTTCGAATCCAACTGACGCAGGCTGCCGGCAGCGGCGTTGCGCGGGTTGGCGAACGTCTTGCCGCCGACTTCCAGTTGCGAGGCGTTGAGCCGCTCGAAACCGGCCTTGGACATGAACACTTCGCCACGCACTTCCAGGGTCGCCGGCCAGCCGCTGCCGTGCAGTTTCAACGGAATATTGCGCACGGTGCGCACGTTGATGCTGATGTCCTCGCCGGTCGTGCCGTCGCCACGGGTGGCGCCGCGCACCAGTTCGCCGTCCTGATACAGCAGACTGACCGCCAGGCCATCCAGCTTAGGTTCGCAGCTGTACTCCACCACCGCGCCACCGCCAAATAGATCGCCGGCCGGCAGGTCGAGTCCTTCGGTGACCCGGCGATCGAATTCCAGCATGGTGGTTTCGTCAAAGGCGTTGCCGAGGCTGAGCATGGGGGTCTCATGCTTGACCTGGGTGAACGCCGACAACGCCGCACTGCCGACCCGCTGCGTCGGAGAATCGCGCGTGACCAGCTCTGGGTGCTCGGCTTCGAGGGCCTTGAGTTCATGGAACAGCCGGTCGTACTCGGCGTCGGGAATGCTCGGTTCGTCGAGGACGTGGTAACGGTAGTTGTGCTGATCCAGTTCAGCGCGCAGTTCGAGGATGCGGGTGTGGGCGGCGGTCATGGGTGTTCTCTCAGAAAGCAAAAGAGCAGCCGAAGCTGCTCAATATGTTAGTGCGCTTATTCTATCCGACAACGCCGAGGAGCAATCCTCAGCGTTTTTGTGTCAGGGCGCGACGCTCGAACTCGACGATGCGCTGACGGTAATGCTCGATGGTCTGGGCGGTCAGGACACTGCGTTGGTCGTCCTTGAGTTCGCCATTCAGTTCCTGCGATAGCTTGCGGGCTGCAGCCACCATCACGTCGAACGCTTGTTTCGGGTGACGCGGACCTGGCAGGCCAAGGAAGAAGCTCACCGCCGGAGTGCTGAACAGGTCGATATCGTCCAGATCGAAGGTGCCCGGCTTGACCGCGTTGGCCATGGAGAACAGCACTTCGCCGTTGCCGGCCATGCTTTCGTGGCGATGGAAAATATCCATCTCACCGAAACGTAGGCCGCTTTCCAGAATATTCTGCAACAAAGCCGGGCCCTTGAAGCCGGCGGCGTCGCGGCAGATCACGCTGATCACCAACACTTCTTCAGCGGCAGGCTGGTCGTTGACCGATTGGCGCGGCGCGGCGGAAGTCTTGCTCAGGTTTTCATCCGGGAAATCATCGTCGCGACTGCTGAAGCTCGGGCCTTCATCCACGTCGAGGTTCAGGTCACCCTGATGCGGTTCAGCCACGGCGGCACTGGCACGCTTGCCACGCTTGGAGGACGGCTCGCGGGCTTCACGCACCGGCGCGCTCATCGACGGCAAGTCGTGCTCGTCCAGTTGCGGTTCTTTATGCGTATCCAGCACACGGGGCGGCCCCAGCAGCTCGGCGGCGCCGTCGTCGTCAGGCAAGTTGGACAGGTTGCGGTCCAGACGGAATTTAAGCTTGCCCTTGCCACCGCGCATGCGGCGCCAGCCATCAAAAAGAATACCGGCAATGACAATAATGCCGATGACGATCAGCCACTCGCGCAGACCGATTTCCATGTAATCCCGTGCCTCTAATAAAAAATGCTGAAAAATAAGGGGTTTAGCAACGTGCAAACCGCTTTAAAACGTGGCGCCAACTCTATGTTCTGACTGACGTTTTGCCCACGCATACGAAAATTTGACATTAAACTAGCACGACCAAAGATAACTTTACACCGTCTGTCAAAATGCCTTGAACAAATATGTCCATTTGCCACTTTCGCCAGACCGGTAAAGCGTCTTACCGCGCGCTATAAAAATTCTGTCCCGGCATGGATCAAGACTCCACCATCGCCATCGCTTCTTCCACATCCACCGCCACCAGACGCGAACAGCCCGGTTCGTGCATCGTCACGCCCATCAATTGATCCGCCATCTCCATGGCGATCTTGTTGTGGGTGATATAGATGAACTGCACGGTCTGGGACATCTCTTTGACCAACCGCGCGTACCGTCCAACGTTAGCGTCATCCAGCGGGGCGTCAACTTCGTCGAGCATGCAAAACGGCGCCGGGTTCAACTTGAAAATGGCAAATACCAGGGCCAATGCGGTCAGGGCTTTCTCGCCGCCGGACAACAAATGGATGGTGCTGTTCTTCTTGCCCGGAGGCCGCGCCATGATCGTCACCCCTGTATCGAGTAGATCTTCGCCCGTCAGTTCCAAGTAAGCGCTGCCACCGCCGAAAACTTTTGGGAATAACGCCTGTAAACCGCTATTAATCTGATCAAAGGTATCTTTGAAGCGGTTTCGGGTTTCCTTGTCGATCTTGCGGATCACGTTTTCCAGGGTGTCCAGGGCTTCGACCAAGTCGGCGTCCTGGGCATCCAGATAACGTTTACGCTCGGATTGCTGCTGGTATTCGTCAATGGCCGCCAAGTTGATCGCGCCCAGACGCTGAATACGCGCAGCAATCCGCTCAAGTTCTTCTTCGGCGTCTTTCTCGTTGGCCTGGGCGGTCAGGGTATTGAGCACGCCGTGCAGGTCGTAGCCGTCTTCCAGCAACTGGTCTTGCAAGGTCTTGCGGCGCACGGTCAGGGCTTGCCATTCCATGCGCTGTTGTTCGAGCTGGCCACGGATCAACTGGGATTGCTGCTCGGCCTGGGTCCGGCGTTTTTCGGCGTCACGCAGTTCGCGGTCGGCGTCTTCCAGGGCGATTTGTGCGGTCTTGAGCTCTTCGTCGACAGTCATGCGCTTGTCGAGCAATTCTTCCAGCTTGAGGCGCAGCTCTTCCAGCGGCGCTTCGCCCTCTTCCAGGTTGAGGCTCAGTTGTTCGCGCTTTTCGGTGAGGCGCTCGGACTGCATCTCCAGGCGTTCAAGGGCCTGGGACGTGGACGCGTGCTGGGCCTTGAGCGAACCCAGGCGCACCGCCAATTGGTGGGCATGGTCTTTGTGCTGACGGGCTTCCTGGCGCACGCGGTCGAGGCGTTCGCGCAGGCTGTCGCGCTGGGCCAGCAGCAGTTCGCGCTGCTCGGTGTCCAGCGCCATGCTGTCGAGGGCCTCCTGCAGCTGCAGGCGCGCTTCGCCGATCTGTTCGTGTTCGAGGGCGCGTTGCTCGCCCATCTCTGCCACTTCTTCGTCGAGGCGGGTGCGGCGCAGGGTCAGTTGCTCGACCTTGGCTTTGCTCGCGGAAAGCTGGGCTTTCAATTCGCCTTGCTGGCGCGCTTCGTCCTGCAACAGGCGCCGCAGGTGTTCGCGACCGGTCTCTTGCTGGCGCTGGGTGGCGCGCAGGGTTTGCAGTTCGGTTTCCAGGCTTTCCAGGGTCGCTTCGCGCTCTTCACGCTCGGCGATCAGGTTGACGATTTCCTGGCCACGGGCCAATACGCCACTTTCGGCTTCACTGGCGCGACGTACGCGCAGGAAATGGCGGCCGACCCAGTAACCGTCGCGGCTGATCAGGCTTTCACCGGCGCCGAGCTGGCCGCGCTGGGCCAACGCCTGCTCAAGGGATTCGACCGGTTTGACCTGGCCCAGCCACGGCGACAGATCAATCGCCGCTTCAACCTTATCCAGCAGACTGCCCGGCACCCGCGTGCCGTCCGCCGCTGGGCTGAGCAAACGCAAATCGCCTTGGGCAAAACCGGCCAGGTCGAAACCGCCAAAATCATCCACCAGCACGGCTTGAAGGTCGGCACCGAGGACCGTTTCAACCGCCAACTCCCAACCTGCCTCTACCTTCAAGCCTTCCGCCAAGCGCGGGCGCTCGGCCAGATGCTGGTCACGCAGCCACTCGGCGGTGCCGGTACCGGGGTCCAAGGCGGCTTGCTGCAAGGCTTCAAGGGAAGCCAGCCGACCATTGAGCCGCTGCAAATCGCCCTGGGCCTGTTGCTGCGCCTGGGTCGCCTGTTGCAGTTGCTGACGCAATTGCTCCAGGCGCTCCACTTGTTGTTCTTCACTGGCTTCCAGCTCTTCCAGCGTCATTTCGCTTTCGGCCAGTTGCTCGCTCAGCTCCATGATCGCCGCGTCTTCCGGGTCGGCGGACAGCAATGCGCGCTCTTCCTGCATTCGACGCTGGCGCTCGGCCAGGCGCTCCATGCTGGTTTCCAGCTGCTGGATGCGCGATTGCTGCACCTCGGCCTGGCGGCGTGGCTCGGCGGACTTCAGGTTGAAAGTGTCCCACTGCTCCTGCCAGCCGTGCATGGTGGTTTCGGATTCTTCCAGGGCGGCGGCGGCTTCTTCGGCGGCGGCGCTGGTGATTTCCTGCTCGGGGGTGAGCATGTCCAGCTCTTCGCCAAGGGTCAGCAGCAAGGTGCGGTCGTGGCCCAGGTGGGATTCGGTCTCCAGGCGTGCGCGTTCGGCTTCCTTCAAATCATCCTGCAATTGGCGCAGGCGCTGCTGGCCGTGCTGGATGCTCTGCTCGACGCGGGCAATGTCGCCACCCACCGAATAGAAACGGCCCTGCACCAGATTGAAGCGTTCGGACAGGTCATGGTGACCGTCACGCAGGCGTTCGATGCTGGCGTCGGCGTTGCGCTGCTCGGCTACCAGGGCCTCAAAGCTGATTTCCTGGGTGCCGATGATTGCTTCGCGCTGGCCGACCTGATCATTCAGCGCCTGCCAGCGCAGGGCCGAGAGTTGCGCTTTGAGCTGGCGTTCTTCGCCCTTGTATTCCTGATACTTCTCGGCGGCCTGGGCCTGGCGGTGCAGGCGTTCAAGTTGGCGCTCCAGCTCTTCGCGCAGGTCGGTCAGACGGGCGAGGTTTTCATGGGTGCGGCGAATACGGTTTTCGGTCTCGCGGCGGCGCTCCTTGTACTTGGAGATGCCGGCCGCTTCCTCGATGAAGTTACGCAGGTCTTCGGGCTTGGCTTCGATCAGCTTGGAGATCATGCCCTGCTCGATGATCGAGTAGCTGCGCGGGCCCAGGCCGGTGCCGAGGAAGATATCGGTGATATCCCGACGGCGACACTTGGTGCCGTTGAGGAAGTAACTGTTCTGGCTGTCGCGGGTCACTTTGCGGCGAATGGAAATTTCCGCGTAGGCCGCGTACTCGCCGATCAAGGTGCCATCGGAGTTATCGAACACCAGTTCGATGCTGGCCTGGCTCACCGGCTTGCGGCTGGTTGAGCCGTTGAAGATGACGTCGGTCATCGACTCGCCACGCAGGTTTTTAGCCGAGCTCTCGCCCATCACCCAACGGACGGCGTCGATGATGTTCGACTTGCCGCAACCATTGGGCCCGACCACCGCCGCCATATTACTGGGGAAGTTCACCGTGGTCGGGTCGACGAAGGATTTGAACCCCGCCAGTTTGATGCACTTGAGCCGCACGTTTAGGCGTCCGCCAACGCAGCGATGACCAGCGAGCAACTGCGCTCGCCGTAGGCCGACAGCACTTGGCGGATCTGCGGCAGGTCACGGGCCAGTACGGCGGCGAGCAGTTGTTCGAACAGCGCCAGGTACTCGCTCATGGACGCCTTGCGTTGATCCAGCGCCAGGTAGTAGGCGCGGTTCATCGCCGGTTGCAGGTTCTCGACGGTTTCCTGCAGGTACGGGTTGTTGGCGAAGGGATAGGCGGCGCGCATCACATTGAAGCTTTCTTCGACAAAGGCGCGGATGTCTTGGCGCTCGAAGCTGGCGATCAGCCGCTGCTGGATCTGCATGAACGGCGCCATGTCGGCCTGAGTCTGCCAGCCTTGAGCCACCGCATTGCCGAGCAGGATATACAGCTCGCCCATCAAGGTGCACAGGCTCTGCACCTTGTGCGCCGTGAGTTCTGTGACGTGGGCGCCACGGCGCGGCAGGATCGCGATCAGGTGGCGGCGTTCGAGGATCAGCAAGGCTTCGCGCACGGAACCACGGCTGACATTGAGTGCCAGCGTGACCTTTTGCTCCTGGATCCGCTCCCCAGGCTTGAGATCGCCGCGAATGATGCGTTCGGCGAGGTGGTGAGCAATTTGCTCGGCGAGACTGTCCGGCGCCTTGAACGTCATGTTTTCCCTTCAAAATCTTCTATCGGTACAAGCGCGGCAGTGTAGCGCATTGGCTGGCTGATGGCGCTACGCCCACCTTTCAGAATTTGGCACGGAATAAGCAGCGATGAACACCCACAAGCCCCCAAAAACACCGGTTCTAGAAGACTGGACCATAATTGAAAGTGTTGTGACTGTATTTTCTTGACCTTCTGGTCAGAAAATCGTTGACCGAAAAGTCAGACATGACTAGATTCGGCGCAAAGCGGTTAACAACAATAATGAGTCTGCGAGGCCTTCCGTGATCCAGTTTTTACTTAACCAGGAACTCCGTAGCGAGCACGCCCTGGACCCCAACCTGACGGTGCTCAACTATCTGCGTGAGCATCTAGGCAAATCCGGCACCAAGGAAGGCTGCGCCAGCGGCGATTGCGGTGCCTGCACCGTGGTGGTCGGCGAACTGCACGCCGATGATCAAGGCGCCGAGCAGATTCGCTATCGCAGTCTCAATTCGTGCCTGACCTTTGTGTCGTCGTTGCACGGCAAGCAACTGATCAGCGTCGAAGACCTCAAGCACCAGGGCCAACTGCACAGCGTCCAGCAAGCCATGGTCGAATGCCACGGCTCGCAATGCGGCTTTTGCACCCCGGGCTTCGTGATGTCGTTGTTCGCCCTGCAAAAGAACAGTGACGCGCCCGACAGCCAAAAAGCCCACGAAGCCCTGGCCGGCAACCTGTGCCGCTGCACCGGTTATCGCCCGATTCTTGCGGCCGCCGAACAGGCCTGCTGCAACAAACCCCAGGATCAGTTCGACAGCCGGCAGGCTGAGACCATTGCCCGCCTCAAAGCCATCGCGCCGACGCAAACCGGTGAACTCAACAGCGGTGACAAACGCTGCCTCGTGCCGCTGACCGTCGCCGACCTGGCCGACCTCTATGACGCCTACCCACAAGCTCGCTTGTTGGCGGGCGGCACCGACCTGGCGCTGGAAGTCACCCAGTTCCACCGCACGCTGCCGGTGATGATCTACGTCGGCAATATTGAAGAAATGAAACGTGTCGACGACTTCGACGACCGCCTGGAAATCGGCGCCGCCACCGCCCTCTCCGACTGCTACACCGCGCTGCACCATGAGTACCCGGACTTCGGCGAGCTGCTGCACCGCTTCGCCTCCCTGCAGATCCGCAACCAGGGCACCTTGGGCGGCAACATCGGCAACGCCTCGCCCATTGGGGACTCACCACCGCTGCTGATTGCCTTGGGCGCGCAGATCGTGTTGTGCAAAGGCGAAACCCGCCGCACCTTGGCGCTGGAAGATTACTTCATCGATTACCGCGTCACCGCGCGCCAGGACAGCGAGTTCATCGAGAAGATCATCGTGCCGAAAGGCCACACGCTGTTCCGCGCCTACAAGGTCTCCAAGCGCCTGGACGATGATATTTCCGCCGTGTGCGCCGCATTCAACCTGAAGATCGAAAACGGTGTAATCAACGAGGCCCGCGTCGCGTTCGGCGGCATGGCTGCCACGCCAAAACGTGCCAAGAGCTGCGAAGCCGCGTTGGTTGGCGCCACCTGGAACTCCGCCACCGTGGAAAAGGCCTGCGCCGCCCTGGCCGAGGATTTCACCCCGCTGTCGGACTTCCGCGCCAGCAAGGAATACCGCCTGCTCAGCGCGCAGAACCTGCTGCGCAAATACTTCATCGAACTGCAAACGCCGCACATCGAGACTCGGGTGACCGCTTATGTCTAACCATCACGCCGTCGTTAAAACCCAGGCCGAACTCGCCGAGCTGTTCGCCCAGGACCTCACCTCCGGGGTCGGTCGCAGCGTCAAGCATGACAGCGCCGCCAAGCACGTGTCCGGCGAAGCGCAGTACATCGATGATCGCCTGGAATTCCCTAACCAGCTGCATCTGTATGCGCGCATGTCCGACCGTGCCCACGCCCGCATCATCAGCATCGACACCACGCCCTGCTATGCCTTTGAAGGCGTGCGCATTGTCATCACCCACGAAGACGTGCCGGGGCTAAAAGACATCGGCCCATTGATGCCGGGCGATCCATTGCTGGCGATCGACACCGTGCAGTTCGTCGGCCAGGTCGTACTGGCGGTCGCCGCCCGCGACCTGGAAACCGCGCGTAGGGCCGCGATGGCCGCCGTGATCGAATACGAAGACCTGGAGCCGGTGCTGGACGTGGTCGAGGCCTTCCGCAAGAAGCATTTCGTGCTGGACAGCCACACTCACCAACGCGGCGATTCGGCCGGCGCCTTGGCCACCGCAAAAAACCGCATCCAAGGCACGCTGCATATCGGCGGCCAGGAACACTTTTACCTGGAAACCCAGATTTCCTCGGTAATGCCCACCGAAGATGGCGGCATGATTGTCTACTGCTCCACGCAGAATCCCACCGAAGTGCAGAAGCTGGTAGCCGAAGTGCTGGACGTGTCGATGAACAAAATCGTCGTGGACATGCGCCGCATGGGCGGTGGTTTCGGCGGCAAGGAAACCCAGGCGGCCAGCCCGGCGTGCCTGTGCGCGGTAGTCGCGCGCCTGACCGGTCAGCCGACCAAGATGCGCCTGCCGCGCGTCGAAGACATGTTGATGACCGGCAAGCGCCACCCCTTCTATATCGAATACGACGTGGGCTTCGACGACAGCGGCCGCCTGCACGGGATCAACCTGGAGCTGGCGGGTAACTGCGGCTGTTCGCCGGACCTGTCCAACTCGATTGTCGACCGTGCGATGTTCCACGCCGACAATTCGTATTACCTGGGCGATGCCACGGTCAACGGCCACCGCTGCAAGACCAACACCGCCTCCAACACCGCTTATCGCGGTTTCGGCGGCCCGCAAGGCATGGTTGCCATCGAGGAAGTGATGGACGCCATCGCCCGTCACCTGGCCCTCGATCCGCTGGCGGTGCGCAAGGTCAATTACTACGGCAAGACCGAGCGCAACGTCACCCACTACTACCAGACCGTCGAGCACAACATGCTCGAAGAGATGACCGCCGAGCTTGAAGCCAGCAGCCAGTACGCCGAGCGCCGCGAAGCGATTCGCCTGTACAACGCCCACAGCCCGATCCTGAAAAAAGGCCTGGCGCTGACCCCGGTGAAATTCGGCATTTCGTTTACCGCCAGCTTCCTCAACCAGGCCGGTGCGTTGATCCATATCTACACCGACGGCAGCATCCACCTGAACCACGGTGGCACCGAGATGGGCCAAGGCTTGAACACCAAGGTCGCGCAGGTGGTGGCCGAAGTGTTCCAAGTGGACATCGACCGTGTACAGATCACCGCCACCAACACTGACAAGGTGCCCAACACCTCGCCAACCGCCGCTTCCAGCGGTGCCGACCTGAACGGCAAGGCCGCGCAAAACGCCGCCGAAACCATCAAGCAGCGCCTGGTGGAGTTTGCCGCGCGCAAATACGACGTGAGTGAAGCGGATGTGGCATTCCACAACGGCCACGTGCGCGTGCGTGACCAGATCCTCACCTTCGAAGCGTTGATCCAACAGGCGTATTTTGCCCAGGTCTCGCTGTCGAGCACCGGCTTCTACAAGACCCCGAAAATCTTCTATGACCGCAGCCAGTCCCGTGGTCGGCCGTTCTACTACTTCGCGTTCGGTGCGGCGTGCTGTGAAGTGATCGTCGACACCCTGACCGGCGAATACAAGATGCTACGCACCGACATCCTCCACGACGTCGGCGCCTCGCTGAACCCGGCCATCGACATTGGCCAGGTAGAAGGCGGGTTTATCCAGGGAATGGGCTGGCTGACCATGGAAGAGCTGGTGTGGAACAACAAGGGCAAGCTGATGACCAATGGCCCGGCCAGCTACAAGATCCCGGCCGTGGCCGACATGCCGCTGGACCTGCGGGTGAAGCTGGTGGAAAACCGCAAGAACCCGGAAGACACGGTGTTCCATTCCAAGGCCGTGGGCGAACCGCCGTTCATGCTCGGGATTGCTTCGTGGTGCGCGATCAAGGACGCGGTAGCGAGCCTGGGTGACTATCGCCATCAACCCAAGATCGATGCGCCAGCGACGCCGGAACGGGTGTTGTGGGGCTGCGAACAAATGCGGCAGTTGCAAACAACCCCACCCCCTGTAGGAGCTGGCTTGCCAGCGATGACGGCCTGACAGACACCACAAGAGGTGACTATGAACAACTGGATCAGCGCCCTCGCAGACCTGCAAAACCGGGGTGAACCCTGCGTGCTGGTGACCATCATCGAAGAGCTCGGCTCCACGCCGCGCAATGCCGGTTCGAAGATGGTGATAAGCGCCGCGCAGACCTTCGACACCATCGGTGGCGGGCACCTGGAATACAAGGCGATGCAGATCGCCCGCGACATGCTCGTGCGCGGTCAGCAGAACACCCACCTGGAGCGCTTCAGCCTGGGCGCCAGCCTGGGCCAGTGCTGCGGCGGCGTAACGGTGCTGCTGTTCGAACCCATGGGCCAGGTGCAAGCGCAGATCGCGGTGTTTGGCGCCGGCCATGTCGGCCGTGCGCTGGTGCCATTGCTGGCCAGCCTGCCGTGCCGGGTGCGCTGGATCGATTCGCGGGATCAGGAGTTTCCGGAACATATCCCCCAGGGCGTGCGTAAAATCGTCAGCGAAGAGCCAGTCGACGAAATTGCCGACCTCCCGGTGGGCAGTTACTGCATCGTCATGACCCACAATCACGCGCTGGACCTGGAGCTCACCGCCGCGCTGCTCAAACGCAATGACTTTGCCTACTTCGGCCTGATCGGTTCGAAGACCAAACGCGTCAAGTTCGAACACCGCCTGCGTGATCGCGGTTTCGATGCCGCGCAGTTGCAACGCATGCGCTGCCCCATGGGCCTCACCGAGGTGAAGGGCAAGTTGCCGGTGGAAATCGCCATCTCCATCGCAGGCGAAATCATCGCCACCTACAACGCCAATTTCGGCCAGCACACCGCCAGCGCCGAACCTATTGCCAAACTGCTGCCGGCTTCACGTCGCAGCCAAGCCATTTGAATTGAGATCACCATGCCTTTGACTCGCAAAGCCTACCGTGCCGCCCTTCTGCACAGCATCGCCGACCCTGCTGAAGTGGGGATAGAAGCCTCCTACGAATATTTCGAAGACGGCCTGCTGGTGATCGAAAACGGTCAGATCAGTGCCCTTGGCCATGCCAGCGATTTGCTGCCAACCCTGCCTGCCGACATCGAAATCACCCACTACCAGGACGCGCTGATCACGCCCGGCCTGATCGACACCCACATCCACCTGCCGCAAACCGGCATGGTCGGCGCCTATGGCGAGCAGTTGCTCGACTGGCTCAACACCTACACCTTCCCGTGCGAAAGCCAGTTCGCCGACAAGGCCCACGCCGAAGAAGTCGCGGATATTTTCATCAAGGAACTGCTGCGCAATGGCACCACCACCGCGTTGGTGTTTGGCAGCGTGCACCCGCAGTCAGTGAATTCGTTCTTTGAAGCCGCCGAAAAACTCGACCTGCGCATGATCGCCGGCAAGGTGATGATGGACCGCAATGCGCCGGACTACCTGACCGACACCGCCGAATCCGGCTACCAGGAAAGCAAGGCGCTGATCGAACGCTGGCACGGCAAGGGTCGCCTGCACTACGCGGTCACCCCACGTTTTGCACCGACCAGCACATCCGAGCAACTGGCGCTGGCTGGGCAACTGTTGGGGGAATACCCGGACCTGTACATGCAGACTCACATCAGTGAGAACAAGCAGGAAGTCGAGTGGGTGAAGGAACTGTTCCCGGAGCGCAAGGGCTATCTGGATGTGTACGACCACTACAAACTGCTGGGCGAGCGCTCGGTGTTTGCCCATGGAGTGCACCTGTGTGATGACGAATGTGCGCGGTTGGCGGAAACCGGTTCGGCTGTCGCGTTCTGCCCGACCTCGAACTTCTTCCTCGGCAGCGGTTTGTTCAACCTGCCGATGGCTGAGAAGCACAAACTGAATGTGGGCTTGGGCACGGACGTGGGCGGCGGCACCAGTTTCTCGCTGCTGCAAACCCTGAACGAAGCGTACAAGGTCATGCAATTGCAGGGCGCGCGGTTGAGCCCGTTCAAATCGCTGTACCTGGCGACGTTGGGTGGTGCGCGTGCATTGCGCTTGGAAGACAAGATCGGCACGTTGCAACCGGGCACCGATGCGGACTTCCTGGTATTGGACTACAACGCCACGCCGCTGCTGAGCTATCGCTTGAAGCAGGCGAAGAATATTGCCGAGACGTTGTTTGTGCTGATGACGCTGGGGGATGACCGGACGGTGTTGCAGACCTATGCGGCCGGGCAACTGGTGCACCAACGCTAATTTCAGCCACACAACAAAACCAAATGTGGGAGCGGGCTTGCTCGCGAATGCGCAGTGTCAGTCAACAGATGTATTGGCTGATCCACCGCGTTCGCGAGCAAGCCCGCTCCCACATTTTTTTCCCCGGTGAATCAGGGAAACTACAGCTTTATTGAGGAACGCCCCGGCTTCTTGGTCTGCAACAGATGTGAGAACACCGCATGCAAATCATCCGACGCGCTCTCTTCATCGAGGTTGAGCTTGCTGTCGATATGGTCCATGTGATGCATCATCAAGTTCACCGCCAGCGCCGCATCCCGCGCTTCGATCGCATCGATCAACTGGGTGTGCTCATCGTAGGAACAGTGCGAGCGGTTGCCGCTTTCGTACTGGGCGATGATCAATGAAGTCTGGGACACCAGGCTGCGCTGGAAGCTGATCAGCGGCGCGTTCTTCGCCGCTTCGGCCAGCTTGAGATGGAATTCGCCGGAGAGACGGATACCGGCGCCACGATCGCCACGGGAGAAGCTGTCGCGCTCGTCGTTGACCATCTGGCGCAGCTCGGCCAGTTGTTCAGCCGTGGCGTGTTGCACGGCCAACTCGGTGATCGCCCGCTCCACCAGACGCCGCGCAAGGAACACTTGACGCGCTTCCTCGACACTCGGGCTGGCCACCACCGCACCGCGATTGGGCCGCAGCAGTACCACGCCTTCATGGGCCAGGCGCGACAGGGCGCGGCGAATGATGGTGCGGCTCACGCCGAAGATTTCGCCCAGTGCCTCTTCACTCAATTTGGTGCCGGGTGCCAGGCGTTGTTCGAGGATCGCCTCGAAGATATGCGCGTAGACGATATCGTCCTGGGTTCCGCTGCGACCGGCCTTGCCGGCACGCGGTTGTTTCTTGAGAGGTTGCAACTGTTCGTTCATGGGCACTCGGGTTTGGAGAACGGCGGCGAATTAACGGTAATACGGCAACAGCGTGTCGCTGGCAAGTATCACCTAAAATCAGGGCACATTGTACACAACCGGATGCGCCAACACACTGTACGGCTGTTTGCGCCGTCGGCTGTATTGCAATGAGTCGTTACGTTTGAGTTTAGGCTTGAATCCGTGCCGACAACGGCAAAAATCCAGGTAAAAGGAACACCTCTCCATGAACGACGCCACCCAAGCGCCTTTGCGCCCGCTGGCCGACACTTCTCCCTCGGCCGTTGTCGCCGGCTTCATCGCCATGATGACCGGCTACACCAGCTCCCTGGTCCTGATGTTTCAGGCCGGGCAAGCCGCCGGTTTGACCACGGCGCAGATTTCTTCATGGATCTGGGCGATTTCCATTGGCATGGCGGTGTGCAGCATCGGCTTGTCCCTGCGCTATCGCACACCGATCACCATTGCCTGGTCGACGCCGGGCGCGGCACTGCTGATCACCAGCCTGGGCGGTGTGAGTTATGGCGAGGCCATCGGTGCCTACATCACCTGCGCCGTCCTTGTGACAATTTGCGGGTTGACCGGCAGCTTTGAAAAACTGGTCAAGCGCATCCCGGCCTCGCTGGCGGCCGCTTTGCTGGCAGGGATTCTGTTCAAGATCGGCAGCGAGATCTTCGTCGCCGCGCAGCATCGCACCGGGCTGGTACTGGGGATGTTCTTCACGTATCTGGTGATCAAGCGCCTGTCGCCGCGTTATGCAGTGCTGGCGGCATTGGTGATCGGCACCGTATTGTCCGGATTGATGGGGCTGCTGGACTTCAGCGGTTTTCACCTGGAAGTGGCGACGCCGGTGTGGACCACGCCGCACTTCTCGCTGGCTGCCACCATCAGCATCGGCATCCCGCTGTTCGTCGTGGCGATGACATCCCAGAACATGCCCGGCGTCGCCGTGCTCAGGGCCGACGGTTACAACGTACCCGCCTCGCCGCTGATCACCGCCACCGGCCTGGCCTCATTGGTGCTGTCGCCCTTCGGCTCCCACGGCATCAACCTGGCGGCGATCAGCGCGGCCATCTGCACCGGGCCCCATGCTCATGAAGACCGTAACAAACGCTACACCGCCGCCGTGTGGTGCGGAGTGTTCTACGGGATTGCCGGGGTGTTCGGCGCGACCTTGGCAGCGTTGTTCGCAGCCTTGCCCAAGGAACTGGTGCTGTCGATTGCGGCATTGGCACTGTTTGGCTCGATCATCAATGGCTTGAGCATCGCCATGAATGAGCCGAAGGAACGGGAAGCGGCGCTGATCACCTTTATGGTCACCGCGTCTGGCTTGACGCTGTTTTCCATCGGGTCGGCGTTCTGGGGAATCGTGGCGGGGGTGTTGACGTTGCTGATTCTGAACTGGCGCAAGGCATAAAAAAACGGCGACCCTGAGGTCGCCGTTTTTTTAGTATCACTTAGCCGCGTTGATCGGCTTTTCCGGATACCACACGTCCAGCAGTGGGCTGACTTCAGCGTTTTTCAGTTCGCTGCGGCCTTTGAGCCAGCTTTCAACAGCTACGCGCTGTTCTTCGTTGACCGAGCCACGCTTCTGCAGGCAAACCAGACCGAAGTCATCGCCGCCAACATAGCCCAGACCGTTGGCTTCCATGGCTTCTTTGATGAATGCTTCGAGGAAAGCGTCGGTAGCTTCTTCACTCAGGTCTTCTTTGAAGTCCAGGTTCAGTTCGAAACCCAGCTCTTGAAATTCATCAACGCACAGTTTTTTGCGCAGACGCTGGGAACGGTTAGTCGCCATTGGAACAATCCTCATAAGTAATAACGGGCGGCACTTTAGCAGTTTAAGGCGGCGATTGCCCGACTCTCTGGGACAGGCGGCACTTTGCGTGTAAAAAAACGCCGAATTCCAGCTATCGTTCAGCTACAAGTGGATCCACCTTGGGGCATAATGCCGACACTTTCATGACCATTGAGGGATTTTTCTTATTTACCCCTCGCCTTTTTCACCCTCCTCAGCAGTAGGGTTTTACTTCTTATGATCAAATCTTTGCGTTCAGTGTTTTTCGCCGGTCTTATTCTGCCACTGGCCTTTTCCGTCTCCGCCGCCCCCGTCAACAACACCCTGCCGCCCAATGTTCAACAGGCGCTGGCCAAAGCCAAGCTGCAAAACACTGCGTTGTCCTTGGTAATGATCCCCCTGAACGGTCCGGGCACGCCGACTGTCTTCAACGCTGACGTCTCCGTGAACCCGGCGTCGACCATGAAGCTGGTCACCACTTATGCGGCCCTGGAAATGCTCGGCCCCAATCACCAGTGGAAAACCGAGTTCTACACCGACGGCACCCTCAGCGGTGGCGTGTTGCACGGCAACCTTTACCTCAAGGGCGGCGGCGATCCCAAGCTGAACATGGAAAAACTCTGGCTGCTGATGCGCGACCTGCGCGCCAACGGCGTGCAGCAAGTCACTGGCGACCTGGTGCTGGACCGTGGTTTCTTCAACCAACCGGTGTTGCCGGAATTCAATGACGATGGCAACGACGAGAACAAACCGTTCCTGGTCAAGCCGGACGCGCTGCTGGTCAACCTCAAAGCCCTGCGTTTTGTGACGCGGAATGATTCCGGCCGCGTGCTGGTGTCGGTCGAGCCGCCGATTGCGAGCATCCGCATCGACAATCAGGTCAAGGTGTCCAACGCCAAGCAGTGCACTGGCGATGTACGCTATAACCCGGTGACCGCCGCCGATGGCAGCGTGACAGTGACGGTCAGCGGCCAGTTGGCCGATGGCTGCAGCTCGCAGACTTATCTGTCCTTGCTCGATCACGCCACCTACACCGCCGGCGCCGTGCGGGCGATCTGGCAGGAACTGGGCGGTACCATCCAGGGCCGTGACATCCAGGCACCCGTGCCCAAGGATGCCAAGGTGCTGGCCCGGGCGTTCTCACCGGACCTGGCGGAAATCATCCGCGACATCAACAAATACAGTAACAACACCATGGCCCAGCAACTGTTCCTGAGCCTGGGCGCGCAGTTCCGTAACGACGCCGATGGCGACGATGCCAAGGCGGCACAACGTGTGGTGCGCCAGTGGCTGGCGAAGAAAGGCATCACCGCGCCGCACCTGGTAATGGAGAACGGCTCTGGCCTGTCGCGTGCCGAACGCGTCAGCGCCCGCGAAATGGCGGCCATGCTGCAAGCTGCGTGGAAAAGCCCTTACGCCGCCGAATACATCAGCTCGATGCCGATCGCCGGCACCGACGGCACCATGCGCAAACGCCTGAAGACCACTGCCATGCGCGGCGAAGCCCACGTCAAGACAGGTACTTTGAACACCGTACGTGCCATCGCCGGGTTCAGCCGCGACAACAACGGCAATACCTGGGCCGTGGTGGCAATCCTCAACGATCCGAAGCCATGGGGTGCTTCGTCGGTGCTGGATCAGGTGCTGCTGGACTTGTATCGTCAGCCGAAGGCAGTGGCGGCCGCTCCAGTCCTCTGATTTATTGCACGGGACCGCTGCGCGGTCCGACGGGAGCAAGCTCCCTCGCCACAACTTCCACCCGATCCCTGCCCGCCTGCTTGGCCACATACACGGCCGAGTCGGCGCGCAGCAGCAACCCGTCAATGCCCTCATCCACCCGCCAACTGGCCACGCCAAAGCTGGCGGTGACGATGCCTACCGGTTCCATCGGCGCACTGCGCAGCGCCGTCCACAACTCCACCGCCAGGCTGTAGGCCTGTGCACCATCGGTGTGCGGGCACAGCACCATGAACTCCTCGCCGCCCAGGCGGCAGAACACATCGGTGCGGCGCAGGCGCTGGCTGATGCGCTTGCACAGTTCCTGCAGCACCCCATCGCCCACGGCATGCCCGTGCTGGTCGTTGATGCGTTTGAAGTGATCGATATCCAGCATGATCACGGACAAGTTACCCGAGGTGCGATTGAGCCTCACCATTTCGGCCTTGAGACGATCCTGGAAATAGCGGCGGTTATGAATGCCAGTCAAAGCGTCGGTGATGGACAGCGCACGCAGCTCTTCTTCCACCCGCTTCAGATCGGAAATATCCGACACGTACCCATGCCACAACGTACCGCCTGCGGGTAACTCTTCCGGCGTTGCCTCGCCACGAATCCAACGCAGGCCGCGTTGCGGCAACAACACGCGGTATTCCTCGCGCCAATGGCTCAACTGCAATGCTGACAAGCGAATCGAAGCGCGCACCCGCTCCGCATCCAACGGGTGGATGCGCTCGAACACTTTATTCGCATCCTGCTGCAACACCTTGGGTTCGATTTCATAGATGTCACGCATGCCGTCACTGGCGTAGATGAATTTCCAGTTGTCCTGGGGCTCCAGGGTGAACTGGAAGATCCCGCCGGGCACATGGGCGCTGAGCTTCTTGAGCAGGCGATCGCGGGCCGCCAAGGCCTCGTAGGCACGTTTCTGTTCGGTGATGTCCAGGTAAATCGCCAAGTGGCCGATCCACAAACCATGGTCGTCCAGCAACACCGTGGCCAGCATGTTCACGGTCAACTGAGTGCCGTTTTCGCGGATCAAGCTCCATTCGCGGGCTTCGTGCAGGGTGTCCGGGCTTTCCACCAGCATCGCCTGGCTGGCGGGAATACGCTTGCCCAACGCCACACTCAGGCTGCCCGCGCGCGCTTCCAGCTCCGACGCCAGGTGCAGGCTCTCCAATGTGTGCGTGCCTACCACGTGCTCGGCCTTGAAACCCAGCATCTGCTCGGCGCCGGCGTTGAAGGTATTGATGACGCCGCGCAGGTCGGTGGCAATGATCGCCACCTGAGTCGCGGCGTTCAGCACGCTGCGCAATTGGCCATGGGCACCGCGCAGTTCCTGTTCACGCAGGCGCAACTGGGCAGTGCGCTGCTCCACCAGCTTCACGGCGCGCTGACGCTGGCTTACCAGCACATAGAGCAAGGCACTGAGCAGCAGGCTGAGCAGGCAGCCCATGGTCAGGATGGTGTTCAGCGAGGAATGGTTGGCCTGGTCGAACACCTGGCTGGGGCGCAGTTTCAAGGCGTACACATGGTCACCCAGCGTGAGACGACGCGCACCGACCAGGTCGCTGCTACCGACGTCATTGCTGGATTCGAAGAGCACGCGTTTCTGCAGGTCGGACGAGTCGATGATCTGCATCACCAGGTTGTCCCGCTCGGGCTTGGGCAGACCGTCGGCCACCAGCTGGCGCATGCTGATCACTGCCATCACATAGCCGTAGGGCTCGTTCTGCGACTGATCGGAGGTGGGCAGCTGACTCACCGGCGCGACCAGTAAAACCCCGGTGGCATAGGCCGGCTCCACTCCCACCAATTGCATAGGCTGGGACACCGCCAGCTTGCCGGTCTTTTGCGCACGCTCAAGGGTTGAACGCCGCAAGGGCTGGGCCAAAAGATCAAAGCCAAGGGGCGCGCCCAACAGGCTTTGAGTCTGGCTGTACAGCACCGGCACGTATTCCTCACGCTGGGGCGCAGGGGCCAGCTCACCGGCTGTATTCAGTTCGCGGATCACGAAAGGCAGGCCGCGCTGGCGGGAGACGTCCTGCTCAAACTGGCTGCGCTGCTCGCGGTACACCCGTGGCGCCCATGAGTACGCACGGGCGCGCAACAACAAAGGCTGGGCAAAACCGTCGAATTCTTCGCGGGACACATCATCGGAATTGACGAAGAAGCGCCGCAGGCTGTTCAGCCGTTGCTCCTGGTCTTCGAAACGTTCCTGCAGGCGGGTGTAGCGCTCATTGACCAGCAATTGAAAGCGCTGGCGCACCTGTTGCTGATAGAGGTCGGCGGCCGCCCAGGCGACAACCGCCGTCAAGGCAAACCCTGCCAATAACACCACCAATGCCACCAGCCAAGCCGACGCCTGCTCACTGATAAAGCCTAGGATTTTCGGGCGTACGGCTTGCAACGGCATAGGCAACACTCACAACGCCAGCGTGCGGGGGGTGTCACTTTGGCTAGGCCTTAAGTTATAGCCATCGGCCCTGTGTTTGACCAGCGTAAAAAAGCCGCAAGCCCGGAATAATCCAGGCTTGCGGCTTTTTGGTGCAGCGATCAGCGTGCGGTGATTTTCCACGCCCGATGGATCTTCGCGTTGCGCGCAAAATCCGGGTCGATGGTCTTGTCGCTGATTTCCTCGACCGCATAACGTTCGCTGAGGTTGTCCTCCAGCGCGAACTTGCGGAAGTTGTTCGAGAAATACAGTACGCCGCCCGGTGCCAGGCGCGCCATGGCCAGGTCGAGCAACTGCACGTGGTCGCGCTGCACGTCGAAGATGCCTTCCATGCGCTTGGAGTTGGAGAAGGTCGGCGGGTCGATGAAGATCAGGTCGAACTCATCGCGGCTGGCCTCCAGCCACGCCATCACATCACCCTGCTCCAGGCGGTTCTTGTCGGAAAAACCGTTGAGGGAGAAGTTGCGACGCGCCCAGTCCAGATAGGTCTTGGACAGATCGACGCTGGTGGTGCTGCGCGCGCCGCCTTTGGCCGCGTGCACACTGGCGGTGGCGGTGTAGCAATACAGGTTGAGGAAGCGCTTGCCGGCGGCTTCTTTCTGGATGCGCATGCGCATTGGGCGGTGGTCGAGAAACAGGCCGGTGTCCAGGTAGTCGGTGAGGTTGACCAGCAACTTCACGCCGCCTTCGCTGACTTCGGTGAACTTACCCTGGGCGCTCTGGCGCTCGTACTGCTTGGTGCCGCTCTGACGCTCGCGACGCTTGACCACCACGCGGCTCTTGTCGATGTTCAGCGCCTGGGGAATCGCCGCCAGCGCATCGAACATACGCGCGGAGGCTTTTTCCGGGTCGATGGATTTCGGCGCAGCGTACTCCTGCACGTGGACCCAGTCGTGGTACAGGTCGATGGCCATGGAGTATTCCGGCATGTCGGCATCGTACACACGGTAGCAATCCACGCCTTCGCGCTTGGCCCACTTGCCCAGCAACTTGAGGTTCTTCTGCAGGCGGTTGGCGAACATCTGCCCGCCTTCGCTCAGGCGCGCCTGCTCGACCACCGGGGCCGGAGCGGGTTTGATCGGGTTGCCGTTCTTGTTGTACTGGCGCTCTTGCGGCTCAGCCGGGGCTTGATCGTAAGCGGCTTGCTCACGCTCAGCCTGACGCTGTTCCGGGGTACGACGCTCGCCGGTGACGAACTGGTCCGGATTGACTTTGATCAGCAACAGCTTGCACGGCAACGCGCCGTTCCAGAACGAATACTGTTTGTGGCTGCGGATACCCATGCGCTTGCCCAGGTCCGGCGCACCGGTGAACACCGCCGCTTCCCAGCCCATGCAGGCCTGGCGCAGACGCTCGCCGAGGTTCTGGTAGAGGTACAACAGGCTGGCTTCGTCACCCAGACGCTCGCCGTACGGCGGGTTGCAGATGACCAGGCCTTTCTGGTTCTGGTCCGGACGCGGCTCGAAAGTGCCGACTTCGCCCTGGTACACCTTGATCCAATGGCTCAGGCCTGCGCGTTCGATGTTGTTGCGCGCGGGTTGGATCAACCGTGGGTCGGCTTCGTAGCCTCGGATCCACAGTGGCGGCTTGTTCATGCCGATGGCGGCACGTTCAGTAGCTTCTGTGTGCAGCTTCTTCCACAGCGCCGGGACGTGACCCAGCCAGGTGGTGAAGCCCCACAGTTCGCGATTCAGGTTGGGCGCCATGTCGGCAGCGATCATCGCGCCTTCCACCAGGAAGGTGCCCACGCCGCACATCGGGTCGCTCAGCGCGCCGCCTTCAGCCGCAATGCGCGGCCAGCCGGCACGGATCAGGATCGCGGCGGCCAGGTTTTCCTTCAACGGTGCCGCGCCCTGCTGCAGACGGTAACCGCGCTGGTGCAGGCTGTGGCCGGACAGGTCGAGGGACAGGATGGCTTCGCCACGGTCCAGGCGCAGGTGGATGCGCAGGTCCGGGTTGATCTTGTCGATGGACGGGCGTTCGCCGGTCGGGGTGCGCAGCTTGTCGACGATCGCATCCTTGACCTTCAGCGCGCCGAAGTGGGTGTTGTCGATGCCCGAGCCGTGACCACTGAACTCAACGGCCAGGGTGCCGTCCGGCACCATGTGGTCGGCCCACTCGATGTCCAGCACGCCGTGGTAAAGGTCTTCGGCGTCCTTCATCGGGAAGCGCTTGAGCACCAGCAGCACGCGGTTGGCCAGGCGCGACCAGAGGCACAGGCGGTAAGCGGTTTCCATGTCGGCCATGCCGCGCACGGCCGAGGTGTGCTCGCGGGCTTCCTCAAGGCCAAGCCCGACGGCTTCCTCGATCAGCAGGCCTTCGAGGCCCTTGGGGCAGGTGAGGAAGAGTTCAAAACGGTCCGACATGGGGCATTCCAGGCTTTTCAGCAATAAATGAACGGGCGACGCATCGCCGGCTCGGTTTTCAATCAAGCACTTTTCTTGAAGAGTGCTCGCGTGGCACGAACGTGCCGTCCCACCCCGTCCGACAGGCCCTTGGGCCTTTATTGACGGGGCAGATAAACAATTAGCTGTAACAAAAAGAAATATTCCGACCCTTCGTCGAATAATAACCGACTGCAACGAGCGGACATTCTCACTAAAGGATTAAACCCATCCTCTTTGCAGGGTGCATCATAGCTGGCTTTGCCAGATAAATGGGGCGAAAAGCCATCCCAGCTTATGGCTATAGCATCGTTATCGTTACGTGCTTATGACAAAACGATCATTGAATCCATGTGACCTATTGGTTAGAACTCAACACAGGTTGGCGCCGTAACGACGCCGACACACAGGCTCGCCACGCCGGCAGCGAGCCCACCAACGGCAGAAAAACTCTGCCCGGCCCTACGCGGGGCCGAAGGATATCAAGACAGTCAACAAGTGAGGGAAACACCCTATGAGAAGACTTAAGCGTGATCCGTTGGAAAGAGCATTTTTACGCGGATATCAATATGGCGTTCATGGCAAATCCCGTGAGCTTTGCCCATTTACTCTACCGTCGGTACGCCAAGCCTGGATCAACGGCTGGCGAGAAGGACGCGGCGACAACTGGGACGGTATGACTGGCACTGCGGGAATCCACAGACTCAACGAACTTCACGCCGTCGGCTAATCAAGGGCAACTCATTCCGACATCACCACCGATGAAGATGTAACGACTTAACCACGCACGTCCTATCCGGGCGGCGGGCTTCGGCCCAGGGGGCTCCTTAATGGAGCCCTTTTTAATGGGCCTGTAGGAGCCGGCTTGCGGGCGATGAGGCCTTAGGAATCGACGTTGATCTTGGATACACCATCGCCGGCAAGCCGGACTCCTACTGTTTCGGTAATGCTGCGATCGCGTCCACCGACTGGCGGATCAACGCCGGGCCCTTGTAGATAAACCCAGAGTACAACTGCACCAGGCTGGCACCCGCGGCGATCTTCTCGGCAGCGTGCTTGCCTTCGGTGACGCCTCCTGCGGCGATGATCGGCAAACGTCCAGCCAGCTCGGCGGCCAGCACCTTGACGATATGGGTGCTCTGCTCACGCACCGGCGCGCCCGACAGGCCACCCGCCTCGTCACCATGGGCCAAGCCTTCGACACCTACGCGGCTGAGGGTGGTGTTGGTCGCGATCACCGCGTCCATGCCAGCGTCCACCAGGGCTTGGGCGACCAATACGGTTTCTTCGTCGCTCATGTCCGGGGCAATCTTGATCGCCAGCGGCACGCGCTTGCCATGGCGCACGGCCAGGTCTTCCTGGCGCTGGCGCAGGGCTTCGAGCAATTGCTTGAGGGAATCACCGAACTGCAGGCTGCGCAGGCCCGGGGTGTTGGGCGAACTGACGTTGACCGTGACATAGCTGGCGTGGGCGTAAACCTTGTCCAGGCAGATCAAGTAATCATCGACGGCACGCTCGACCGGCGTATCGAAGTTCTTGCCGATATTGATACCGAGGATGCCCTTGTACTTCGCCGCCTGAACCCGCGACAGCAGATGATCAACGCCCAGGTTGTTGAAGCCCATACGGTTGATGATCGCCTCGGCTTCCGGCAGGCGGAAGATGCGCGGCTTGGGGTTGCCCGGCTGTGGTCGTGGGGTCACGGTGCCGATTTCGACGAAACCGAAACCCAACTGCGCAAAGCCATCGATGGCCGCACCGTTTTTATCCAGACCGGCCGCCAGCCCGACCGGGTTGGGGAAGTCGAGCCCCATCACCGAGACCGGCATTTTCGCCGGTGCCTTGCATACCAGGCCATTGAGCCCCAGGCGTCCACCGGCACCGATCAGGTCCAGGGACAGATCGTGGGAAGTTTCCGGGGAAAGTTTGAACAACAGCTGGCGGGCCAGGGTATACATGGGCGGGCTAGACTCGGTGGCGGCGAAAGGTGGCGGCGATTATAGCCGGGGTGACAGGTAGCGCGCGAGGCGTGAACCTCAATCGTCAGTAACGGTGCGCGACCAACTGCTCGTAATACGCCCATATTTTCTGCGCATACTGCATGCGCAACGCCTCGCGCTCGGGCCCGGTGCCTGTCCCCACGTTGTAGGAACCCACTGCCGTCCAGTTGTAGCCAAAGCGCTGGATGAACTCGGCCAGGATCGAAGCCCCCACCTCAACCGACAGGCAGGGCTCATTGATCAAGCGATCCTCGGTAATGCCCTGCTTGAGCAAGCGTGGCAGATGAATGCTGTTGATCTGCATCAGGCCGATGTCTCGGGTGCCATTACGGTTGGCATGATTCATCGCTTGCGCACGATTACCCGATTCCACGACCGCGATCGCTTGCAGCAACTCCGGCTCGATGTTGTATTGCGTCGCGGCCTCTTTCCAACAGTAGGCCAACGCTTGCTGACTGACCATCATGGCACCCAACACCCAGCCCGTGCTCCACAACCTAACCACGCTTCAACAACCCCTGGCTGACTTGGCCGCAGGCCGAACACACCTGTTGCGCACGCCCCGACACCGTGCTCACCGGACAGGTAAAACGATATCCCCGACCGTAGATCGTCTTGATAAACCCCTTATCGGCACCGAGGTATTTACGCAGCGAGTAGATGCAGCGCGTCAACGACTCCTCGGCAACCTCTCCCTGCGGCCAGCCCAGTTCGAGCAAGCGATCCTTGGTCATCAACGTACCATCAGAGACCAACAGCAGCCGTAATACTTGCCACTCCTTAGGGGGTAACTGGACATCCGACCCCTCGCCCGTCAGGCGACCGTGGTCATGCAGGGTCCAACGCGCAAACACCAGGGAAACCGCCGTCCCTCCATCATCCATGACGGCCATGGTTACCTCGGCATCCAACTCCTGACATTGACGTCCTCATTTCAATCACTGACTCATGTGCCCATGTCACGACTATAAAAAACCGGCTCACGACTCACGCTAGGAAAAAACCCATATATCCAGCGGCTTTTGAAAACATGCTGTAAGACGTTTCGCTATCCCTCTTCGACAGGCAGCCACGCCTGATATACCTCATGCAACTCAACCCCTAGCCGGTCTTCCAATTGCACCAACTCGCCCAACGCCAACAATTGCCCATTCACCCGAACCTCCACGCAATGGATGATCTCCGGCATCAGCGGCAACACCTTTCCGGGCGCAAAGGCAGCCAGCCGCCTGCGGCTGATCAGTTGTTCCTGTAGAAGAATTTCCAGATGCATGAGTTAACACCTTGTTTACGGTGAGACATCGCGCTGCGGTCGCACAAATGCACGCTGGACACGCTCGTATTGCGCCGCAGTCAGGGGTGGTGGCCCTCCTGCCTCTTCCAACCCCTTCAACTCGCTGCCCACCGCCCTGGCCTGGATCACAAACAGGCGTACTTGGGCTGGACGACCTGCCCCCCGCCCTTCAGATTCCCGCTGAAACGCACCCAGCCATAGGCGTCTGCCCTGAGGCACTCGGACCACGCTGTTGATACCCACCCGCCCCACCGCCGCGTTTTTTTCACGCTGCCCCGCCTCACTCATCTGGCGCCCTTCGTCCACCTCAAGGCGCATTTCAATCTGGTTACCCTGCGCAAAACGTGGCAGCACGCTGACCTGGGTGCCATAACGCAGCGGTTTCCAGTCGGCGCGATTGTCTCCGCGGGGCGGCATGTAAAACGTGTGGTTGTCCTGGAACACCGCCGGCACATTCTCCTGGGTGAGAATCACCGGCAACGTCGCCACCTTCGCTCGTCGGCGACGCTCCAATGCAGCGACCTTTGCCATGAGGAGGCTATCGTCCAAGGGGGCCAAGACTCGCGTGGTCGACGCCTTCGGTTCTTCATCCGAGTCCAGGCCCAGTTTCTTCAATTCATCGCGTTCAACATCCACCAGCCACAGCGAGACCTCGATCGCTCGCTTGGGCACGTCGAGTTCCGCCACCAGTTTCTGGATGAAACTCACTTGGGCCGGCTTGCCCTTGATCAACAGGCTGTTGCTGTCCGGGTACGCGATCACGCCCAGGCTCTTGTCCGAGAGCAACCCCTTTTGCTCGCTGGCCAACAGGGTCTCGATCATCGTCGCCATCCCCGGCACGGTGACCGGGTTGTCGCGCGTGCCGTACTGTCGATCCACCACATCGGTATTGAGCACTTGGACGACGGCAAAGGACTGAGCGCCCACTCGCAAGTCAGCCCTTTTGCGGTCCATCAACTGAGCCAGGCGCAGTACCTGGTCGATATAATTCGGTGGGCCGGACACATAGAACGTGCGCGCTCCACTTTCACGCAATGGATAACGTGATTCATCGAGGCCGGAGCGGCGCATCAGGCTACGTAGCCTGTCGACCGAGATATGCCGCAAGGTCACCGCAGAACTTTTTTCTTCGCCTGCGTCATAGACATGCAGCGCTTGCCCGTCGCTGTACCAGATCAACCCTTGCTCAAGTGCAAGCGCCTCCAGGGCCTGTTGTGGCGCATCGAAATCCAGTGCTGCGCTGAGGCGTTTGCGTGCGACTTCGCGACTCACAACGATGGGCAACCCAAGTGGCACCGACAGCGCAGTGAACACGGTATGCAGGCTTTGGTCCTGCGCTTGGTAAAGCTCGCCCCAGGCCCGCGTGTTGATCAAGAGCAGCGCGACAAACAACAGTCGACGGTATAGCCAGAGGCGAGGCATCGTTGCTGGGACTTCGGCGTACACCGTGGGCGTTCCTCGGCGGTCTGGCAGTGGGAGAGTCGCCATACTGAGAGCCCGCCCGCTTTCAATCTTGATGGAAAGTTGATGAGTCTCCAGGTCCACTCGGCCGTGGCATGTGCCTTGCTATGAACTCTGTATCAGAGCACGCACCAAAGGCGGAGCGAGCTTACGGACAAAGGCGTCGTTACCCGCATTGGCTTACATCGCCATCTGAGGGAACGACGCTTTTTTTTGGAAGAAAAGGTAGGTGTAGATGAACGATTCGGTGGGCAACAGCCCGATGAACGACCCGCTGGCCTGGGTCAACGGCAGTGATGCACCGGAAAAAGGCAGCCTCGACCTGGGCTTCATGGCCTTGAGTGACTGCGCCTCGATGGTGGTGGCGGCCACCCAGGGCTTCGCGCAACCCTATGGCCTGACCTTGAACCTCAAGCGCCAATCGTCCTGGGCCAACCTGCGCGACAAACTGGTCAGCGGCGAACTGGACGCCGCCCACAGCCTGTACGGGCTGATCTACGCCGTGCACCTGGGTATCGGTGGTGTCGCGCCCACCGACATGGCCGTGCTGATGGGGCTCAACCAGAACGGCCAAAGCATCAACCTGTCCCACGGTTTGCAACAACAGGGGGTGATCACTCCTGAGGCACTGGATCGCCACGTGCACCAAAGCCGAACAAAACTGACCTTCGCCCAGACATTTCCCACAGGCACCCATGCGATGTGGCTGTATTACTGGCTGGCAAGCCAGGGCATTCATCCATTACAGGATGTGGACAGCGTAGTGGTCCCACCACCGCAAATGGTTGCGCACCTGCAAGCCGGGCGCATCGATGGGTTTTGCGTCGGCGAGCCCTGGTGCGCCAGCGCGGTCAAACAGAACCAAGGGTTTACCCTGGCGACGACCCAGGCTATCTGGCCGGATCATCCGGAAAAGGTGCTCGGCTGCACCCAGGCGTTCGTGGATCAAAACCCGAACACGGCCCGCGTGCTGGTGAGGGCAATCCTGGAAGCCAGTCGGTTTATCGAAGAAAGCCGCGAAAACCGCCGCTCCACCGCACAACTGCTCAGTGGCCGCGAATACCTCGATGCCCCGCTCGACTGCATCGAGCCGCGCCTGCTGGGGATCTATGACGACGGCCTGGGCAATCAGTGGCAGGATCCCCACGCGCTGCGTTTTTTTGCCGACGGCGAGGTCAACCTCCCCTACCTCTCTGACGGCATGTGGTTCATGACCCAGTTCCGGCGCTGGGGTCTGTTGCGCGAAGACCCCGACTACCTCGGTGTTGCGCGCCAGGTGCAGCAACTGGCGCTGTATCGCCAGGCCGCCGATGGACTGGGGATCGCCACGAACGACCAGGACATGCGCAGCAGCCAACTGATCGACGGCAAAATCTGGGACGGTTCCGACCCCGCCGGCTATGCCCGCAGCTTCCGGCTGCATGCGCTGGCCGATCCGACCCACCGCCAAGCCTTGCGCTGACAGGAGGACCTCCATGTTGCGAATCCTGCTGATCAACGACACCCCACGCAAGGTAGGCCGACTCAAGACTGCGCTGATCGAAGCCGGTTTTGACGTGATCGACGAGTCCGGCCTGACCATTGACCTGCCCGCACGCGTCGAAACGGTGCGCCCGGATGTGATCCTGATCGATACCGAGTCACCGGGGCGCGATGTGATGGAGCAAGTGGTGCTGGTCAGCCGTGACCAACCCCGGCCCATCGTGATGTTCACCGACGAACACGACCCGAACGTGATGCGCCAGGCGATCAAGTCCGGCGTCAGCGCCTACATCGTCGAAGGCATCCAGGCCCAGCGCCTGCAGCCGATCCTTGATGTGGCCATGGCCCGCTTCGAAAGCGATCAGGCCTTGCGCGCGCAGCTTCAAGCCCGCGACCAGCAGTTGGCCGAGCGCAAACGTATCGAGTTGGCCAAGGGCATGCTGATGAAAATGAAGGACTGCAACGAGGAAGAGGCCTACACCCTGATGCGCCGCCAGGCCATGAGCCGCCAGCAGAAGCTGATCCAGGTGGCGGAGCAGATTATCGCCATGAGCGAGTTGCTCGGCTGATTTGGCGCAGCTCTTGCTAAGCATTCACCACAGGTAGCCAACGGCGGTTGCCCCTCCCCGACAAAGACGTCGCACACCCGGTTTGCCCTCGCGAACCCGGTGGCGGCGTTTTTTCGTTTTGGCCTTCTTACAAGACTCCCAACCGTTGAGGTGCGTGATGAAATCAAGCTTCTGGAAATCCGGGCACACCCCGACCTTGTTTGCCGCGTTCCTGTATTTCGACCTGAGCTTCATGGTCTGGTACCTGCTGGGGCCCTTGGCGATACAGATTGCCGCCGACCTGCACCTGACCACTCAGCAGCGTGGCCTGATGGTCGCAACGCCGATCCTCGCGGGTGCGATTTTGCGCTTTTTGATGGGTATGCTGGCGGACAAGTTGTCGCCCAAGACGGCAGGCCTGATTGGCCAGGTGATTGTGATTTGCGCCCTGTTCGGCGCCTGGAAACTCGGGATCCATAGCTACGAACAAGCGCTGTTGCTGGGTGTGTTCCTCGGCATGGCCGGTGCATCGTTTGCCGTCGCGCTGCCACTGGCCTCCCAGTGGTACCCGGCTGAACATCAGGGCAAGGCGATGGGTATCGCCGGTGCGGGTAACTCCGGCACAGTGTTCGCCGCGTTGCTGGCACCGGTATTGGCGGCCGCCTTTGGCTGGAGCAACGTGTTCGGCTTCGCGCTGATCCCCCTGGTGCTGACCCTGATCGTCTTTGCCTGGCTGGCACGCAATGCCCCGGAACGCCCGAAGGCCAAGTCCATGGCCGACTACTTCAAGGCCCTGGGTGACCGGGACAGTTGGTGGTTCATGTTTTTCTACAGCGTGACCTTCGGCGGCTTTATCGGCCTGGCAAGCGCCCTGCCCGGCTATTTCAATGACCAATACGGCCTGAGCCCGGTGACAGCCGGCTACTACACCGCCGCCTGCGTGTTCGGCGGCAGCCTGATGCGCCCGCTGGGTGGCGCGTTGGCGGATCGCTTCGGCGGGATTCGAACCTTGCTGGGCATGTACAGCGTGGCGGCGATCTGCATCGCGGCGGTGGGTTTCAACCTGCCGAGTTCCTACGCAGCGCTGGCGCTTTTCGTCTGCACCATGCTGGGTCTCGGCGCAGGAAATGGCGCAGTGTTCCAATTGGTGCCGCAGCGTTTCCGCCGTGAGATCGGCGTGATGACCGGCCTGATCGGCATGGCTGGCGGTATCGGCGGCTTTGCCCTGGCAGCCGGCATGGGCGCGATCAAACAAAGTACCGGCAGCTATCAGATGGCGTTGTGGTTGTTCGCCAGCCTGGGCGTATTGGCCTGGTTCGGCCTGCACGGCGTGAAGCGTCGCTGGAGAACCACCTGGGGCTCGGCTGCCGTGACGGCTGCGCGGGTCTGATGAGCCTGCAACTGAGCGTCGCCCAAGCCAGTGCCATTGGCCCCCGGGCGGAAAACCAGGACGCGTTGCGGATGGTCACACCCGTGGCCGAACTGGCGGCGAGCAAGGGCTACCTGTGCGCCATCGCCGACGGCGTGAGCCAGTGCGCCGACGGCGGCCTGGCCGCGCGCTCGACCTTGCAGGCCCTCGCCCTGGATTACTACGCCACGCCGCAAACCTGGGGCGTGGCTCAGGCCCTGGAGCGTTTGCTGCTGGCACAGAATCGCTGGTTGCAAGCCAATGGTGGTGGTCAGCCTCTGTTGACCACCCTGAGTGCACTGGTGTTTCGCGGCCAGCGCTTCACCCTGGCGCATGTCGGCGATTGCCGAGCGTATCGTTGGCTCGACGGCCAATTGCAGCGCATCACCGAGGATCACGTCTGGGAGCAACCGGGCATGCAGCATGTGCTCAAGCGCGCCCTTGGCCTGGATCAACATCTGGTGGTGGATTTTCTCGATGGCCAGTTGCGTGAAGGCGAATGTTTCCTACTGCTCAGTGATGGCGTGTGGGCAACGCTGGGCGATCACAGTATCCAGGCGATTTTGCGCGAACAAACCAACCTGGATGTGGCGGTCAACACCCTAGTCAACGCCGCACACCTTGCGGGTAGCCAGGACAATGCCAGCGCGCTGTTGGTACGTGTCGACGCCCTCGGCGCAGCCACGCTCGGCGATGCGCTGGTACAGTTGCAGCAATGGCCACTGCCACCGCTGTTGAAAGCCGGGCAGCACTTTGAAGGCTGGCAGGTGGAGAGCGTGTTGGCGCAAAGCCGGCAGTCACTGCTTTACCGGGTGCGCGATGCCCAGCAACAACCCTGGCTGTTGAAAACCCTGCCGTTGAGCCGTGACGACGATCACGATGCCGGCCAAGCCTTGCTGTCGGAGGAATGGTTTCTGCGTCGGGTTGCGGGGCGGGCATTCCCTGAAGTCCATGCCGGCAGCGGGCGCCAGCATTTGTACTACGTGATGCGTGAATATTCCGGCCAGACCCTGGCCGAACTGTTCCTACATCAAGGCCCTTTGCCCTTGGCGCAATGGCAGTCGATTGCCGAGCGTCTGCTGCGGGCTGTGGGCATGCTGCATCGGCGGCAGATCCTGCACCGCGATATCAAGCCGGAAAACCTGCTGCTGGGAGACGACGGAGAGTTGCGAGTGCTGGATTTCGGCCTGGCGTATTGCCCAGGCCTGTCGGAAGACGGCGCTCATGCGCTGCCAGGCACGCCCAGCTTTATTGCACCTGAAGCCTTCAACGGCGAGCGTCCTACGGCCCAACAGGACTTATACGGCGTCGGCGTTACCTTGTATTACCTGCTGACCGGACATTACCCCTACGGCGAAATCGAGGCCTTCCAACGGCCCCGGTTTACTCAGCCTGTCAGCGCCAGCCGCTACCGTCCCGACCTGCCGGATTGGCTGCCCCTCAGCCTGGAACGGGCCGTGGCGGCCCAACCCGCCCATCGCTATGAAACCGCCGAAGAGTGGTTGCGCGTGCTGGAACAGGCTGACCGCCAGGAAATGAGCATTCGCCCCCGGCCTTTGCTGGAGCGGGAGCCCATGAAGGTCTGGCGCACGCTGGCGCTGCTCTCGTTATTGATCAATCTGGTGCTGTTGTACTCACTCTTTCACCGCTGACGTCATCCCTGGACGAGGAACACCCTATGAATGCAAAAGTCTGGCTGGTAGGCGCGGGTCCGGGTGACCCGGAACTGCTGACCCTCAAGGCGGTACGCGCCCTGCGTGAGGCCGATGTGGTGCTGATCGATGACTTGGTCAACCCGGCAGTGCTGGAACATTGCGCGGACGCGCGCGTGGTCACAGTGGGCAAACGCGGCGGCTGCCGGTCGACCCCGCAGGACTTTATCCACCGCCTGATGCTGCGCTATGCGCGCCAGGGCAAATGCGTGGTGCGGCTCAAAGGCGGCGACCCGTGCATTTTCGGACGCGGCGGCGAAGAGGCGATGTGGCTGCGTGAACAGGGTGTCGAGGTGGAATTGGTCAACGGTATTACCGCAGGCCTGGCGGGCGCGACGAATTGCGCGGTGCCGTTGACGTTGCGTGGGGTGAGTCGTGGCGTGACCTTGGTCACGGCGCATACCCAGGACGACAGCCGCCTGAATTGGCGCGCCCTGGCCGAGGGCGGGACTACGTTGGTGGTGTACATGGGCGTGGCGAAACTGGAGGAAATCCGCCAGCAACTGCTCGACGGCGGAATGGCGGCGGATATGCCGGTGGCGATGATCGAGAATGCATCGCTGCCCCAGCAAAGGGAATGCCGCAGCGAACTATGGCGTATGCATGAAGATGCACAGGCATTTGCCTTGAAGAGCCCGGCAATCCTGGTGATCGGCCGTGTCGCCGGCAGCGAACAGGCCGCATACCTCGCAGCAGCTACTGCCTGAGGCAAATTCCAGGCGAAAAAAAGCCCGGCCTAAGCCGGGCTTTTTTCTAACACTCAGTAATTACTGAGCTTGAGCTTCTACCGACGCTTCTACGCGACGGTTAACAGCACGACCAGCTTCAGTTGCGTTGTCAGCAACTGGGCGGGATTCGCCGTAACCTACCGCGGTGATGCGGCTAGGAGCAACGCCGTCTTTAACCAGGACTTGCTTAACAGCGTCAGCACGACGCTGGGACAGCTTCTGGTTGTAAGCGTCTGGACCGACGGAGTCAGTGTGACCAGCAACTTCTACGTTGGTAGCTGGGTACTGAGCCATGAAGTCGGCCAGGTTTTTAACGTCGCCGTAGCTGTTAGGCTTAACAACCGACTTGTCGAAGTCGAACTTAACGTCCAGCTCAACACGAACAACCTGAGCAACTGGAGCTTCTGGCTCTGGAGTTGGCTCTGGAGCTGGTGCTGGGG
>Ga0209173_100167_pt1 | contig 59539 bp, 48 predicted proteins | sample SynthPrep_16_END_FD_187206 | JGI IMG/M metagenome (GOLD analysis project Ga0209173, IMG submission 187206) | Synthetic microbial communities from Ohio, USA - SynthPrep_16_END_DS12_MetaG (SPAdes) (version 2) | ecosystem: Engineered > Bioreactor > Aerobic > Activated sludge | place: USA: Ohio...
AGGCTGGCCGGCGTCGATGAAATCGTCGCGCGCCTGCCCCAGGGTTGGAACACGCCAGTGGGCGAAGGCGGCGCATCATTGTCGGGTGGCGAACGCCAGCGGGTGTCCCTGGCCAGGGCGTTGCTCAAGCGCGCGCCCATCGTGCTGCTGGATGAAGCCACCGCCGCGCTCGACCCGCAGAACGAAGCCTTTGTGCAGGCCGCCATTCGCAGCCTGATGCAAAGCTCCACCGTGCTGGTGATCGCCCATCGCTTGCCGACCATCATGGCCGCCGACCAGATCCTGGTACTGGACGAAGGCCGCCTGGTGGAAGCCGGCACCCATGCGCAGTTGCTGAGCCTCGAGGGCCGCTACGCCGGGTTCTGGCATGACCGCCAGCGCGCCGGTGGCTGGCGCCTGAATGCGCAGGCCGAGCCATGCTGATCGGTGTAGTGGGCGCCAGTGGCGACGTCGGCCTGGCCAGCGTCCAGGCGCTGTTGAGCCTGGGCGTGAACGACCTGCGCCTGGGCGGGCGTAACCCGAAAAACGGTGCGCGCTGCCTGGCGCTGCTCCAGCAGCAATGGCCCGACGCACGCCTGCAATGGACAACGGTGGACTTCAACGACGCGCCTGCCCTGGCCGCGTTCGCCCGCCGCTGCGACGTGCTGCTCAACTGCGCCGGCCCGTCCTGGCAAGTGCAGGACCGTGCCGCGCAGGCGGCGCTGAAGGCCAATGCCCATTACGTCGATGCAGCAGGCGATATGCATCTTGAGCCGTCGCGGTGGCGTGGTCGTTGCGCGGTACTCGGCGCTGGCCTGCAACCGGGATTTACCGGCCTGCTGCCACGCTGGCTGGCGGAGCAGGCATTCACCCAGGTGCAGGGCCTGACCAGCTATTTCGGCCTGCGTGATCAATTCACCGCCGTGGCCGCCGACGACTTCCTGCAAGGCGCGGTGGACGGCTCCAGCGAACCCTTGGCCGCCTGGCGCAACGGCCGTCGCAGCCGCGCGCTGAGACGGCGCCGGGATGTGGTGTTGCCGTGTTTCCCAGGCCAAGTCCATCTGCTGCCCTACTTGAACCACGAAGGCGAACGCCTGGCCAGGGACCTGCGCCTGGACGTCGGTGAATGGTTCAACGTGATCACCGACGGCTACGTGCTCAAGGCCCTCGACCAGGCCCATGGCCTGCCGCGCGCCGACGCCGTCCAACGGTTGTGCGCAGCCAGCCTGCTGGACCTCAGCGGCCAGGCGCCCTTCGTCACCCTGCTGCTGCAACTCGACGGTCTGTGCGACGGCCAGGCGCGAACCCGCAGCCTGATTGTCAGTGGCACAGGCAACGCGGCGCTGACCGGTGCAATGGCGGCGGCCACGGTGGTGAGCGTGCTGGAAGGCGAGATCAGCCCTGGCTGCCATTACGCCGCCGAGGCGTTGCCCCCCGCCGCCAGCCTTGAACGCCTGCAACGCACGGCGACGATCCGCGCGCTGAACCTGCTGCACGGCCCGCTCGATCACTTGCACCGCGCCGAAGAAGGTTGCCTATGAATGCCGCCCTGAATGAGCTTGAACACCTGAGCCTGGGCGTCATGGCCCAAGTGCTGCTGCACACCCAGGCCTTGCCGGTGCAGCTCTGGCGCAGCCCTGCGCATATCAACCAGGCCCTGGGCACGGCCCCACGTCATGCCTGGATTGTACGGCGCTGGCTGGCAGCACTGTCACGCACCGGTGTTGTACGGGACGACGGCGAACGCCTCGCCTGGCAGGGCACGCCGCCACAAGCAGCAGTCGGCGAGTTGCCACGGCTGTATGCCGCCCTGGGCTTCCCCGCCAACATGGCGGTCCTGCACACCCAGGTCATCGAGTGCCTGCCCGCGCTGCTGCGCGATCACATCGCCCTGGCGCCCTTGCTGCTGCAAGCCGGTGACCCCGTGGCGGTGCTTGGGGCCTACCAGCAGAACCACTTCACCACGGCGATCAATCAAGCCCTGGCGGCACGGGCTCGCGAAGTCAGTGCCGCCGGCGATCGGTTACGTGTGCTGGAACTGGGCGGCGGTGCTGGCTACACCACGCGCGCCGTGCTGGCAGCGCTGGAAGACCGCGAAAAAGACTATCGCTTTACCGACATCAGTACGCTGTTCACCGGCGCGGCCCAGCGCCAATTTCGCCTGGAACCGGGGATGCAATTCGGCTTGCTCGACCTGGACCGCGACTTCAGCCACCCGGGCATCGAGGCCCGCGGCCAGGACCTGGTGATCGCCGGCAATGTGCTGCATAACGCCCGCAACCTGCCACGCAGCCTGGCGCAAATCCGTGCCTGCCTGCGCGATGGCGGCACCTTGTTGTTCAGTGAGTCGATCGCCGACAACCCGGCGATGCTGACCTTCATGCACCTGTTGCTGTCACCGCCCGCCGATGCGCCACAGCGGACCACGGATGAAGCGTTCATGGCGCCCGACGCATGGCGCCAGGCCTTGCAAGCCCAAGGTTTTCAGTTGCTGGGCGTATGGCCCGATGCAGCCGACCCACTGGCGACTGCCGGGCAACGTTTGTTCCACGCCACAGGAGTTTCATGATGACGCTGAACGTCGACACCCTGCTGATCGACCTGCCCAGCGGCCGGCACCCGTGGCACTTGCCCGCCTTCACCGACCTGGGCAGTCATCACCTGGCCCCGGCGCGTCTATTGGCCGTGCTCGAACGCCAGCGCCCGGCGGTGGTGGTGATGGACGCCGAACAACTGGAGCGGCTGCTGGATTTCCCCGCCCTGCCCTTGAGTGACCTGAGCCACCTGGAGCAGGTGTTGTTTATCAGCCCTCAACCGGGCGACTGGCAGCTCGCGGAACGGGCGGCGGCGCAACTCAATTGCACGGTCCAGGGGTTCACGGATGCTCAGGGCACATGGCGAGACCTGGCCAGCGTCAAGCTCGAACACCAACGCTGGCGCGAACGTGCCCTTGGCCATCCAGACGTGAATGCCGTCACGCTCCACGGCCAGACGTTATTCGCCGTGCCGCGCCTCTGCGAGATAGCGCCGGTCGAGGATCACCTGGCCGCGACCGAGGCCGCCCTAGACCAGCAGTTTGCCGCCGGGCACTTGACCGAAGCGGTGCGACTCAACGATCAGCTCGGCCACGCCGCCTTACTGTCAATGCTCAATGGGCTGGACCATTGCGGCCTGCTGCCCGCGCCGCTGAACGATGTGGCCCAGGCCCTGGCCCATGCGGGCATCGCGCCTGGCCACCGGCCATTGATTGCGCGCTGGCTGGATGTATTGCAGGCGCAAGGTCTGTTGCGCCGTGAAGGCACGCAACTGCTGCCCACCCTCGACGCCAGCGTCTGGAGCGACGCAACTCTGGAATCTATCTGGGCGCGACTGACGGTGGACTGGGCCCGCAACACCGGCGGCAGCGGCACCCTCGAGTATGCGCGGGACAATGCCCGCCAGTTGCCGTCGTTGATGCGCGGTGACTGCGCGGCGGTGCACCTGCTGTTTCCCGAGGGCCGCACCGAGCGCGCGGCGGCGTTGTACCGCGAAAGCCTCGCGGCGCAATACCAGCACCGCGCCGTGGCCCATTGGATCGGCGCCTGGGCTGCGCGCCAGGCAATCGGGGTACCGTTGCGCGTACTTGAAGTCGGCGCCGGCACCGGGTCCACCACCCAAGCCGTGTTGCCCGCCCTGGCCGACGTGTCGGTGGACTATCTGTGCACCGATGTATCCCGCTACTTCAGCGAGCAGGCCGCCGAGCGCTTGCAGGTATGGCCGTGGGTACGCCACGGCGTCTTCGATATCGACCGCCCGGCCCTGGCGCAGGGTTATCGCAGCCAAAGCTGGGACCTGATCGTCGCCGGTGGCGTGCTGAATGCCGCCCGCGACACCGAGCGCTCCCTGGCCACCCTGCTGGCCTTGCTCAAACCGGGCGGCTGGCTGGTGTTCAGCGAGCCGACGCGAGAGGAATTCTGGGTGATGGCGTCCCAGGCTTTCATGCTCAACCAGGCCAACGATGAGCGCCAGTTGAGCAGCGCCACCTTCCTCGACCTCACGCAATGGCAAACCGCACTGGCCAGGGCCGGATTCCAGGGCAACCGCAGCCTGCCTGCCGCCGGGCACCCGCTGGCGAGCCTGGGCCATCGCGTGTTCGTCGCCCAGGTGCCCGCCCAGCGCCTGAGCCGCGCGACGCTGGCCGACCACCTGGAACAACCCGCCCTGCACCTTGAACTGCCCGACCAGTTGCCCGACAGCCACACGCTGGGCCAGTGGGCCTCTTTCAGTGCCATCAAGGACCTCACATGACCCCGCCCACCTGCCCCGTGGCCTACCCCTTCAACGCCTTCACCGACCTGGACCTGGCCGAGCCCTATCGCAGCGCCCAGCAAGCGCCGGGACTGTTGCGCATCCAGATGCCCATCGGCGCGCCCGCCTGGCTCGCCACCCGCTATGACGACGTGCGCCTGGTGCTCGGCGACCGGCGTTTCAGCCGCAGCGAAGCGTTTCGCCGCGACGATGCCCCGCGTGCCTTCCCGCGCATCGCCGGGGGCATTGTGATGATGGACCCGCCGCAACTCACCCGCATCCGCTCGCGCGCCGCCCAGGCCTTCACCCGTCGCCGCGTCGAAGCCTTGCGCCCTCACGCCCGCGAATACGCCCACCAGTTGATCGACCGCATGCTCGCCGCCGGCCCGCCCGCCGATCTGGTCAACGACTACGCATTACCCCTGCCCCTGGCGTTGATCTGCGAACTGCTGGGCGTGCCGTTGCAGGACCGCGAACGCTTCAAGGCGTGGAACGATTCCTTGCTGTCCACCCGTGCCGAAGACGCCGCCCAGACTCAACAACACCTGGGCGAACTGGCGGCGTATATCAAGGGCCTGGTCGCCGAGCGCCGACGCGAACCCCGCGACGACTTCATGACCGCCCTGACCCAAGCCGACGAAAAGGGCGAACACCTCAGCGAAGAGCAATTGCTGCTGTTGTGCATCGCGATCCTGGTCGCCGGTTATGAGGGCAGTGCTTCGCAGATCCCCAATTTCATCCAGGTGCTGCTGGACAATCCCACACAGTGGAAACAGCTCAAGGACCATCCCGAACAGATACCGCAGGCGGTGGAAGAACTGCTGCGCTATATCCCGCTGGCGTCGGCGGCGATGTTCGTGCACTACGCCCTGGAAGATATCCAGGTGGGTGAAACCCTTGTGCGCCAGGGTGAAGCGGTGTTCGCCTCCATCGGCGCGGCCAACCATGACCCGGCACGGTTTGACAACCCTCAGGCGCTGGACCTGCAGCGCGATGCCAGCGGTCACTTTGGCTTTGGCCACGGCCTGCATCACTGCATCGGTTCGGCCCTGGCGCGGGTGGAATTGCAGGAGGCGTTGCACGCGCTGGTAGTGCGCCTGCCCAACCTGCAACGCTGCGGCGAGGTACAATGGAAAACCGCGACGTTCTTTCGCGGCGCCCACTGCCTGCCGGTGATCTGGTCATGAGCCGCGCACGCAAACGCGTGATTGTTGCCGGCACCGCGTTCGGCCGCATCTACCTGCAAGCCCTGGCCCGCGCCCATGACCGCTATGAACTGGTGGGCATCGTGTCGCGCGGCAATACCTACTCCCGGGCCTGTGCCGATCACTATGGGGTGGCGCTGTACGAGGCCGTCGAGCAAGTGCCCGATGACGTCGATATCGCCTGTGTGGTGGTGCGCTCCGGCGCCACCGGCGGTGCTGGCAGCGAACTGGCCCAGCAACTGTTGCGGCGTGGCATCCACGTGTTGCAGGAACACCCGGTGCACCACCGCGAAATTGCTGCGTGCATGCAGGCCGCCCGCCAGGGTCAGGCGGCCTATGCGGTGAATACACTGTACCCGAATATCCTCGCAATCCGTCGCTTTCTCGCCGTGGCCGCTTACCTGCGCGAACAACAGGGGCTGGCGTATATCGAGGCCGCCTGCAACAGCCAGGTGGCCTACCCGCTGCTGGATATTCTCGGGCGCCTGGCGGGCGGATTGCGGCCCTGGGTGTTCGCCGCACCGGCAGCCGGTGTCGGAGCGCAGCCTTTCACGCGGCTCAATGCCAGTTTCAACGGTGTACCGATCAGCTTGCGGGTGCAGAACCAAGTGCATCCCCAGGACCCGGACAACCACTCGTTCCTGCTGCATCGCCTCGAAGTGGGCTGTGAAGCCGGGGTGCTGAGCCTGTGCGACACCCACGGCCCGGTGCTGTGGAACCCACGCCTGCACGCCCCACGGGACAACACCGACCGCCTGATCATGGCGGGTCCCGGCAGCGAACGGCTGGCCGGGCCGACGATGGTGATGCTCGATCCGCAGATGCCGGCGAGCTATCACCAGGTGTTCAACCAGGTCTGGCCCGACGCGGTCACCGTCGCACTCGGCGAGCTGTGCCGCGACATCGACGATCCCACGCGGCGCCTGCGCAGCGGCGTATGGGCCACCGAGGTGTCCATGGCCTGGCGTGAAATGAACAGCCTGATCGGCATGCCCGCCTTGATTGAACCCGCGGTGCCCCGCGCACTGCCATTGGCCGAACTGCACAACCGTGCCGACGCCGTGCAACCCCCTGGCGGTGACGACACCGCGCAACTGCTGGGAGCCTTGCCGTTTTGAACAGAGCCCTATTCCCTTCCACCTGCAGCCATGTGCTGCTGTGGGTGCGTGACTTGCACCAGGCCGTGGCGAATTTTCGCGCCGCCGGCTTCGAAGTCACCTACGCCACCGCCGAGGCCCGCGCCCAGCATGCGCATATCTGGTTCAGCCAGGGGCCGATCATCGAGCTGCTCACCACGCCGCGTCACGCCTGGCTATTCAAGTGGCCCATCGACTGCCTCGCCGGCCGTGGCGCCGGACGGCGCATGTTGCGCTGGGCCGCTCAGGGCGAAGGCTTTTGCGACCTGGCGCTGCTGTGTGACGACCCGCTCCTAGCGCCACGCCTCAAGGGCCTGGCGGCCTATGGCGTGAGCATGGGCCGTGCGGTGAACTGGCGGCGCACCTGCGCGGACGGCAGCCACACACGCTTTCGTTTCGTCTACCCGCGCCATGATCGCCTGCCGTTCCTGGTCACGCCCTATGAGCCCGCCCAGCACCCGGCGCGCATGACCCACCCCAATGGCGCCACGGGGCTGGCGGCGATCCACCTGGGCGTACACCCCGCCGACCAGACCGCCCTCAACCTGCTGACCGGTGACGATCCGCTGCTGCAAATCCGACCAGCCGAACACACCGGCGTACAGGCGGTGCAAATCACCGGCCTGACGCACCCGCTGACTCTGCACGGCGCCCGCTTGCTGGGTTGCCCGACCGCTCAAGGAGATACCCATGCTTGATGGATGCACCGACTGGCCCGACGACTTTATCCGCCGCTATCGCGAGCAAGGCTACTGGCAAGGCGTGTCGCTGGGCCAACTGCTGCGCGAGCAGGCACAACGCACGCCACACAAGGAGGCGCTGGTAGACGGTACCCGGCGCTGGAGCTACGCCGAGCTGGACCAACAGGCCGACCGACTGGCGGCCGGCCTCGCCGACCAAGGACTGCGCGCCGGCCAGCGGGTGCTGGTGCAACTGCCGAATATCGCCGAGTTCTTCAGCCTGACCTTTGCCCTGCTGCGCCTGGGCGTGATCCCGGTGTTTGCGCTGCCGGCCCATCGCGAACATGAGCTGGCTCACCTGGCGCATCTAAGCCAGGCAGTCGCCTATGTGATTGTCGATCAGCACCTGGGCTTCGATTACCGACCACTGGCACGCACCCTGCGCAAACAAGTGCCAAGCCTGCAACAGGTGTGGGTGGTGGGTATGGCCGAGGAGTTCGTGGCCCTGGCACAGTGCGTTGCCAACCCGCGTGAGCTGCCGGCGCCGGACTCGCGGGAGGTCGCCGTGCTGCTGTTGTCTGGCGGCACCACCGGCCTGCCCAAGCTGATCCCGCGCACCCATGACGACTACGCGTGCAATGCGCGCCTGGCGGCGCGCGCATGCGGTTTCGATGGCGACACCCGTTACCTGGCGGCGTTGCCGGTCGCCCACAACTTCCCCCTGGCTTCGCCCGGCGCACTCGGCGTGTTCAGTGTCGGCGCCACCCTGGTGCTGGCCCCGGAACCGAGCCCGGATACCGCCTTCGAACTGATCGAACGCGAACGCATCACCCATACCGCCTTGATCCCACCGCTGGTGCTGTTGTGGCTGGAAGTGGCGCAATGGTCCGACAACGACCTGACCAGTTTGCAATGGCTGCAGGTCGGTGGTGCGCGGCTCAAGGCCGAGATCGCCGCGCGCATCCGCCCGGCCTTGGGCTGTGGCCTGCAACAGGTGTACGGCATGGCCGAAGGGCTGCTGTGCTTTACGCCGCTGGATGACCCGCAGGAACGTGTATTCGACACCCAGGGACTGCCGCTGACGGCCGCTGATGAGATCCGTATCGTCGACACCGATGACGTGGCGGTCGCACCTGGCGCCGTGGGTGAATTGCTGGTGCGCGGCCCCTACACCATTCGCGGCTATTACAACGCTGGCGAGCAGAACCAACGTGCCTTTACCGCCGACGGTTTTTACCGCAGCGGCGACCTGGTACGGCGCCTGCCCGAAGGACATTTGATCGTCGAGGGGCGCACAAAGGATGTGATCAACCGCGGCGGCGAGAAAATTCCGGTGGAAGAGATCGAGAACCTGCTGCTGGGCCATCCGCTGATACGCGATGTGGCGCTGGTGGCCCTGGCCGATGAGCTGCTGGGTGAGCGCAGTTGCGCCTGCGTGCTGGCCCACGACGCGTGTGTCGACCTGGCATCGATCAATGCCTGGCTGCGCGACCATGGTCTAGCCGCCTACAAATTGCCGGATCGCTTGCAGGTGCTGCGCGAGTTCCCGTTGACGCGCCTGGGCAAGGTCAACCGCAAGGCCCTGGCGGAACAGGTGCTGGCTTTATGAGCGGCGCCCCATCCCCCTGGCTGCGCGGGCTGCGTGAGGGTGCCCAGGCACGGGCACGCCTGGTGTGCCTGCCCCATGCTGGGGGCAGTGCGAGTTTTTTCCGCCCGTGGCTGGCGCACCTGCCGGGAGATATCGACTTTCTGGCCGTGCAGTATCCAGGGCGTGAAGAGCGCTTCAATGAAACGCATATCCCGTGCCTGGCCAGCCTGGCCGAACACATTGCCCACGCACTGCTGGCCCTGCCCGCCCGGCCACTGCTGCTGTTCGGCCACAGCATGGGCGCAGCGCTCGCCTACGCCGTGGGCCTGCGACTGGAAGCGGCAGGCTTGGGTGCCGCCCATGTATTCGTCTCGGCCCACCCGCCGCCACACCGGCAACCGTCGAGTGACCTGCACCGCCAGGACGACGCCGCGCTGATCGCCGACATCCTGCGCCAGGACGCCGAAGCCGCCGGCCTGTGGGCCAACCCGCAACTGCGCGCGCTGTTCCTGCCAACCTTGCGCAGCGACTACCAGGCCATCGAAACCTGGCGCCCGGCGCGGCTCGCCCCCTTGGCGGCACCCATCGACGTACTGCTGGCCCGCGATGACGCGGAGGTCAGCCTTGACCAGGCCCGCGCCTGGGCCGACTTGACCGCTCACACCCCGGATATCCGCCTGTTCGACGGCGATCACTTTTACCTCAAGCAACAGCCGCGACCGGTGATCCATCACCTGTTGCAACGCACTGCCTACCTTCAGGGAGACTCGGTATGAAAACCCCGGAACACTGCACTGGCCTTTCGGACATTCGTCACGCCATCGACACCCTCGACCAGCAGATCATCGACGCCCTCGGCCTGCGCATGCAGTACGTCAAGGCGGCCTCGTCGTTCAAGCCCGACCAGGCCAGCATCGCCGCACCGGAGCGCGTCGCGGCGATGTTGCCCCAGCGCCGGCAATGGGCGCAAAACGTCGGGCTGGATGGCGAGTTTGTCGAAAGTTTGTTCAACCAGATCATCCATTGGTACATCGCCGAACAGACAGCCTACTGGCTGCAGAAAAAGAGCAAGGCGGTATGAACGCAGCCGCTTTGCTGAAGGTGTTTGAAACGGCCCGACAGCGGGCGGTACAGCACCAGCGTCCCGTTATCGCCGTGAGTGCGCACCCCGCGCCGACCCTGGCTCCCTTGGCGCTCTACGCAGCGCATCGCCAGGGTTTCTTCTGGTGTGCGCACTCACCGGACCTGACGATGTTCGGCCTGGGCTGCGCCTGGCAGATCGAGACCACGGGCCCGCAGCGCATGGCCGAGTTGGACCGGCAATGGTCCGCGCTGTGTGCCGATGCGGCGGTCGATGGCCCGTATTCGCCATTGTTGCTTGGCGGCATGCGTTTTGATGAGCAGCAACCTTGCGCGCCCCACTGGGCGCCGTTTGGCGACGCCAGTTTTCAACTTGCCCATTGGTTGCTCAGCGAGGATATCAACGGCCGCTGGCTGCGTTGCCAGCGGGTGGTAAAACCCGACAGCGACCCGGCGGCACTAACCCGAGAAAGCCTGGCCGCCTATGAGCAACTGCTCAACCCGCCCGCCTCGGCGGCCACTGCGCCCGGCGTCATCCAACGCAACGCACTGCCTTCGCACCAATGGCAAGCCAAGGTCGATACGGCGTTGCAGGCCATTACGCGCGGCGATCTGAACAAAGTGGTGTTGGCACGGCATATCAAGTACCAGTTGGACTCGACCCTCGACAGTGGTGCAGTGATACAGCGGCTGCACGCACGACGCAACGCGTCCCATCTGTTTGCGCTGCACCGTGACGAGCATTGCTTCATGGGTGCCACCCCCGAAAGACTGCTCAGTTGCCAGGAGGGTCGCCTGACCACCCACGCCCTGGCCGGCAGTGCGCGACGAGGCATCACCGCCGACGAGGATCACGCCATCGGTGAACGGTTACTGGCCGATCGCAAGGAACAACATGAACACCAACTGGTGGTGCAGACCATCACCCTGGCCCTGGAAGGCAAGGTCAGCGACCTCCAGACCGCGTCATGCCCTGACCTACTGAAACTGGCCACCGTGCAGCACCTGAGCACGCCGATAGCGGCACAGCTCAACCCCGACAAGCGTTTACTGGACGGTATCCAGGCGCTGCACCCCACGCCGGCGGTCGGTGGTTTGCCAAGAGCGACAGCCACGAGTTTCATCCGTCGCCACGAAGGCTTTGACCGGGGCTGGTATGCGGCCCCCGTGGGCTGGCTGGACTCAAAGGGCAATGGAGATTTTCTGGTAGCCCTGCGTTCGGCATTGATCACTCCTCAACACTGTCATTTGTTCGCAGGGTGCGGGATTGTTCATGGCTCTTGGCCTGCCGATGAGTATGAGGAAACTCAAATCAAGCTTGCCAGCATGGAGCATGCATTACTGCTCTTCCCACACCGATCAATCACGTAGGAACGAAGTTTAGCTACAACTGAACAATGCCCCATTCGATAACTACGAAATTCTTTTTGGAGCACGCGTCTAACTTGAGTGAATTTTCTCCTACGCTCTAAAAGCGACTGAACATACTTCAGATTTTTTACTGAATGAGTAATCTGCTCACTTGATGCTGCCTCCAGACTCACACGGGGCAGCATCATGCCAATTAAAAATATACGCAGTTTGTTGCTACTTCCAATAGCATTGGCCTACAGCAGTAGCTATGCCGCCTCGGCTCATGAGCAGGATCAACTCAGCCTTATCCAGCGGCAACTCAACACCATCGAACGCCTTGCTACGCGAGCTGAGGTGGCCAGCACGGCTGAACCCGGCGATCGCTATCGCTTCGACTATCCCCGCCTGTCCCAGGACATCCAACGTATTCGCCAAGGCGTGCAGGGTTATCTGTCCCCCTCTCGCGCCCAACCGCGCCCCACCTTTGAATTGGTCGGCGAATACCGCCTCGACATTCCACCTTCGGAGCCTTCGCCATGAGTATGTCTGACGCGCAGAGCTCAGCGTTTCAAAACGCCTCCGGCGTCTCGGCACACAGCAGTTCGACACTGTGGCTGTCCCTGGTTCTCGTTCTGGCTTTGCTTTGGTGCGCCTGGGTGATGTGGACGGCCTACCGGGGTTGGGCCACCGGCAGTGTGCGCTTCGGCGCGTTTGGCGGTAGTACCGCACGCGTGCTGCTCACCTTGTTGGTTTTGATGTTCTTCACCCTGTCCTAACCCTGGAGATCGCCGTCATGCTCAAGTGCTTTGTCCCTCTAAATAACAATCTGCGTGATCGTGCCAGCCAGCGCTTGATCGGTCTGCTGCTGGTGCTCGGTCCAAGCCTGGCTTTTGCCGAACTACCGACCATGGAAGCCCCTTCGCGTGGCGAAGGCTCCGGGTTGATCGAGACGATTAAAAACTACGCCTACGACGGCGGGATCCTGCTCGGTCTGCTAATCGCCCTTCTCGCTTTTCTCGGTGTGGCTTGGCATTCCCTGACCGTCTATGCCGACGTGCAGAACCAGCGCAAGACCTGGAAAGACTTGGGTGCAGTGGTCGGCATCGGTGCCTTGCTGGTGGTAATCATCATCTGGTTCCTGACCAAGGCAGCCGCGATTCTGTGAGATCGACATGAACGACACTATCGAATGCCTTCCAGACGGCACCTTGGTCTTTTTGCCTGAACGACTCAATCGTGATCCCGCCGTATTCCGCGGTTTAACCAATGATGAGATGTGGGTAGCGCTCGGCACCGGCGCCGTCATTGGCCTGCTGTTGGGCATTCCTCTAGCGATCGCCACCGTCTCCATTGCCGTGGCGCCGACTAGCATGATCGCAAGCATGGCGGTGGTGTTATTTGCCGGTGGCACACTACTGCGTCGGGCCAAACGGGCTCGCCCCGAGACCTGGTTGTACCGCAAGCTCGAATGGATACTCGCCAGCCGTTGGCGCTTGGGTCGCGGCAGTCTGATCCTCTACTCCGGCGCCTGGACGGTTCGCCGTTCGAGTCGACTGCGTCCTGCCCTGTCCCGGTGGCAACCATGAGTCGTTTTCGGAACAAGGTAGATGCCCAACAGGCCCACATATTCAGCCTGCGTCTGGCGGTAGTGATCCTCGCCCTGGTCTGTGCCGGACTCTGGTACGGATGGCGCTCGGCACCGACCGAGCTGACGGTGCATGTCCCCCCGGATCTGCGCTCGGGCAGCACTCGTAAGTGGTGGGATGTCCCCCCAGAGAATGTCTATGCCTTTGCCCTGTACATCTTTGGCCAACTCAACCGCTGGCCTTCGGATGGCGAGCAGGATTATCGCCGCGCCATCTATGGCTTGCAGTCCTACCTGACACCCGCCTGCAAGGCCTTCCTCGACGGCGACTACGAGTACCGCAAAGCCGCAGGCGAACTGCGTCAGCGGGTGCGTGGCGTCTACGAAATTCTGGGCCGAGGCTACAGCGAAGATCCGGAACTCAGGGTCAAGCAACTCGACCGCGACAGTTGGCTGGTCAAGCTCGACCTCAATGCCGATGAATATTACGCCGCCGAACCGGTGAAACGGGTGGTGGTACGTTATCCATTACGCGTGGTGCGTTTTGATCTGGACCCCGAACGCAATAAGTGGGGGCTGGCACTGGATTGTTATCAAGGCACTCCGCAAAAAATCTCCCTGCCTGGAGTTGCGCCATGAAGCGGATTTCTACCCTCGGACTCACCGTCGCACTGATGCTATGGGGAGCTGCAGCGCAGGCCGTCGAGCTGATGCACTGGGAACGCCTCCCCCTCGCGGTCCCGCTGGTGATCAATCAGGAACGAGTGGTCTTTATCGATGAGGATGTTCGAATCGGCGTGCCCTCAACCCTGACGGGCAAGCTGCGTGTGCAATCAACCGGAGGCACGCTGTACCTGCGCGCGTCGGAAGCCATTGCACCGACCCGCCTGCAGCTGCAATCGGTCGCGACGGGCGAGATCATCCTGCTGGATATCGCGGCCACGCCTGGCGATCAACCGCTGGAGCCCGTGCGTATCCTCAAGAATGCTCAGGAGCAAGCTGCCGAGACGGAATCTAGCACCGTCCCTGTTCCAGAACGTACACCGATCCCGGTCGCTTTGACGCGCTACGCCGCACAGAGCCTGTACGCGCCACTGCGTTCCGTGGAGTCCCTGCCCGGCGTACGCCGCGTACCGCTCAAGCTGCGCACCGAACTGCCGACCTTGCTGCCGACCGTAAACGTGTCCAGCACACCCATCGCCGCTTGGCGACTCGGTGATTACTGGGTGACGGCGATGAAGTTGCGCAATCGTGGATCAGAGACGGTGCAACTCGATCCGCGTCGAGTCCAGGCCAAACTGTTCGCCGCGGCCTTCCAGCATGCGTTCCTCGGGCCTGTCGGCAGTGCTGAAGACACCACGATCGCCTACCTCGTCACCCGCGGTGCCGGCCTCGAACAAGCCGTGCTGCTCCTGCCCTTTGCGCCAGGTGCTGACGATGAAAGCTAACGCCTTGCTCAAATGGTTTGTGCCGGCTGCGCTGCTGGCCGTGGTGCTGATCATCCTGAAAACCTGGGTCGCGGGTAGTAATACTTCCTCTCCAGAGAACCCAATTGATCAGGGCCACCTTCAGTTATCCGCCGAGCAAGCGAAGTCGCTCGGCATTGCTGGCGATACCCCACGCGATACAGTCGCCACCCTGGTCGGCCAGGTGAAGGCCATGCGCAGCGACATGCTCGGTTTGAAGAAACACAATGACTCACTGCAGACGGAAAACAACCGCCTGCGTGAACGGGAAAACAGTGTCGATTCGCGCATTCAAACGGCACTTGGCAGCGTGACCCAGCAGGTCGACGAAGGCCGTCGACAAGCCAACGAGGCCCGACTCAAAGCAGAACAAGACAGTCGTCAGGCTCGCGGTCTGCTGACGCAATTGCAGGACCAGTTGTCGGGGCTGGCTGGCAAAAGCAAGGACATGCCGATCGGATTGGGGCTTGAGCCCGGCGACGGCGCTCAGTTCGAAGGGCGACACTCTACCAATGATGCGCTGCAGTGGATTGAACCCTCGGATGCTCCGTCCACCGACGCCAGAGGCAAAACCACGACTTCCTCCGCACTGAGCCTGCCTACCGCTTTCAACTCTCTGGAAGGCTTGAAAGACAACGCAATTGATCGCAGCCAGAAACAGTTACGGGTCGTTACCAAAGGTGAGCGTGACCTGACGCGATCCATTGATCGTAACGAAGGCGCGAAGCCGATCTACACCCTTCCCGAAAACGCGACATTGATGGGCTCGGTCGCCATGACCGCGCTGATCGGCCGAGTCCCAGTAGACGGCACCGTGAATGACCCCTATCCCTTCAAAGTACTGGTCGGCCCCGAGAACCTGACGGCCAACGGCATCGACCTGCCGGAGATCGCGGGTGCCGTGATGTCCGGAACAGCGTCCGGTGACTGGACCCTGTCCTGCGTGCGTGGTCAGGTCGAGTCAATCACCTTTGTGTTTACCGATGGCACCATCCGCACGGTGCCTCAGCCGAAGGCGATCGCCAGCCGCAATGCCTCCACCACCCAGAGTTCGAACTCCGACAAGATCCGTGGCGGACTCGGCTACCTGTCCGATCCGTATGGCATCCCGTGTATCGCCGGTGAGCGCCGCTCGAACGCCCAGCAGTACCTCGGCAGCCAGAGCCTGATCACTGCCGCCGGCGCCGGTGTCGCCGCCTTGCTCGGGGATGAGCAGAACAACAGCAGTGTGATCAGTTCGGGCGGCAGTACGCTCGGGGTCACCAGCAGCAGTGGCAATAGCGCACTGAATTCAATTCTCAGTGGTGGGGTCAGCGACATCCGCGAGTGGGTCAACAAACTGTATGGCGAAGCCTTTGCTGCCGTGTACGTGCCTCCGGCCGCACAGGTCGCACTACACCTCGACCAAGAGATCACCATCGACTACGAGCCCAAGGGCCGGAGCGTTCGCCATGAAAAAGACCATGCCTCTGCGTCTGACCTGGATTAGCGTGTGCTGCTGGGTCCTGGCGGGGTGTTCCACCGACAAGGACACGCTTTTGCCCCATGGCGAGCAAACCATGCTGGACATCTGGAACGGTGCCGGTTCGCAAGGCACTCAGCAGCAACTGCTTGATGCTCAGCAGCAGTTACGCCGCCCGTTGACTCAGGCAGATTTCTCCGCCTCTCTCCAGGAACCGTACACGCGCACCGCAGCAAACGAGATCCACAATCTGTTTCCTCGCCTGCCCAATCCCGATCTGGTGCTGTACGTGTATCCGCACCTGAGCGGTACCGAGCAAGCACCGATCCCGGGTTACTCGACAGTCTTCCCGTTCTACCAACGTGTGCAGTACGCATTACCCGGTGAACGTCAGGAAGACTTGTGATGCGAACCGGCGACTCGGCCAACCGCACTGCCACGTGGAAAGCCTGGCGCAACCCATTGCGCCCTCGCGCGACCTTGGCCGATGACGCCGCACTCTATGCACACAACCCCAGCTTCACCGATCACCTGCCGTGGGTCGAATACCTCGACACCGAGCAGTGTTTTCTGCTCGATGACAATCGCTCGGTGGGAGCGGTGTTCGAGTTATTGCCCATCGGCACCGAAGGGCGCGAACCCGATTGGCTGATGGCCGCCCGCGATGCACTCGAGGACGCCCTGCAGGATAGCTTTGACGAACTGGATCAAGCGCCTTGGGTGGCGCAGTTTTTCTGCCAGGACGACAACGATTTAACCCCTTACTTGACGCGGCTCACCGATTATATTCAGGACAGCGCGCGAGGCACGGTCTTCACCGAAACGTTTTTGGAACTCAGTCGTCGTCATCTGAAGGCCATCGCCAAGCCGGGAGGCCTGTTCGAGGACAAGGCCGTCACGCGCCTGCCCTGGCGCGGCAATAATCGACGGGTGCGCCTGGTGATCTATCGCTGGTTTGAGTCTGGCGCTGAGGAGATGGGACTTACCCCGGTGCAGTCCCTGCAACAGGCTTGCGAACGTATCGTGGCTTCGTTGCAGGCATGCGGGGTGCAATCGACGCGAGTCGATGGCCGCGGTCTGTATGCCTGGTTATTGCCCTGGTTCAATCCGGCACCCAGGCTCACCGACGAAGACCCCGAGGAATTCTACCGCCGCGTGGCCTATCCGGAGTGTGGCGACGGTGAGTCGCTGGCACTGCCCTTCGATCACGACTTCGCCGAGCGGCTGTTCTTCAACGAACCGCGTTCGGATGTGCAGCACGGACTCTGGTTTTTCGACGATCATCCCCACCGGGTCATGGTGGTGGACAAGCTGCGCCGAGCTCCCTTGATTGGTCAACTCACCGGAGAAACCCGCAAGGGCGAGGCGGTAAATGCGCTGTTCGACCAGTTACCCGAAGGTACGGTGATGAGCCTGACCCTGGTGGTCAAACCACAGGATGTACTCGAGGATCAGTTGAACCGCCTGGCGCGCAAGGCCATCGGTGAAAACCTGGCCTCGACCCAGACCCGTCAGGATGTCGAAGAGGTTCGCGCGATCATCGGCCGCCAGCACAAGCTGTACCGGGGTACGCTGGCATTCTACGTGCGCGGTCACGATGAGCAGCAATTGCACCAGCGTTCGGTCAGCCTGGCTAACGCACTACTGGGTGCGGGCCTGCAGCCGGTACGCGAAGGCGATGAAGTCGCCGCCTGCAACAGTTACCTGCGTTGGTTACCGATGGCTTACAACCCGGCTCGCGACACGAGCAACTGGTACACGCGTTTGATGTTCGCCCAGCACCTGGCGAACCTGGTTCCAGTCTGGGGCCGCAGCACTGGCACCAGCCACCCAGGTATCACCCTGTTCAATCGTGGCGGCTCACCGTTGAGCTTTGATCCGTTGTCACGCCTGGACCGAGCCATGAACGGCCATCTGCTGTTGTTCGGCCCCACCGGCGCCGGCAAGTCGGCCACCCTGGTTACCCTTCTGATGCAGGTCATGGCGGTGTACCGACCTCGACTGTTTATCGTCGAGGCCGGCAACTCATTCGGTTTGCAGGGCGACTACTTCGCGACACAGGGCCTGTCGGTCAAGAAGGTCCAATTGAAACCTGGCGCCTCGGTCAGTCTCGCCCCGTTCGCCGATGCTTGGCGCCTGGTCGAGCAGCCGGACCAGGTGGCGAGTCTGTCGATCGATGAGCTGGACGATGAGGTGTTAACCAGTCGCGAAGACCAGCGCGATGTTCTCGGCGAACTGGAAATCACCGCCCGGTTGATGATCACCGGCGGCGAGACCAAGGAAGACGCGCGCCTGAGCCGGGCCGATCGCAGTCTGATCCGCGAGTGCATTCTGGATGCGGCGCAGATGTGTGTCGCCGCGGGCCGTCAGGTACTGACCCGCGACGTGCGCGACGCCTTGCTGCGCGTCGCCGCCGACCCGCACTTGCCGGAGAAGCGTCGCGAGCGTGCCCAGGAAATGGGCGAGTCCATCGACCTGTTTTGCCAGGGTTTCGAGGGTGAACTGTTCGATCGCGAGGGCACGCCTTGGCCCGAGAGCGATGTGACCATTGTCGATCTCGCCACTTACGCTCGCGAAGGCTACGAGGCACAGATGTCCATCAGCTACATCAGCCTGATGAACACCGTGAACAACATTGCCGAGCGCGACCAGTACCTAGGTCGACCGATCATCATGGTCACCGACGAGGGCCATATCATCACCAAGAACCCGCTGCTGGCGCCATTCGTGGTCAAGGGGACCAAGATGTGGCGCAAGCTCGGCGCTTGGTTCTGGCTGGCAACGCAAAACCTTGCCGATTTTCCCACGGCTGCGCAGACCATGCTCAACATGATCGAATGGTGGATTTGTTTGAACATGCCACCCGCGGAAATCGAAGAGATTGCACGGTTCAAGAAGCTCACGCCGGCGCAGAAAGCCTTGTTGCTCTCCGCCAGCAAGGAACCAGGGAAATACACGGAGGGGGTCGTGCTGTCGAAGAAGCTCGAGACGCTGTTTCGAGCCGTTCCGCCCAGTCTCTACCTCGCCCTGGCCATGACGGAGCCCGAGGAAAAAGCCGAGCGCTGGACACTGATGCAGGAAAACGGCTGCTCGGAGTTGGAGGCGGCGTACCGGGTAGCTGAACGGATCGATAGAGCGCGAGGAATAGAATCAACATAGGAATAGCTATTCAGATATTGCTCTTCCAGAGAGTGAACTCTGCGATTGCATCGCAACTGACCAGACGTTTGCACGACAACTGAACAGTTGATTGCATTCGTATTCCACACTTAGCCGGGCGGTCTGTTGCTGGCCATCGCCCGCGCGGGGCCACTTCAAATATTTTTATATCCGCCAAATGCAACACCACTTTCTATTATTAATGATGCGACCCTGGTTGTGACCTTGCTTTAGCAGCCTTCTTCACTTCTGATTCCAAGCTGTTTATTAGATAACTCAAATCATGCTTCGAAATACGCTTCGGTCTGGCCACACGTACTGGGTCATTTATTCGCACCTTTGTTTCATCCAAAAGCGCGCGATCTAGACAAGTGGAAAATTCCATCTCATCGTCGAATATAGCTTCTACTTTTCGAGCCTCACCATGAATCAAAAGCGCCCTCAGAGGACAGCTCTTAATGGCTTTTAACAAACCATCATCAAGCGTAGTTACAACAGGAATCATGAATTGATTACCCTTCTTTTCTGTCATAAGCGTTTCGCAATGTCGAAACATATAAAGGTCCCACGCAAGCGCGGAAATCCTATTATTCGAATCCCCGTTCGGATTCCGCAACGCTGGCTCGTCAAAGATAGGCATTCTATTCTGCTTATCAGCGAATCCGCTCAGGGCCTTCCATCCGAAGTAAAGTTCCTTTAGGGGCATGACGTCAAAATTATCAAGACAAAAATTCACCAAGCAGCGAATACCATCATCTACGCTTTTGCCATTCCAGCACTCCAGCATCGCGCGTAAAATTATGGACTGCATCATATCTCGCCGTTGGATACAGACCCATGCCTCCCGACTGGTCAAGAATGCATCCCACATTTCCTCAGCTGCGGGTATGTAGTCCTGAATCTGTTCGGCATGCCCGTTCAGCACCCTTTCCCTAACTTCGGGGATATGCATCATGGCATCAAACATCTTTGCTGCCGCAACTTTCTGGTACGGCCAAGGGTTATTAGGTTTTACAACTTCACGTAGGTTTTCCAGTGCCGCAAACGTCCAATCAAAACCACGCCCGCCTTGATCTTCAATGAACTGCAAGGTCGCCCGCACCTTTTCGCGGTGCCTCGAATCCTCATGACGAAAAAAACCAGGTAACTCAGTAAGAAAGTTTGTATCGAGTAGTGAGAAAAAGGGAAACTCCAAAGGCGCACTACCGCTCCTCATCTGCCTCTCGATAGCATCGGAAAATGCAAAAATTCCCTTTCCAGCAAATAGAGGAACCACGGGCACGTTTGGATTATCTGACCGGCCCAAAGCTTGCAATGGAACCCCTCCCTCATCACTCGCGAACAACACACGAATGCCCGAGAACGCTTCACGATCAGAAGCGACGATGTCTGCGAGGGAATCACCTGGTGAGCGACGTAGAATGGCAGTCTTTACGCGTAGCATCTTTTTCATTTCGTGATGCAGATCGAGTTTGTTTACCATCGTGATGTGCCCTCTTGAAGATATGCTGGTGCGGTTGCCGACGCGGAAAATGAGAGAGATCGGTGGCTTGCTGCCACATATCTAGACTCCTTGCGCAACCTGATGCCCGCTCGCTTTCGTCGAGGGCAGCGCGAGTCGCAGAGCAAACATCGGGACAAAAACGCCGGACCTAAAAACCAAAAGTGATTTAGGACCGAAACCTGCTGGCCTGTGCCAATGCGATGGGCCAGGCTAAATGCAAACGGGTGGTCAAGTCGATACAGGTATCCGTGTACCGCGCTGAAGCCGCTGCTGAATCCTCAACAAGAATCCGGCTTCAAAAGCATCTTGGCAGTCACCGACAGGAAAGGTCTTGCGGGTTTGCGCCAGCGCCCACCACAGTGGAGTCTCCCCGGGCGTATCAAGCCAAGCCTGAGCACATTGCACGCCACGTTCGATCATCGGGGCAAACTCGCTGCCCCAAGGCGTCAGAAGACTAGAGCATCCATCCGCCGCCGGAATTGAAATGTAGTTTTCGTCCATATACACCCTAGATGTCTGAATTATTGTTAGATGTGGAATCCAACCTCGGAAAGCTTAACGACACCAAATGAACGCTCGATAACAGGCATGAACATCAAATGGCCTAGTTGGATGCTAATGTAGACTATATCCCGTGGATTGAGAGTCCCTCAAGGCGCAGTTTGCGCGCATGACTCAAAACTACGAACAGCTTCGTCTGCATCTGTCGGAAAACATCCGCTTGATGAGACGCGTGAAAAATCTGACCCAAGAGCAACTGGCGCTCATGGCCGAGGTGGATCGCACCTACGTCAGTCAAATCGAACGATGCACGGGCAATCCATCGCTGTTGGTCCTGTGCAAACTCGCCAATATTCTCGAAATCACCACAGATCAACTGCTTGCAGAACCCGACATCCTGCGCAGCGCCCTTAACGTCAAATAATAGTCTCACAGCTCACAAATCCGATAGATCCGCCTTCATAATTTCCACTGACAGTCTTCCGCCCGAAACCGAACCTGATCTGGCCATTTACCTTATTGAGCCTGGATCATGCTTGCTGCCTGCTCGTCAATCACGCCCACAAAGCTACGGCCCTTGGCGCTGAGCATCCTGCTGGCGTGCGGCCCAAGCATGGCGCTGGATACCGGCAGAATCACCGCCTCTGTGCTTTCGCCAAATTGCCTCGCATACAAGGTCGTCGGTATTTGTTTCTGGCTCCTCTGCACGCCCTTCGGCTGCACAGTCAAAACCTCAACCAAGGTTCGTCATTTCATTCCTGAACTCGTGGTCTCGAGCTACGCCACTACCGGCAATAACCCATGGACCGAAATGACCACCCTCTCTTCCCCCATCAGCGGCGCGGAGGGCGGCGGCAACCTGATCACGCCGAACACCCACCGCGACAACCTGCCCCGCTTCAAGAACGTCGATGGTATTGGCCACCCCGGTGGCTGGGCCGCCACGCAACTGGCCTCTCAATCCGGTTACGCCTGCGCCAGCGGTGCAACGGCGTTCATGCCCTACTACCTGAGTACCCTGGACTCACTGGCCTGGCGCCATGGCATACCGGAAGGTTTCTACCCCGAGTCGCTCATGCCAGGGATCCGTGAAATCGGTCGTCAGGCTTCGGGAAACATGTGGGGCAACGTCTATCCCCGGCAGGGCTTTATCGTACAACCCGACGACTTCAAGGCGGCCGCCGTCATGGCGCAGCGGGCCGGCGATGTGATGACCCGTAACGGGCAGCCGCATGTGTACTTACCCCTCACGCCCGCCAAACGCGACGGCTACTGGCCGCCTGGCCCGATCGTGGAAAACGATGCTTCGACCCACACATGGCAATTGCTCTACCCTCAGGTTCAGCCCACGTGCGCCATCTTCCCCAGCGATCCGTTACAGAGCGCGGATGGCGGCTACGCCTGGTCGCTGTGGCGCCCCTATAGCTGCTGCAAACGTGAGGGACAGACATTCCTGTTCAGCATCGACTTCGAAGGCGGTGCTTCATGAGCCGGCTTCACGCGCGACCCTGGTTGGGCACAATGAGTCTGGTGCTCTATGGACTACTCGCCATGGCCACGTATGCCCACGCCGCCGAAGGCGATTACCGCCTGGGTACTCAGGGCGAAGTCCTCGACGACCGAGTGATGTACACCATTGGTGGCGGCTCGGCAGTGGGCTCACCAAGTTCGCTCTATCGACCCAGCGGTCTCGGCGTCGGCGGCTCCTGGCGAGCGAACATGATGTGCGGAAACATGAGCCTCACCAACACCCTGCAAAACCAGCTGAACGGCGTCACCGAAGGTTTCCAGCAGATCATGGGCAGCATCGTGCAGAACGCGACCCAAGCGGTGATGTCGCTGCCGGCGTTGATCATCCAGCGCGCCAACCCCGGTCTCTATGAGTTGCTCAGTAACGGGGTGATGCAAGGTCGGATCGACTTCGACCGCTCCAAGCTAACCTGCCAGGCCATGGCCGAAAAGATGGCGGATAAGGTCGGTCAAGCCGGTTGGGGTGCGCTGGCCAAAAACCAGGAGATGCAAGGCAATCTGGAGCAAACCGGCGGTGATGCGGTGGCAGCGGTGAAAAACACCGAGGCCCATAACGGCAACAATGGGGTGTCCTGGGTCGGCGGTTCGAAAGCCGGAGGTAACGGACAGACACCCATTCGTGTGACTTCGGACGTCGTGCGCGCGGGCTACAACTTGCTGCATAACCGGTCGGTGGATGACAGTGCCTCGATCAGTAGCAGTGATTGCCTGGGTGGGGCTATTTGCCAGACCTGGGCCTCTCCCCAAGAGGAATCCGAATGGGCCGTTCGCGTATTGGGCGAGAGCGAAGTCTCGACCTGCGACAGCTGCGAAACCCTGCGTGCTACCGCCGGCAGCGGATTGACGCCGCTGATCCAGGAGGCCTACAGCGAACGTCTCAAGGCCCTGCAAGGGCTGCTGTCCGGCTCACTGTCGCCTACCCCTGACAATCTGGCTAAAGCCTCGAGCCCAATGCTGCCGGTGACCCGTGGCGTGATTGAAGCCCTGCGCGACGATCCCGATCAGGATCTGCTGGCGCGACGCCTGGCCAGCGAGACGGCCCTGTCCAGCGTACTCGATAAGGCGCTCCTACTACTGCGCACCCTGCTGGCAGGCAGTCACGAACCGAACATCGCCTCCGCCGAGCCGGCACAGGTCGCCTTGACGAAAAACATCGACGCTCTGGAGCGCGAAATACGCCTGCTACAAACCGAGCTGCAGGTCCGGCAGATGCTCACCACCAATACCGCCAGCCTGGTGCTCGATCGACATGCGGGTGGTGCCGATGCTTCGCGTACCGTCGAGCAAGGCGACCCTGAGCCGGGCCGACTCAATGATGCTGACGCCAGGCGTAAGTGAGCCATGAAACGCTCACCGCTATTCACTCTGCGTTCAGGTCTGGGGAATGCCACGGTGATGATCCTGACCGCCACACTCGTTGCATGGATCGGCCACACTGCACTGGGCAGTTTAGAGGCCTGGCAGCAGGCATTCGAATCCGTACGGCCCTATCTGCGGTGGTGGCGTGCCCTGCTATACACCTCCCTCTTTGCGCTCTGGTGGGATCTGCTTCGGCGCTACCGACATGGACCACCGGATCGACTGCGCGTGAAACGCATCGGGACATTAGGACTCGTGCTCTTTACCTGCGTCGAACTCACCCGACTGTGAGGTCACCACCATGCTCATGAGCACCAACAGCTACCTGGAGTTTTACCTCTCTCTGCTGGCCTGGATCATCAACAACGGCCTCTGGAATGTCCTGTCCGACACCGGGCTATTCGCCGCGCCCTTTGGTGCAATCATCTTGCAGGAATGGCTATCGGCCCGTCAGCAAGGCGCGGATGAAGGTAACAAGGGACTGCTCTCGGTGCCGCGGATCGAGAACCGGTTGTGGCTGGCCTACATCGTGGTGTTGTTCGGCTGCGCGCCGGTCGTTCCGTTGAGCCTCTCGTCAATGACGTTCGATGATGCAGCGAGCCAGCGCTGTGGCATCAGTGTGGCTAAGCCAGCAGAAACCGCCTGGGGGACCACCTTCAATACCATTGGCGAACGCTCTGCCAACGTGCCGATCTGGTGGTTTCTGGTGCATGCCTTGAGCAAAGGGGTAACCGCCGCGGCCACCGCCTCCATCCCCTGCGCACCGGATATCCGGCAGATGCGCATGGAGATCGACAGCTCGCGCATCGACAGTCAGGTCCTGCTGCAGGAAGTCGCCGACTTCACTCGCGACTGCTACGGCTATTCCCGCTCTCGGCTTTTCACCAATCGTCCGCAGCTGGACAAGGCACAAAGTCATGATGCGTCCTGGATCGGCTCAAGCTATTTTCTCGATACTCCGGGCTATTACGACACCGATCGCTCACGGACACCGCGAGTCAGCTGGCCCTATGATGAAACCCGCGATATTTCTTTGCCACGACTGGAGAATGGCGCGGGCTATCCCACTTGCAAACAGTGGTGGAATGACAGCGGTGTCGGGTTGCGAGAGCGCTTGATCGAGCAAGTCGATCCCTCGCTGCTGACTCAGCTGAAAGGTTGGTTGACTGGTCGTTCTAGCAACGAGATCGAGGATGCCACCCTGCGCGAACTGGTCAGTCCGCGCCAGCAATCGATGTCCATGTCGCCCGGACAGGTGTACCAGGACTATGGTTCCAGCGCTCGTGGCGGCTCGATCAATCAGGGGCTTAATAATCTGGCCACCAATACCGGCTTAGCCCTCGGTTCCTTCAGCAACTTCCCGGCGTTGAATGCACTACGCGCCGCCCTGCCGATGGTGCAGGCTTTCCTGATCATGGGCGTAATCATCAGCTTGCCACTGATTCTGTTGGTCAGTACCTACCAGTTGAAGACCGTCATGACGGTGACGTTCGCGCTGTTTACCTTGCACATGCTTAGCTTCTGGTGGGAGCTGGCGCGCTGGATCGACTCCAGCATGCTCGACACCTTGTACAACCAAGTTTCGGCGTCCAATCAAGTGCTGTTATCGCTGCCCACATCCGGATTTATGGATGGAACCGTTACTGCGCAGGTGATCGAGTATGTGATGGGGGCGATGTTCATCGTGCTGCCGATGTTGTTTTTGGCTGCAATGAGCTGGGCAGGATATAGCGTTGGCTCAATTGCCGACGGCATGCTTAGCAAAGGAGCAGCTCAAGCGCAGGACGCTGGTGCAAGGGGCGCTGGAGCTCTGATGTCTGCTGGAAAGACCTTAAGGAAGGGGTGAAGAACTCGACTACAGGTCTTTTAAATCAGGCTGACCGGGTGCGCGGCCATACTCATACTCACCATATGGGTCGCCATATGCCTTGTACCGGAGAGCATCCTTAGGTTTGATAGGCGTTCCATTGGCGATGGCCCAACACAAGACAATAAGGATCATCAACGACACTGTGAACCATAAGCTAACTAGAAAGAGTCCGGCGGATATTGCCAACTTGACAACTAGAAAACTCCCGCGAACAAGTAATTTACCTGCGGGCATTCCTGCCGTCTCCGCACCCTCAACCACGCGGGATTCAAACGCTTTCAACTTACGGTAACCACGCTTCACCGACAGACCACAGGCGTACGCCCAGCGGTGGGCACGTGAACTTTGAACAGGTTGCTGAGTCGGCATGGTCTCGCCCTCCTCTGAGCATTTTCATGGTTGAGGCAAGAGTATTAGCCTACTACTGAAAGCGGTCCATATCTGACCGTTTATCAGTTTGCTCAGACGGCGCCGCGAGCGTTTGGGCTGCGCGTTGAAAACAGCCCCCATATCCTAGTCCGCCAAGAATAGGACCCGTAAACGGCTAGTAACCTTTCGGTATGCGATAGGTCTTGCCCTTTTTTGTGCGGTCTTCGAAAAAGTCCGCATGCTCCGATTCGTCCGTGCGTATGCAATCGCGCATCTGACCATTCCCAACATTGCATTTCGACCACTCAACCCGACTGCCTAATTCGTCCAGCCTCGCCACCTCGCCTCGACGCGCTTTTATTTCGTCTAACGACGGCACCCACAGATAGAGAGACACTACTACCAATGTAAGTATCGTAGCCTGCGCCGACAGGAAGTAGAGCCAACGCCTGCTATTCAATTTCTTGGCTGCCATGTTGTACAGTTCAGCAGCCCGCTGAGCGGCAGCATCTGCCTCCGTGAATCTCTTGCTCAACAGCTCAGCGGCTTGATTCGCAGTTGACTGTGCAGAACTCTCGATGCTCTGTTTGACGCCCGCCTCCAGTCGAACTAGCTTCTTTTCGACGCTATCCTGCAGCTCACGCAATGCATCAGTAGCCCGTCGAGACTTGCTCTCATCGATCTCTACAGCTTCGAGAACTTTGCGAGCCGCGCCAAAGAGGGCCTGAAAATTTCGATCGTGCGCTTGCTCTTGACTTGTTCCGGCCATCAATATCTTCCTAAAGTTGGACCTTTTAGATCGGGCATCTCGTGATCTGGTTGCTTCATCTCTCTCTGAAGGGAAAGATATCGCTCCTGGCTGTACTCGATCCATTGTTTGTGGGATAGGTTCAAATCCATCAAATCCTGTAAGGCGGCGAAATGCAAACCTCCACCGCTGCCGGCCACCAGCACCAATCCGCCTGTTCCGGTCTCCTCTGGCCCTTGAGCAAGCCGCACCAGATCGATGTAGTCGCGCTCAGCCCTTGTGATCTCAGCCGATCTACGTTGCAGAATGCCAGCAGCCAGCTCCTCGATAAAATTTTGGAACCTCTCGCTTGACTTAGGCCGCTGCCTGGCGCCTTCGCCAAACGCATCGAGATAGGGCTCAATGCGTGCCGACAGTGCAGCGCTGGGAAGAGGCGCCGTTTCAATGTACCAATGCACCCGCCGCGAAGTACCTGGCAGGTCAGGCAATTCGTCCAATTTTTCGGAAAAAATTCGAGATAGAAACTGGTGACGACCAGCCTCTTTTTTTGACTTGTTAGCCTCAGTCTTAAACTCGATCAAACGTACTGTGCCAGGGAATGCCATCAGCAAATCCCCCAATCGTTTATCGTCTGGCGTTTGTTGAAGCAAGTTCACCATACTTGGTAACTGACCGGATCTCAGCTGTGAACCAAGAGCGAACCCCAGCCCGTAGAGAAAATTTCCGATAACCACATTTTCATACAACTTCATTGAACATCATCACCCTAGTATCACGCCCTTTAGAAGCTTGCCGGTACCGCTCCAAGCCTAACCGTTTGTCAGTCAATCCGGTCGAAAAAACAAGGCTGGCTTTCAGTAGACTCAGTTCGTCTAACGCGTTGGTTTATCTCGTTGCTATTTGCGAACAGCTCGGCTAAACCCGAGGTACGGATCGCTGTTATCGACAGCACTTTCCCAGGTAGCCAGAACATTCAAGGCTACGTCACTTCGGTGATGGTTCTCCCCAAGTGCGATTAGCGTTCGGTGGCTCGCACGGTGACCGTTGCTACGGTGATGAACGCCTACTGCTCTCCTGAGCGCCTTTCAAGCGCTGCTCGTGAGATAAGCCCTCTTGATTTTCTTCAACCCACTGCGGGGAAATCTTTCCCCGCACAGGACAGGTTTCTTCGCGTTTTCAACGGAGACATACCATGTCCGACTCACTTACACCGGAAACACTGAACACCCTTCGGTTGCCCATCGTGTTCACCCCTGGCGCGTGGCAACGCGCAGTACTGCTCGAGCAATCCGATCACGCTGAGAAGCTGCAGGTCGATCGGTTGAGCCACGTATTGCGCGCAGCCTTCGAAGCCCACCTGGCCTTTCCACACAAGCCTTACGTGCTGTTCGAGGTAATCCACATTGAACCAACCGATCGCTTAGACCAAGACCCGTTGCTGCAATTGAGTCTGAGCCTACTCCAAGAACCGGGTCAGCCTGCCGCCTTGCTGATAGCGCTTGCAGGAGAACACCAGCGCTAAGCGCAATGGGCGGCGCCCACCTCCACATTCGGACGGCATGCAAGACCTGCATCAATCCAACCCATCACCCAACCGGGGAACCCTCCCCCGACGGGCAAGGCGTTCCTCCGTTTTTCTCTCGAGGAAATTGCCATGCGCGATATCTACCAAGACGTGACAGACAAGATCGTTACCGCGTTAGACCAAGGCGTTGTTCCCTGGATCAAACCCTGGTCCTCAAGTGGCTCCGCTTACATCGGTCATCAACCCTACCCCATCAACGCCATCACGCGACGTCCGTATTCGGGCATCAATTTACCGCTGCTCTGGGCCGAGGCCAGGTTGCAGGGCTTCACTCAAGATCGTTGGCTGACCTTCAACCAAGCCAAAAAGACCGGTGGGCACATTCGTAAGGGTGAGCACAGCACTCTGGCAGTGCTCTACAAGCCGATGGAGCGCGAGGAACAGACCGAGTCAGGCCAACCCGTACTCGATGAAAACGGTCAGCCCAAGGTCGCTCACTTCGGCATTCTCAGGACACATTTTCTGTTCAACATCGAGCAAACGGAGGGGCTCGAAATGCTCAATGACACCCTGATCGAGACGGAACAGAGTGATCCCTTCCAGCCCAACAGCGCCGCGGAAAATCTGCTGTTAAGTTCAGGTGCACGCATCGTTCATCGGCCTGCCGACGAAGCCTTTTACCACCCGATCAGGGATCTCATCCAACTGCCGACAAAAGCGCAATTCCACGATGAAGGTGGGTACTACGCCACGGCACTTCACGAGCTGACGCACTGGACCGGGCATCACGCTCGGTTGCAGCGCGAAGGCGTGACGTCATCCTGTCCGTTCGGCTCGCCAGGCTACGCGTTTGAGGAGTTGATCGCCGAAATGGGCGCTGCGTTTTTATGTGCCTACACCGGTATACAGGGAGAGCTGAGGCACGAGGGCTACATCGACTCTTGGCTGGGCCTGCTCAAGGCTGACAAACGCGCGATTTTTCGGGCCAGTGGTCAGGCCCGAAGCGCCTCGGAGTATGTACTCAACCTGGAGCAGCAACTGAAGCAGATGGTAATGGATGACTTACGATACATGAACGATGGAGTTTGATCGTTAACTCACCGTTACAATCGCATCACAGGGCCCAACGCGAGTTGGGTCCTGTGATGCGCCCAGAAAAATCCCCATGCCGCGGGGTTCTAATGTAAAGAGTCAGGGATGGGCACACACCCGCAGCCAGTTACTCCGCATCCAGGTTCTGCGCCAGAAAATCCACCAGCTCGAGCGGACTTCGGCTATCGATTACCTTGTAGATCAGATCACGCTTACTGCGTGGCAACTTCTTAACCACGCTCTTCGCCGAAGCCCGGACGGCTTCGTCGGTCCCATGGATACGTGCCGCGAGCAGCAGCACGAGCGTGGCGTCAGTGAGGTTCATGGCAAGACCCAAAAAATAGGCACCGCAGTGTAGCGACTCTTGTCTTTGCCGTACTAGCCCCGACAAAACGATGCCTAGTCGTATCCATATTCCGATTGCCATGCAAAGGGAGACAAGCCAAAAGGACGGGTAAGGGTTGGAAGGGTATGGGCACTCAAGGGTAAGAGCGCTATCCGAAAAGGCTAAAAGGCTACTGACCCAGCCACTTCCCGGAGATCACGATGCTCAGTCTGTTTCGCCACAAAAGGCAGAAGCCCCCTCCGCCACCGACCGTCAACGTCGCCGAAGGTTACCTGTCCATCGAGTCAGCCCATACCCTCTTAGCTGTGGAGCACCGCCGTCAGTTGCTCGATCGCATCTGGCAATACACCGCCCTCTCCCACGTCCAATTCACCCAGCTCTACTTAAATCCGATCCATCGCTACGCCGAACAGGTCCAGCAACTCCCGGCCAGCGAGACGCACCACCATGCGTATCTCGGTGGCATGCTCGACCATGGCCTGGAGCTGGTCGCTTGCAGTTTAAAACTGCGTCAGTCGTATCTGCTTCCCACCGGCGCCGCGCCCGAAGACCAAGCCGCCCAGACCGATGCCTGGTCGGCTGGCATCGCCTATGGCGCCCTGCTGCATGACATCGGCAAGATCGCCGTGGACCTGCTGGTCGAACGCCAGGATGGCCGTGTTTGGCATCCTTGGCAGGGCTCCCTGGATCAGCCCTACCGTTTTCGTTACATCAAGGGTCGTGACTACCACCTGCACGGCGCCGCTGCAGGTTTGGTTTACACCCAGATTCTAGACCGTCCCATCCTCGATTGGCTCAGTGGATTTCCGTCGCTGTGGGCCAACTTGCTGTATGTCCTGGCCGGTCAGTACGAACGTGCCGGTGTGCTCGGTGAGTTGGTGATTCAGGCCGACCGCGTCTCCACCGCGCAGAACATCGGTGGCAACCCGAGCAAGGCGCTGCAAGCGCCGATTCATTCGCTGCAACATCACTTGATCAGCGGACTGCGTCATCTGGTTCAGCACGAACTTAAACTCAACCAGCCAGGTGCCGCAGGATGGCTGACCCAAGACGCACTCTGGCTGGTCAGCAAGACGGTCACGGACAAGCTGCGGGCCTATCTGCTGTCGCAGTCGATTGAAGGTATTCCTTCATCCAACATCGCCGTGTTCGACGAACTGCAATCGCATGGACTGGTCGAGTCTACCCCGGAAGGCAAAGCCATCTGGACCGCGCTCGTTGCGCAGGGAAACTGGCAGCAGAGCTTTACCTTTCTGCGCCTTCAACCGGCGCTGATTTGGGGAAGCGAAGACCGCCCCGAAGCTTTCAGTGGAACGGTGAGCATTGCACTCGATGACAATCAGCCCAACGCTCCCGTACCACCACTCTCCCCCAAGGCAGTCAATACAAGATCAGATCAAAGCTCTTCGTTGCCAGATCCCATGGCGATCGAAGATGCCGACTATCTCGGCACGCTACTGGATATGTTCGACTCGGGAGAACCTGGATTTCGTGAAGTAACGTCAGAAAGCGCTCCCGAAATCTCATATTCACATTCGAACAACCCAGGCCAGGCTTTCCTAAGTTGGGTCAGGGAAGGCATCCAAAGCCACAAGCTGATCATCAATGACAGCAAGGCCAAAATCCACACGGTATGTGGCGGCGTATTTCTGGTCACGCCTGGTCTCTTCCAACGTTATGTCCAGGAGTTTCCTGGTATCTCACATGGGGCCGATCAAGAAATTGAAGAATGGCATTGGGTACAGAAGCAGTTCGAAAAACTAAAGGTCCACAGGAAGCGAGACGACGGTTTGAACATCTGGACATGCCAAGTTGAAGGCCCACGGAGAAAGGCCAAACTCAAGGGCTACTTACTCGAAGATTACAAGCTACTCTTCGAATCATCGCCCCCAGAAAACCCTTACCTCATGCTAGAGGCCTAGGATTTCGTTACCGTGGATTTGCGATAGCTAGTTCGGACAATTGTGAGTTAGATGAGCCTGCGACCAAAAGCCATCCCCCTCTAGGTTGGCCAACCCAAACCATTGAGATCGCCCCACGCGGTAAGGTTCCAAAGAATACGGTCCGACTACGTATCGGTTCGACGCAGCTTTCACGTTGAGCGTCATATCGTCCAGACGAAGATGGACACTCGCGGAGCAGGTAAAAACTACTCATTCCACCACCAGACCAGACTTCTTCAACTCCTAGCGTCCCCATGCCGTTGGAGTACGTAAATCCCGCGCAACTAATGATGGCATCACCGCTACACAGTCGCTGTCGAGACTGGCATTCTTGAAGACTTTCGCATTGCGCCGCTTTGAGCATGGGTAATGTGTTGGACACGGCGGACAGTAGGTCGAAAATGGCGGGCAAACACAGCAATACCAAGACACAGTATATTTCTCGCGCTAAAAAGACAGGCGGCGGTACAGCTGTCGGAGGCGGCGTCAACTTTCAGGCTGTCGCTACTGCCATTGTCGGGGTACATATTTTACGCGGCACTGCCTTGAACTGGCTCGAGGGTGTTTGCAGCGACAAACCCGTCGCAGTCTGGGCAGAAAGCGAGGGGCCTGGTGATGATCTCCGCATTGAGCTTGAGAACAATTCAAAGATTGAGATTCAGGCAAAAAAAGGTCTTGCTCGCGGCCGCAAGCTATGGACTGCTTTGCATTCAATTGCAGAGGCAATTCACAAAGGTCACTTGTCCTACGGAGTACTGGTGGTTGCATCTGATTCGAGCAAGACCATTTGTAAAGATCTAGCCACTGACATTGAGCGCCTCGGACAAGGCAGAACTGACTCGCTCACTGACATCGGTACAGACTGGGCTAAGCAATTGAGTAAGGCCAACATACCACCCCACGAGGTATGCCGCTGCATGAGGATCAGAGTGATCCACGCCCTCAGCGCTGAGGACACCAACATCAGCGCCGCTAAAGAGGTTCTACGTTACGTCTGTGCGCGGGAAAATGACGTTGATGCGGCTTGGAATTCCCTATATCGACAGGCTGTCCTGCTGATCGAAAAGCGCGGACGATGGACGTTGCAAGATCTGGTTCGCCTGCTCAGAAGCACAAATATTGCTATACGAGAGGATGACTTCCCTGCGTCTGTGTTGGATCGTCAAACCAAATGGGTCGTCGATACCAATGGTCACTTCTCCATTACCGGAGTACGACGCAAGATACCGCTTTTGTATCTGCTTCCCATGCATCTGGAAAGAATGGAGTTCAAGCGCTCCGAGTCAAACGATGCTTTATCCGCACTGGAGCGCTATCACAAAAGTACCGAGCGAAAGCCGTATAGCGAGGTGTTCGATTCTATCTGGACAGCACGCTTCAAAACGCTGGCAGTGGTCATCGCAGGCCCGGGCTTGGGAAAGTCCACAATGATCAAAGAGCTAGCTCATCAGTACGCTCAGGACGGCTATCTGGTGCTGAGTGTTGCACTTAAGCCGATCGCTGCAGCCATGCGGCAGGGTGGAGCGTTTTCAGAGTTGCTCCTGAACCACTCTCTTGATGGATCCGGGATATCACCTAGCCAGATCAAAAACGCAACACGTTTCAAATGGGTCGTACTGGCAGATGGGCTGGACGAATGTGGAAGCGCGCACCACGAGGTTGCAGAGCAAATCAATCGATTTGCCCTCGGCCATCCCAGTGCGCGAATTGTCGTGACCACCAGACCGATAGGCTACGACACAGCAGTATTGTCGAACTGGACTCATTACCGCCTTCTGCCCCCACTGAAGGACGAAGGTGCGGACAATCTCGCAAAGCTGGTGGGCGCTGCGTCGATAGATGAGTCGTCACAGTCAAGCGCTCCCGACATCTCGCAATATCAACTTGGACCAAACCCTCCAAGTGACACCATTTCGATCAGCCCACAGCTACTTGGAATGGCTGCGTCACTGATTTTGCATCGTTACACTTTGCCTCGCACGCGCCTAGAGCTTTACTCTCAACTCATCAATCTGTTTGAAAAGCTTCCAGCCGATACCGCGCCAGAGCAGACTGATGTCGCCGATACTGTCCTCAATATCATCGGCTGGAACCTAATCAGCAACCCGTTGATAACGTTCGACCAATTGATCGAGCGAACGGCAGCCACCTTGGCGCCCATGATGGGGACAACACCGTTGGCTTCGAAAAAGGACGTTAGGCTAGCGGTGGCTCACTGGGAAAGTGTAGGTCTGCTCGAAAAAATATTTCACGACGGTACCAAGCTACTGACCTTTATCCATAAGACCTTCTGCGAGTTTGTCGCTTCACGTTTTCTGGTTTGCCAACCCAAAGATCTAATCGAGCATGTGGTCGATCAACCAGACAAACAAGAGGTCATCAATTTTGCAGTTGGGCAAGGCTTGGCGGATGAGTTGATCGCGTTGTACCTAAGCCGACATGCCTCGGGGCGCCCACAACAATTGCAGCCAGCCCTTGCCTTGCTTGGACATCAAGAGATCCTGGTTTCTGATCGGTGGACGCAAGAGCTGATACGACAATCATTTAAAACAATCGAGGACGGTGCGAGCGACAAATTCAGCATAGGAATCGCACTCTCGGACGTCGGCGCAAAAGCGAGCCACCTCGTTGAAGCCGAAGCTGCGTCAAAACTTGAGGCATTCGATTCGGCAGTCAAGCTCGTAGCATGGGCTACAGCCGTCAGCTACGATTCCTCCCATTATGACGCCACGACCATAGCCGTCGCACTGCTGGAGTTGCTGCCGAAAGTAGAGCCGTTCAACATCCGGGATATTTTCGATAAGAAAGACCGCAGCGACCGCGAACTGGTGCAACGTGTTGCTTTGGCGGCATTGAAGGCGCAGCCGGATGATCGGATCAGATCCTTTGCTGAGCATGAGCTTAAGGACGAGAAACTCCGAACCGTAAATTTCATATTTCAAATCAACCATATCCTGCGCTCCCGAGGGATCGAAGAGTTACCAACGCCCTTGCCGGAAGCTAAAAGAGCCGTCTCGCCTGTCACTCTGTCCCCGGTGGAAGTTAGCTGGAGGCAGGCAAATCTTTACGCCTGCCGTTCAATCGCCACCGCTTTTATAAACGACAAAACTCCGGCAGGCCTTGAGCAAAAACGTCGTCGTGCGTTCCCTCAATTTGCCGGACTGATGAGTGCATCTGGGTTCATGACGGTGCCAGTCAGCGACCTTTACTCTTGGGCGCAAGCTCACGACGAGCATGCCGTGCACTCGACGATGAAAGCCGTTGCGGCGCTGATCCCTCTCGACGTGCATGCTCTGGCGCAAGAAGCCAGAGAAGTGCTTCATATACTCGACACAAATGCATGCGAATCGATGTTCGATTTTCTGCCTGCGGTTGATATAGCGCCACCCGCCTGGGAGAAAGTGACAGCCCTGCCGATCAACCGTGAGGAGGTCAAGCGCGCGCTTCTACACACCTCGACTTGGATCAATCATCTCGCCGCGAATATTTGCGAATACCTTCCGATGACACGAGATGAGCTTGAAGTGCTTCTGAGCAAAGCTAAGGGCTATTCGCTACGTTGTGTAATCAACCTGATTCTGCATCACCATTTTGAGGAAACAACCCAGATGATGTTGCAGCACCTGGACAGTGACGCAACGGGTGATGTGAGCGGAATTTTCGAGGTGCTGCGAAAACTTGATACCCCACCATCGACCGGGCTCATGAATTCAACGCTGGCATGTCTGTGTTCCGACAATGAAAAAGCCAGTGAGTCAGCAACCGAACTTCTCTGTCACTGGCTCGATCAAGGTATCCCTATTGACGAAACGCCCGTCGCCAAGGCTGTGGATCAGTGGGGCGGCCGCGACGGGTACATACACCATAGCTTCACCAGTACGCCGCTCCTTCCCTTGATTGAGCTTCTGAATAGAATCGAGGCAGCTCAATGATCACCGATACCTCCGGATGACGATTAACCTCGACCATCAATGGTATGAAAGCAAACGGTTGGGAGGATGACGGGGCAGCAGTGGACAGGTATCCATTTGCTCACGACGCTGGCGTTGATACCGTGGCAAGGCGACGTTGGCCACCGCGGCGCAGATTGGAGGCGTTCCTGAACGACCAGAGCTTTGAAATGTTTGGGGTAGGAGTTTCGTTGGCGCATGGGGATCGACTTGCAGGATTGGGGATGACACTAAACCAGAATTTCGATTTCACATGTAATCACACCTACATGGTGACGATCCCCGTGGGCCCGGGGAACTCGGGGTTTTTTAGAGGCTAATAGAACTGGATACTCACAATGTTTTTTTCAAACTTAACAATGGCCGGCCGCTCCTAGTCGGAGTCACTACCTCACTCGAATTGGATAGACGATCGACCAGAGCGAGCAAGTCTTGGACCGCAGCCGAACCTCCCTCCTCCTTCATGACCGAGATCGTGTCAGGCCTCATGCTGATCTGCCGAGACAGCAATGCAGCAATCGTGCGTAGGTGATCCGGGTGGGAGGACAAAAAACCTATAGGAATCGTTATGGACTGGTGAGCTAGATGGAAATGAAACAATGCGCAGACCAGACATCCCGGTACGAGCAGTACCTCAAGATTGCCCTCCATCAGAGAAAACTTCCCCGCATAGAGCCGCGGAAACTGATCCACATAGGTAGCAAGCCGCTCACGGGGTGCCCCCTGTTCTACTGGTAGGAGCACGCGCAATCCTCCCCGTTGTGGGGAGGTTCCATCGGAGTGGGGCATGAGCGATCGGTCCAGCTTTTGGGCTAGTTGACGGGCGCTACGCGAACGCGCCCAGAGCGTTGATTTAGGTGCGCACCACAATGCATCCCAGTTTAGTTTTGGTTTTACCTTGCCATCCCGATCTTCTGGATTCTCGCAGACATCCAAATCCTCTGATTCGGCCTGGTCGGCTCGCTTCAATTCGGCCTGAATACGGTCCAGCAATAGCTCAGTGTTACTTGGCAAATGCAAAGCACCCAGCAATGGCATCACCCGATCATCGTCGTAACCACCCAGCTTCGTAAGATGAATTTGCTGTACATAACGCCGTAGATCAAAAGTATCATCTGAAACATACCGACCTAGAAGCTTGTCATCAAAGATGCGAATAAACTCTCTCAAGCTCTCATTGTTTCCCCTCTCCTGATTGGCGAGCGCATCTGTGATCGATTCGGAGATTTCAAGACGACTGCCAAAACTCTTATCGTCAATACTTCTTACGACACTCATTTGCCCATCTAAGTCGAGGTGAAAGGTACAAGACAGAGGAATGCTAAAGCGCTCGCCCGGATCAATCGCACTGATCTTGTAGATCTCAGCCTTCTCTTTTGTACATATCTGGCGGAAGTTCTGCTGGAAAGATTGCTCTGCAAATTGAAGGGTGCGCGACTGTTTGTCAAAATTACGCGTAGCAAGTTCGACCTGTGAACGCACGCGTCTTATTCTTGAAGGGCGGGCTGCCGGGCTGAAGCTGATTAGGTCAAACACAACCTCCGCGCTCCAGTCCTGAATCTTGAAAAACCGTGGGAGGTTATCGGAGCTATCCTGGAAACGTGTCAAAGCATAGTTGGTCAGTTCTAGATGCTCTTCATTCCACTTGATTAGTCGCTCACTCAATAACGCCTGGATGACTGCATCAACCTCTTTGTTTGAAAATCCGAAGAAATCCTGAATCTGAGCCGGACTAAGACTACCGCATACGTACGCGATACGGAGCGCAAACTCAGTGACCACCGGCAGCGTCTCCTCAGCGCTAATTGCGCAAGAAATTCCGAAACTCTGTGCTGGAATGGCAAATGTGATCTCGTCGACAGCAAGCTGCTCTTGGAGTTGACTTTCTTCGACCGTGATCATAACCGCCCTCCGGTGATACCTGATGTCTCAACAATGGCAAACGCATTATCATCTCGATGCTGTTCGATGTAGGCGAGAACCCGGCCCATCGGTGCCTCCTGATTCCGCTCGCGCCACATCCGCGCTGCACCGATGATAAACAACCGATCCATCGCGCGTGAAATGGCAACGTTTACGCGTTCAATACTGCTCAGGAAACCTTGGTCGTACAATCTATTGTTACGCGTGGTGGATACAATAATTATTCGATTCTCTTTGCCTTGATAACTGTCGACTGTGTCTATTTTGATCAGCCTTCGGTAACCGGTCGCCCAATCCTGCTCACTTAGGAGCCGCTGGAGCAATTTTTTCTGTTCCGCGTACATGCAAATCACACCGATAGGTTTCTCATCCTCAGAGCTGTCCTGCATCAACTCTTGAATAAAATTTCCACTGGTGCATATCGAACGCAACAGATCAATTATCTCACGCGCTTCATAGGCGTTGTCGAAGCCTGGGTTCTTCGGACGGTCGTAAGATTCGCGTCCTGCCTCAGAAGTATCTATCCAGGTTACGACTGCGCGGAGGGGGTCAGGCAATTGATCAAACCAAGCCACGGGGGCACCACGACCTGGCGCTAACGGTATAGGGTAGAAGCAAGCCGACACTAACTCACCAATAGGCGGTGCCATTCGGTATTGCGTGCGCAGGGTCGCACCTACTTGCCGTCCGTAACTGGATTCGAAAGCGCGCTCGAAGTCACTACGGGTCAGCATGGAGCGATCCCGCCATAACAAGTCTGCTGCAATCCTCTGTACAACTTGCTTGGTATAGTGTGGTGGTAATTGTCGATGATCCCCCACCAGCAAAACTCGCCGTGCTGACTGAATTGCGATAGCCAATTCGCCTGGCGTGGCGCGTGCTGCCTCGTCCACAACGACCCAGTCATATTTGATGTTCGCCACGCCGAATTGTGAACGGCCCATCCCAACACATGTGCCACATACGAGCGTGCGTGTCTTCGCCAGGAACTCTTCGAAATTACCTCGAAGCGTTCCCAAACGATCTACCCACTCTTGAGAAATCGCGATCACCTGATCCAATCGGGAGACTGCGTCAAGCGACGTCACAGCGTGGGCAGCCATTGCAGTGCGCCGAAGGTACTCGATGACCTCAGGTGGCTCTGCAAAACTAGTATAAAAAAACTTCTCTTCTGCCAGAGTTCGAAAACGTTCTCTACGCTGAGATATACGCTGGGACAGCGATTTATAAGCATCGCCAAACGGATCAGTTTGCGCCCTTTTTGATTCTAACCGGTCGATCTCCCGCATGAGACGTCCCAGATGAAACTCAATGTCAAACCATACAGTTACAAACGGGGTTGGTAGCCCCAGATTGCGATTAAGCGCAGTGACGCGCTCGCGCATTTCAGCCCGAAATAGGTCTCGGTAGGCCTGCAGAATTGAAGCCGAATGGTGAGGTAGCAACTGTTCCGATACCATACCCTCCGCCCCGAACCGAACGACATCTAGTGGCATTTCGGTGCGCTGGCATAGTTCGATGACCTTTTCCGCGGCGTTGTTGACCGCCTCATGGGATTGGCTGGTTAGCAGTATGCTCTGGGCTCCATGTGACATGGCATAGTGAATGAATGAGGCGATGAAAGAAGTTTTCCCTGTCCCTGGGGGACCTTGCAACAAGCTCAGAGGGCCTTGCGCCCATAGCTTAGCGAAAGCCTCACGCTGTTGCTGGTTCAGAGAAAAAATTAACCGACCTTCCTCATCGTAACGGTTGTAGGCGTTGAGCTCTGCATCTGTCGGTGGAGGCTGCAGCTCTAGCGGGGCTGGACAATTCGCCGGATCGAAATAGTCGATGAGATTCGGAAGAACTGCTTCACGAGCCAAGATACGCGTGACGGCCTGGCGCCGGCGCCGGAAAGATGACAGGTCTTGCTGGCTGCGTAGCTTGATTTTATCTCCCTCATTCAGCTGCATGCGAATGCGGGTATTGTCGAGTACAAGTATGGCCTGTGTTGTCTCACGAATATCGACATACCCCACGCGAACCAATTCACCGTGGATCTCCTGCAGTGCTTCTACCTTGTTATCAGCTCCATAGTCTAAGGGCTCACCTTCCTTGGTATAAGGAATACGAACCTTATCGCGGTGCCGTCCTATATCGCGATCTACCGCTCCTGCGACTTCAACCTCTGGCAGAGTAGCCTCTTCAGCTTCAAGGATGGATCGCCAGAGATCTTCAGTGCGCAGGCCTTCACTCGTCAGTTCCTCCCCTTTTCCATCATAAAGGTCGTCGGCAGCCGTTGGGTGATCCAGCCCTAAGATCTGGGCGCGAACCAGTTCTATGGTCGCCTTGATATCCGGGATTGCTTGAAGCGACTCTAAAAGCTCACTTACGTTGTCCGCAGACGCTGGCGCAAACAAGATGTCAGCCTTCAGAGTTGCCACGGCCTGGGAAGCCGTGTGGACAAACTGACTGTGTGGCATCTCTTGAGTGCGTATATTTACGAAGTCGAGCGTTGTAGGCTTAAGCATAATCTGCAGACGTGCTCGCACACCGGCCACTGATATCACGACGTTCGGCTGACTCTTCGGGTCGCGTACGTTCTGAGCCAACACCCCAATGTGATACAGCCCGTTATCACCTTGGAAAGGTTTGCTGGCGGTTAGGCGACGCAGCTGGACGGCCAATTGAGGTCCGGAATTGGGCCGCGGTGGCTTTAGCAATAAATCTAATGCATCGTCGATGCGATCCAGGGCATACACCCGTAGTTCTCGGCTCAGACAGCGCTGAATCTCCAAGCGCAATGGCCCCACATCGTGGTCTTCCCATACAGGCCAACGGTCAAGCAACTCACCACACATCTTGGCCACTGCGTAACAATCACGCTGATCGAGAGCGATTGACTCATAATCCGCCGGAACGTAAGCAGGGGTATGGGTCTCAGTCACGCTGCCCGAAACCATGTCGATGGTATCGATGAAGTGCAACGAACTCCCTTCCAATATAACGTTTCCGGGATGGATATCTCCATGCTGAAGACCCAAGCTGTGTAAATGCAGCGTGGCCTTCACCAGTTGATGGCATAGGTCAAGGACTTGCTGGCTCGACGAGAACGAATCAGTCGCTGTATCCAGCTCTGATCCATCCACCCATTGCTGTACAAGGAAGGTGCCCGCATCCGAAATACCAAAATCGATCACTTCTGGAAGTGAAGAGCACGGCTGCGTTTTCAAGAGTCGAGCTTTTTCCAGAAACGCCTGCAGCTGCTGCGTATCTTCGGGGCGCTTTGGATCAGGCTGACGCCCATACCAAACCTTAACAGAGACAGATCGCCCTCCCACAGATGATTTGTAAAGGTGACTGTGGCCTTGTTTTAGGTTCTCCAATAGTGGGTAAACAACCATCGGTATCAAATCGCTTCGATAGGCTTCGAAGACTCGGAGATCAACACCTCTAGCTGATGGGCTCTCTAACGGTAGGGAGTTCAACGCGTCTAACATGGCACGGGCATTCGCGAATCGCTCTGAAGGAATCATCTCCAGTGCATGCTCGAACCAAGCGGATACATTGGAGTCACATCCGGAAACTTCTGTTGGCTCCCATAGAAAAAGCCCGTCATCTTGGCGCGGTAAACGAAGAAAAAGCAGATGGTACGCTGCTACCCCGAGCAGATAGACATCGCGTCGGAAAGGGTCGCTAGCCTCACCTCGACCAATTTCAGAGTCCTCCGGGAGCAATGCCTTACCTGCGCGCAGATTGTCTCGTAGTGGGCCGACTGTGCCCGCTTCCGGAAAATAGGCTGTCAGGAAGCCCGATATAGAAACCTTTGAAGGTCGCTCAAACCATAGGCTATGGTCGCTGACATCACGGTGAGCAACGCCAGTGTCATGCAGATCAGCAAAGTGCGAGAGTAAGACTTTGACAAGCGAAATACGTTCTGCGAAGGAAAGATCCTGCCCATGCCGATGAACGAATTCATTCAGTCGCAGTTGCCGTGATGGCAATCGATATAACTCGCAAAAGTCAGCATCGATATCGTCACGCGTCGGATGGGACAGCGGCTGTAGCACCACGCCATCGAGCTGCTCGTTTTGCTCATGGATGAAGCCGAGTACCTTATGCTCACGTAACGCGATACGTGCACGTTCATCGACAGTGTCAGCCACCCCCGTCAGCGCTGAAAAATCCCAACGCCTCAATAATGCCTCATGTCGATGATCATCTTTTTTGACGGATTTGTACTCTTTATACAAGCCATCAGGATGAGGAAAGCTCGCCTCTCCTACGATCTGAAAATTATTGAATGAAAAACCTGAAGGCTTGAAATCCTTGCCACGAAAAAATGGCGTAAAAGTCTGCACATACTGATTCGGCGTGCCGCTCCTCGAGTCCTTGAACTCTTGACGATAACCGCCCGACTTAGCGATTCGCAGAAACTGATCGAGCGAAAGGACAAACGCTTTCTCGTCCTCAGGAATGGCTGAAAAGTCCGCGCTACCGCACATGACCACCCGATAGTCGATATAGACGGACTTGGCCGGATCGGAAAGCCTTGCCTGGATCTTAGAAGAGAGAATCTTCCATTTGTCCGCCAATACTTTAACGGGGGAACGCCCCATGTCCTCACCGCTACGCAACCAGTGATCCTGCATGGGTTCTATCTTGCCGCGCCACTTCTTAAGCTCGACTATGAGAAGGCGGTCATGGGTTAGCAACACCAGATCAATTTCACGATCTCGATAGGTGGTATCCATCATCATGAATCCGGCGTAGCCGTGCCACTTTTGGCTAAATTCTGATGCATTGAATGCTTGGCGCATCCGCTCCAGTGCATCCTTTTCAGATGCATGAATACCGTCACTGCTGATGCAATCAATTTTCATTGTTCTGACCGCTCCTCTATGAAGAGGTAAGCCAGAATGTCAGAAAATTGCAGCGAGCTTCGCGAGCGAGTCATAGGTCCCTCTAAAATCAGATCCGAACAAAAAAGATAGCATAAAGCTATCTCGCTCAGAGGCACCATTAGCAAGCGGTTGGCCCGCAGCGACCCCCTTAGCGTAAAGCGACTGAGGTTTGCGTCTCGTCAGCCAGTGTTTACGATACTGTCTACCACTTATCCGCCTCGTCTCTTCATGAATAACGTCATCGGAACACACCGCTCCGTTGTGTCGGGCCCGTAGCTTAATGCCAAACGCTGCACCGGCGTGTAGACGAGTCCCCCGCTGGGGATAGCGCATTCCACATCATAGATTGCAGTTGAAAGGTGCTCAGGCGATTCGTATCGCGCCCTCATCTCGTGCAATGCGCTCGTTATTTTTTCGGCGATCTCGACGGCCTTTTCCGGACTTACCTGTATGGCTGACTGCAGAGCCCTCATAAGCTCACGGAAAGCCTCCCTCAGGCTGATAGCAACAGGCTCCGCCCTGATCTGGAAGACCTCAAGCGGGTCAAACGGTATTACAAACTCAGCTGTTTCAATTGCCTCAACCAAAGGAGTCCATAGCTCATCGGCGGGCACAGTTGCCGAGGTAACTGCGTTTTGTAGTAACCGCCAGAATGGTAAGTGGTCGGCATACAAGACAGCCCCCATGAGCTGTGCGGTAAGCATTCCTAGCTCAAGATTCATGCTGCGTACGATCAATAGATCACCGTCGCCCGGAGGCTGTAGCAAAGCGAAAGGGTCGAGACATCGTAGCTGCTGCATTTCAATTGCAGCCAGCGTCGCTTCGTCCAATGGCACATGCGGGTTCGCCTGGCGGATGTGGCTGATCACACTTTCCAAAGGGCGCTGAGTAATCGCCCGTGACGTGTCTTCTTTGACCAACCTCTCAAATAGCCCGGTCTCATCCTCTCCAAGTCCCGGGATTTCAGGTTTACCTCTGGCGATAGCCATGAAGGCGTGACGAAAGCTCAGATCTAGATCAGCAGGGTCGGGAACCATGTGAACGATTCCTGCCTCGATGAAGGGCTCAAGCTGCATCAGCAAAAATACATTTTTGAGCGTCTGTGCTTTGTGCTGTCCAGGATTCTCAATGGGGTTGAATTTTGGAGTGACGCTGGAGGGGTTTGGGAATGGATTGAGCAAGACGACTTCATCGAAATACGTCGTCCAGTTGAGCACGCTATCGATCACTGTTCGTGGATCGATCAGCCCCATATACACCCCTCGAAATTTATTCGGGTTAGGTCGCGGCCATAGCTCGCGTAGATTCGTATCATCGGGCCAAATCGTGGTTATTGCCTTGTGGATCTCAACGACCTGCTCGTCGCTTAGCTCGGTCTGTATGTCAATCCACTCTTTACCATCGTCCAGCCCAAGCACGCTGCAGACTCTACGAATGAAAATCAGATTGCGCTCGCGCAGGCTGGCGACAGTCCAACTTGGACGCATCGCCGCGGGAAGCAGCTTGCAACAAACGGCATAAGCGCTCCCGTTGCCACAACCACATAGGTGGTCATCCGCCAACGAAGCTTCATCTACCTTTTTGGCAAGATACTCATGACTTTTCGAGCTTCGGCCATAGGAATCCTGATAATCGACCGAGCCATCCTGATACCCGATATACATTTCACCGCCAAAATCAAACAGCCCATCATCTGGAGGTTTTAACACTGCTGCGATGTCCGCCCAGTTTCCTGCGAAGTGCTGCTCAGGGTATAGCCAGGATTTATCCACAGCAGCCAGGTATTGGCAGGCGTTCACCTTGAGGACATGGTTGATGTTAATCACCTCTTCACGCGAGAGTGACCTGGCTCGAATCCAGCTCTGGGTATTAATCAGCGAGCGACCTACACTCCTGGAGTTTATCCGGTCGGCTAGCAGATCAAGGTTTGGTTGCGTCTTGGCATAGTCGAGGTGTGTGAGAATCAACAGATGGTCGGCATCGAGCGCGTAGATGATCTGCGTGCCATTCCAATGGGATGAGGGCTCGCGTGCGAGGTTCTCTTCCGGCAGGTAAGCGGGGTTGTAAAGCGTAACCGGGTTATCCGTGATAAGGAATTTTACGTCCGAATCCTTGGCCGACACTATCTCTCGAACGGCTTCACCCCACAGGGTGAGATTCAAGTTCAATAAATGCTGCATCTCTCCCATGAGCGGATTCTGCTCAAGCCCAAGATACCGTTCCTTGATCCAGTCCAATGCCTTGGGTGTTCGCATCCGTTGCGCCCCCAAAAAAGTGAAGAAAGGCTCAAACGCTTGATGCACCCCAGCAGGACTCCCCGTTACAAGCTGTTTAACAGCGACTGCGCCCGTGTTATCGAGGTCGCCGAATAGCAGCCGCTCGATCTCATCGTTGGCCGCAACACCGAACCAAGTGGTATAGAGATCAGGGGCTGCAAAACAGCCCTTTGGAGATCGCTTGGTTATTGCCTGTGCCGGTATTTGAGCTCGCAAATCGAGGTAAAAAAATCGAACGCCGAGGGCAGGCAAAAACCTTTTTTGGTACCAAACCGGTACGTAGTGATTGTTACGCGATTTTTGAACGCTCATGGCATGCTGGCCTCTAGAGCCGTCTGGGTTTGCAATTAGGTTGTCCGGGGATCAGATCTGGTCGGGTAGGAGGAGGCAGGATCAAGGGGCTTGAGTCCCACAACAAAAAACGAGCGTCACGCCAACCGCTAATTGGAGGCTGGCGCGGCGCTTGCCGAGACATTTACCCTTACCTCTCCAAACGGACACGAAGACGTCTTGCGCGCTCTCGGAATGCCGACTCTCCGCCTTCCAAAATGTCACAAACCGATTTGCGAATATCCGAATTCTCCAAGCCGCCTGCACGATAGGAAATTGGAGGGAGCCCTCCTGATTGATGCGGCCCGGCCTCTGCAACAATGATCTGATCGGCATCGGTGTTGATCACAAGGTTGGCGTTGTGAGTCACCATGATGACCTGCCGCTTAGATTTGGCATCGATAAACAGCGATACTAGCTCATCAAAGACAGACTTTGGATCAAGGTTCTCTTCTGGTTGATCAATGATAAGGGGCCGGTCGTCCGACTCATCTAGAGCCAGATAAAGCAGCAAGAGAACAATCCCTCTGGTCCCTGGCGACAGCTTTCGAATATCAAGCCCGTCGTACACGATTTCATACTGCACAGAAATGTGATCCGTCCCAAATAACCAATGCGCGAACTGCCGTGACCACGCTCGAAACTCAGCTTGCTGAACTGGAGCGTACGGTGCATGGGCAAACAGATCCTTTCTGTAGCGCAAAATGAAATCTGTCATTGCTGCCTGAACGTCTGCTGCGCTGCCACTCTCCCAAGCAGGCTTGAGCATTTTTTCTGCAAGAGAAATCAGCGAGCCTCTCCCATTGAAGGGACCAGCTTTACGGCGATCAAGGAGATTTTCCTCGGCAACAGTGCCCCACTGATTAACATCAACAATTCTCCGGACCGCAAAACCTAGCTTACGTAGAGTTCCAGAAGATGCAGTAAGCCGAGCCATAAGGGGGGCATAAAGCTCACTTAGGGCGTTCTGCTGATTGATAATTGCCTCAAACACTCGTCCATACGAATTATCACGTTCTTCCTGCAGAATCTTCCTCCGAGCACCAGCGCCCTGCGCATCTGCAAGCTTGGTTTCCAACACTTTGAGCGCGGCTCTCTCTTGCCCAATACGCTTGGTCAATGCTGTGTACTGCGCACTCACAACCTTGTCAGCACTAACCAACAGTTCAAGCCGCGTCATTTCAGCGACGATGGTCGACAGACTCAGCGTTTGAAGATCGACGCCATCCGCGATGATAGGGGTATTTGGATCCCCAGGCTGCAATGGCTGTCCTGTTAGTTCGGCAATGTGCTTATCAGCCCACGTGACATAATTCGAGAGGCTCCCGTCTACATTACCCTTGTAAACAAGAAGGAATTCGTCCCACTGATCGTCGGAGAGCCCACTTTGGGCATGCCGTTCTCTGGCCTGCCGAAGCAGTTCCGGCGCCCTTGTGGCACGGGTACTGGTCACCTCATCTTGAAGCGCTAGGAATGTGCGACGTTGATTGGTGAATGATTGAACCTTGGTCCTGACCCCTTCCGCAGCCTCACTGAGCAACGAATGGCGTTTGACCTGCGACTCGGTGCCTTTAATTACTAACTTGGCCAGATCCGCATTGTAATCCTTGATCAACGTTGACTTCTGAGCAATCTGCGCCGTCAGCGAAGCAACCAAGCTCTCTTTTTCGTGCTCGGCGGAAATTCGTTCAGAAATGTCAGATATCGCCTCAGCTTCACGATCTCGTGCCTGCCGATATCTGCTTGTTCTATTTTCTCTAAACTCAGGAAAATCGATGGCCCCCTCACGCTCATCGACTGGATGCGCCTCTAAAATCACGCGCTCTATTTCCTCGATAAGCCCGTCGGACATGCCATTTGAAGAGCAAAGCTCCTCCACGAACTGCTGCGACAAATACCGGGCGCGGGGAAATGAAAGATGTCCGTTCGCATCTCGACCGTCCAGGGCCCGCTTCGTTGTGCTGCCGCCTCCCCAAGTCAAGGTAACTGAGGCACTTCCGAGGACTGGTCTGGCACGAACCAAAAAGGATGGGCTGGCGTTCTCATGCGCACGCCAGACCATAGGAGATATCGCATCGCAACCCGCTGCAATCATATCTGCAAGGGCTGTCTTTCCTGACCCGCGAGCACCTACGATCGCAACCAGGCCCGGATTTAGGGGGATTTCTGGGTTTTGCGCCCAAGCCGCATTGGTGATCGATACATGGGATATAACCTGTGATGGCATCGCGGAACGCGGCGGCTCAGTGCCGACGAACGCACGTCCTTCAGGGTCGATACATGCCTGACGCAGAGCGTCGAACTCCAAACCACCTTTGATCCATGAGAAGCGATCCTCGACAGGCTGGCCAACCGTCTTCAAATCATGGGAATCGCTGCCGTGGAGACACGGCTTACAGCCATTATATCGCTCGCGTAGCGCGTCAACAGTGACACCTCGCTTCCCAAGCCAGAATTCACGCTGGGCAACGTTACTTGAGAAGATGATATGCGCAAACTTCTCAATTTCTTGTCGCATGGTCGTATCTGCCGCCTGGCGCACACCCGACGTTCCGTCTCCCGCCCCGCCTGCCACAGCAATGAGAATGTTCTTCTTGGCCCAGTCGCTCTCAAAAAACACTTTGCGCAGTTGGTCAAAATTGACCTTGAATTGAGTGGCCCCATGCTCTAAGGCGGCACGATCATCACAGATGCTTGGCTCAGCGCGCTTCCCCAACGCTATAAGGTCGTTCTTTGTGCAATCAAAGCGATCGCCATGAGCATGGAACTGAAGTCGCGTCAGAATTCTGCGCAGCTGATTGACATGATCCGGATCTTCGGGGCTAACGAGGAGATGAACATTAACAAAGCCTGACTTGGCCGCAACATCCAACCGAAGCTCGACATTGGGAAATATCAGTTGAACCTCAGGAAGCCTCCCCGCAGCTTTATGCTTAAGCACTTCCTCGTACGTATCCGTTACGTAGTAGTCAGTAACAGCAATCGCCTCTACCTTGGGGGAAAGCCCCTCAAGCTTCGCTAGATACGTCTCCCAGGAGTCACCTCCACCAAACTGATTGTTAAGTACCGTCCCAGGTGCGTGAATATGAGGTTCCCAGCGCTTCCATTGCGACCCGCGACTTATCATGCCCCACTCCTTGAATTCTCAGCTCTACTACGTCGAATCTAGATAGCTATCGATCTATCCAATAATCATCAGTAGAAAAATGGCCATGAATCGGCCCCTCGTACACACCTTCACACTCGCGGCTTCCGCCCACCTTACAACGAGTCATGGCCACTTAGCATCAGTGATGCCCTCAAATCCGTTGCGTATCCTTGTGCCAGAGTCACTACGCCCAAGCACGCCAGCGCGTAGCAGCCGCTTCATGTGCAGGCCGTCGACCACTGTCAGCAACACCTCGAATTATTCCCCTCTATGTCGGCCTCGGCATGCTCACCTCTTGTGCCAGCGCAATGGGCTGGGTTACGCCCATCACCTGGCATCCGACGGTGATGCCTTTGTCACGGCTATGGATCAGTTTTTTTGGGGGGGCATGCGTGCCAAACCACTGGAGCCGTGGACTTTGATCATTGGTTCACAGGCTGTATAAATGGACAATGCCAGCAGTTAGCAGCAGCATTCAGTGGCATCTGCCTGATGAACTGTACTGATATCTGAACTGTGGAAGGCTTCAAACATGCGGCCACGAATTAAACAAACAGCAAATAATCCACGGAAAATTGAATGGCAACTGAGAGCGATGTGAGCATCGGCGGAACGTACCTTGGCGGCACAGCAAAACGAATCGGAGACCACCAGGCATCGCTGTTCAACGCCTCCGATCTAGTCGCAATCGGTGGTATTACGGACGACTCGTTTTTTCGGGCTTACCAGATCACAGTTGGAGAGCTACGCCGCAGACTCGAAGCGCTAGGCTATTCGCTCAGTCGTGTACGTGAGGAAGTCGTTAGGACCCTACAAAAGGGCTATGCAGAGTTAAGTGAAAACGACGCACCTCAATGCAAATCCTTCCTAGACTACGGATGTTCAATTACTGTCGAGCAGCTTATCGAGATAGCACGGCAATGGGAAATCGAAGACAAAAATAACTATGATTACATGGCGCAGTTTGACCTAAACAACTATCCGAGCACTATGCTGGACTTCATCAGAGGCAGTAGCTCTGAGCTTTTACTGCCATCTCAAAATATATGGATTCATGGCCACCACTTCGAGCGCCTACTCTGCGAAATCCATTCAGATGAAGAAATGTTTAAAATAGACTTCACTCGGCTTATCCAGGCAGGATACTACAAGCCTGACGACAAACCCATTACAAATGAGTTCGACAGATCACTCTCCCAATTCAATCCGCTTTCATTCAGACTGATGGAAAAACTTGCAGAGGAAGAGTCTGAAACACTTGAATTCAAAACGGTGATATCGGGTAACCCCAGCAAGACAATCGCCCAGCAGTTACCAAAATACCTCGTCGGTTTTTTGAATAGCAAAGGAGGGCGGATTCTTTACGGCGTGACCGATGAGGGTATCGTCGAAGGCGTCATGCTAAATCGCGAAGAGCGAGACAAATTACAGAGAAATATCGCTGCTGCTGTTTCCTCAATAACCCCTAATTTTCCACAAAGCGCAGTCCAAATCACCCTTCGACCATTGATCAGCGTTGGTATGGAAGTAGAAGATAGGTTCGTCGTAGAGGTCAGCGTACCGAGGGGCAAACCCCATGAAATGTACTTCACACACAGTGGTGACACATGGGTTCGCCACGGGACATCAACTTCAGCTCTGAAAGGCCATCAGCTATTCGTCCACATCTGCGCTCGCTACAGTTCTGCTGACGACCTACTTAGCGTAGCTAAAGCAGAGCCGAATCGCGCTGAGAATTGATATTCGAAATCGAAATTTCCGGACTGTACCAGAACATACCAATTCCTAAAATTTTAACAACAGCATGGAGCTATCAAAATGTCAAAGCCTACTGATCCCAAGCCGGAAGAAAGACAAGGTGATATAGATCTCAAGGTCATAAAGAACAATCAGTTTGAAGGTATTTATAAGCCCAGAAAAAAAATGGCTGAACTGGCAGGCCTAAAGTTAGGCATATCAGCTAAAATGATCCACGTAAACCTATCTAGACAAACCCTCACAATTTATCCGTTAGTAACGTGGCCGGACCACACTGACTTTCTTAAGTCAAAATACAAAAAAATAGAACGCATCTGTTTCCCTATCGAAGAGTCCCTCTGCGATTTTTTCAGAAAAAAATCTCCTTTCGAAGCCGACGATCTGCTCATGCTGCTTCGAGATGTTTTACTACCAGGCTTCACTCAAGACCCGGACTATGGTTTAGGGATCGCCCGAGAATTCAAGGATGTAATCGATGCGATTGAAGAGCATTCGGACTGCATTGAGATTCGATTTTCAGAAGCTGATGAAACCTCAATCGGTGACAAAACCAAAGTATTCACTCTGAATATAGATGATTACGAAGAAGCCAAAAGAAAAATTAGAAATATCACTAGTCTCGGACAGAAAGCTGCAGCCGAGGTTAAGGACGGTACAATTTACAATCTTCTAGCGTCGAGATTAGGAAAACCCCCAACAACAATCGCAACTGGAAGAAGTCCAGTAAGACGCCTGATTACCGCTGCCGCCCAAGGTAAACCACCATTGACAGCGGGCGACCAAGATAGTGTTATAAATATACTAAAAACCAATAGCAAACAGATCGCCGAAACAAAGCCCGAGGCTCTCGCAAAGCTACAAGACGAAATAGAACTCGTCACCTTGGAAGTTCTAATTAAACGATATGAAGAACAGCTATTAAAAAACACCGTCGAAAGCGACTGGCAACGCTTCTTCGAAGCAAACAAATTTATTCTGACAATGGCGTTCGGCTATCCGATAATTGAGATTCTTGAACAAGCTTCAGTTGGCGGCGGCCAGTTAACCGGTGGCGGAAGCAAATTCGCTGATTTCATATCTAAAAACAGCCAGACTAACAATGCTGCAATCTTTGAGATCAAGACCCCAAAAACACCGCTTTTAAATAAAACCGCATTTCGAGGAAAGGTATTTTCCGCAACAACAGAGTTTTCAGGTTCCATTATTCAGATTCTAGATCAAAAATATCAACTGGGAAAGAGTCTTCCTTATCTGAAAAGCAATGACCGCAACCTAGATCTCGAAGCTTATGCAGTTCATTGTTGCCTAATAATTGGCACCACCCCTACCGGTTTAGACGAGCAAAAATCATTTGAGTTGTTCCGCAGAAACTCTCGAGAGGTCGAGATAATCACATTCGACGAACTCTTAGGAAAGCTGAAGCAACTTCACTCATTTCTGTCATCAAAGAGTAAATAGACGCCGTCTACATAATAGGATGCCCACATATCCCGCTGGGTGTGTTCCAGTAGCTCCTCACAACGCGATACAGCGTCACTATGGTTTGTTCGCCATCCGCTTACACAGGGCAAGCTTTACCTGCTGTAATGCAGTTACCCCTTTTTCTTTTTCCATGAATCCTTTAACAAGTAGAGAAGCATAGAGCAAGCAAGCTGCAATCGAGACGAAATGACGCAAAGGAGCGATGCGAGGAGGAAGCACACCTGTAAGCAACTAGGCACGAAACTCAATCTAGAGAAGAGGCGGAATACCCTGATCAGCATTGAGCAGAGCTTCTGGCGGAAAAGCGCCCCCTCACTCGTCCGGTGGAGCGATGAGGCGCTTGAGAATGTCGCTGTTGGGCCAGGAAGAGCCTAAGCTGGCAAGTGTCTGGATGTCCCGATGACAGTGAGCGATTTTGACCCTCGGGTCATCGCCACGTACAAGTCCTTCGCGTCCAGTGCATCCGCATTGAGAATGACGGCATGGTCGTATTCAAGGCCCTTGACCAGCAGCGTTGTCCCGATGAGCTTTTGGTGACTGATAGGCCGCCCCGTATGCCTCATCTCGCGCTGGTACCTGACGCCGGCCTCGACAAGCGTCGCCCCCTCACCATCAACATGCATCTTGAGCACGCAGAGGAAGCGATACAGCAGATCACGGCGATAGGCAGACGTCTCTGGGTTGGTCTTCAGAACCAGAAAGAACGCTTTGAGATGGGTGCTCGTAGGATTGTTCAGGTAGTCATTCGCTGCCTGCAGCACCAGAGGGTATTTCGTACCTTTGCGAAGATTAGCCACCTCGCCGCGTTTGGTGCCCGCAGTCAGAGCGTCAGCGACACCCGTGAAGCATTTTTTTGCGAACTCAATTGCCAGGAGAAATCCTGCCTGAACCGTCTTAGCAGCCCCAAGCTTCTTAAGAAAGGCATGCAGGTCTTTGCCTTCAACCTCCTCGATCGAGGAAAAGCGGCCAGCCATGGTGCGGGCTAAACGGTGAGTTTTGTTTTTGGACTGCTGATCGCCGCCATGTAGAGCAATTACACTCTCAGCATGATTGAGCAATCCACAGAGTGACGAATACTGCTTAGTCTCGAGGTATTCTTGAGCGGTGTGAACACGAACCACACTCGGCGGCCGCTCGCCCAGCAAGTCAATCTGTTGGCCAAGCTCTATCTTTCGTCTTGCCTCTTTGAGCCAGGCGCCGAGAGCCGGATTTTTCGCCTTTACCCATCGCCAGGGCGTCTCCAGCTGCCCCAGGCAGTCAAATTTGGGGTAGATGCTCACCTCCCAGTCCACAGGCTTGCCCTCGTCAAAGTCAAAGATGGCCTGCATGGGGTCACCTAAGATCCGACTAGGAAGGAAGTCAGCCAAAGCGCAGACCAACGCGTGCTGTAAGTCCGAGCAGTCTTGATACTCGTCCACATAGACGCCGACGTAGCTGGCCGACACGGCCTGCCGAATGAACCCCTTAGCTAGCAGACCAGAGCAGCACTCATAGAGCTTGTTCCATTGCTTGCTGGTCGGGTTTTCAATTTTCCACCCTGACGTTTTGGGGTAGGCCAGGCAAAGTCGCAGCGCCCAGCTGGCGATCGTGTCCACCTGATATTGAGAGGAGCGAACACCTAAGTTGGTCATCTTCGTCTTGATGGAGTTCACCCCGGCAAAGGTATGCGTCAGGATCAGTTGTCTGCCACTGGAAGCTTTCACTGCCAACGCGATGAGGTGTGTCTTTCCATACCCCGCAGGTGCGAGTACATACCCCTTAGTAGCGCAGTCGTTGAGCTTGATCGCCAACTCTTCAGACATGCTCGGCCCACTCCCAAAGTTTTCCGAGCTCAAGCGCAAGGTTCTTTTTGCCGAAGGCGGCATCTTGGAAGGCCGGGCATATTTCCTTGAACCATAGGTCACCTCTAGTGGTGTCCTTGAACCAGCCAGATTTTTTCGCGGCAACGCCGATAGCAACACGCAGCTCAGGACTTTCCCCCCACACGGCACAATCTTTGTCTAAGGGGCCGGCAAATTTGGATAGCACCTGGTCACGCACAGGGAATCCCAGCTTACCTTGAGCAAGCTTCAAGCTCGCCAACACCGCGGGCCATGGCAGATCTTGGAAAGCCCGCTCTTCAAGTGAAAGATTCTCGCTCCATACAAAAGTCGGAATGCCCATTTTGCGAAGCTCAGCTTCATCTGCAATGGAAAACTGATCTTGCGCGTCGGCATCAGCCAATACGGATACGTCATAGCAGAGTGATTTGAAGGCCTTGGCAAGTGCCTTTACCTTGTTCCCACTCTTTGCGTCCAACAGCGCTACACCGTGAAAGGAAAACGGATCCTTTGCGTTGTCTATCTGGTAGTCGTCAAAACCTCTCAGGAAGCCGACTTCGGTAGCGCCCTCGCACACCACGACTTTCTTCGCCAGAAATGCTTCAGTGCTCGAGCGAATCTTTCCCTGAACCTCGTGCTCTTCAAGTCCCTGCTCACCAGCCGAGATGATCGTAACCGTCCCGCCTCTGCTGTGGACGATATGAAGGTCCTGTACGGTGAGTTCGCGAAGCACCATGGGCGAATGCGTAGTCAGGAAATATTGCCCGCGGTTGTCTTCCCTAATGTGCTTAATGAGACGTGTGATTCTGTGCGGCTCCAAGCCGAATTCCAACTCATCGAACAGAGTGATGTGGCCTTCGTCCAACCCCGCCCTTTGGATTCCGCACTGAAGCATGCGGCGAGATCCGAGCCCCAACTGACGCAGCGGTATTTCGCCGTCATGCAGGGCAAGTCCACCTACCCGCAGGTTGATGGAAGCCAAGTCGAGGTGAGCCTTGAAGGCATCTGATACGGGAACACCAAGCAGCTTCGCAATATCCTGAGATTTGATCGCTGCAGCATCAAAATTTGTAAGGGTGACAGGCCGGTCAATATCCAGCGAGTTTCTGGCGGTTCTTGACGCATTGGCTAACAGCTCGCTCAAGCTCTGTGCTGCGGTCAGCTTGGCAAGTGCGGTTCCGTTTGCCCAGGAAAGCTCTCTCTCGCTGTATACACCGATGAGGCCCACTCCAACCTTGGTTCTGTCGGCCTGCTTGAAAGGGACACCCTCTGGATTACGGTCACAGACCACTGTCCATTTCGGTTCTAAGTCCTTCTCGACCGTCAGCCGGACAGTTAGCACGCTTTCCAGATGGTCATCGGGCTCATCCTCGAGTTTCCGAGTTGTCGCATCCCAACCCCGTAGATGCAGACCGTACTTGTTGAGCGCGCAGAAATCCTCATGCAAATTGCCGATCGTGATTTCGATGTTTATGCAGTCAGCAATCCGGCACTGATAGAAATCAGAATCGCTGAAGGCGAGATTCCATTGGGGGTGGAACGTGTAGCGGATGGCTTCCAAGATTGTGGACTTGGACGAGTCACCTTTCCCTATGAGGCAGATGATATCGGCCGCTGGTAGGTTCCATTCAAGCTCTTTCACTCCACGAAAGTTCTTGATCACTATCTTTCTGATTTTCACCGACCAGTATCCTTCTGAGCATCGACTATGAGAGCGAGCAAAATCCTTCGGTACCGCCTCGGCCGGCGCTCCCGAGCACAGCAACAAATTGAGATTAACCGTGCCCCATCATAGATATATCCAGTGGCTTGGGGAACTAGCTGTGCGTTTGGATATGTTGTAATGGCGCAGGGCCAGCGAGGCGATATCAAGCACCTACCTGTCGGTATGCTTGCGAAATTCAAGGGGGGCGCGGGACTATGTGGGTTTGGCGAGAAGCAAGGGAAAAGTGGTTACTGGCAGGGGCTGTAGGCGTCCTAGTTATTATTGTCCTGATTAACCTGAAGCTGTCACTCTGGCCTTGGCTGGATGATAGTCAGGTTGCAGTATTCCTTCGTGCTGATGCAACTAGCAGTGTAAGCAGTGACCTGTTGGTCGGTCTCTTCTCGGCGTATGTATTCTACGTGATCGTCGAGCTTATGCCTCGCCACCGAAGAGAGGCGCTGACATTGAGGCCCCTAAACATGATCGTCGCGGCAGTGATCGACGCATACGAGCGCTCAAGGGTTTTTGGACATGAGACCCCCATCACTTCAATCGACTTGGCCGTACTTGATATAGAAAAGCTTAAGGTTCACAAAAGCGAGCTGGTGACCAAGAGGGATCTGCTGAGGGTGAAGTTCGCGATGGAGACTGGGCATTCCAGGTACCCCGACTTCCAGCACGCCCTGGCAATGGCAGCTTCAATCTCGCCAGAACACGCATTGAGCTGGCTCGTGCTGACTGACAAGGTTCGTTTGCTTGCCGAGCAGTATGAGCTATGGCCAGTGAACCCATTCGTTGACAACTATCTCGGCCAACCGACTGTCGAGCAGCGTGGGGATACAAAGCTCATGGAGGTGTACGTCCAGTACCAGAAAAATATGGTATCGATTGAAGGTACGCTGCGCCTCAGGGTTACTGAGGTTATCGAAGCCACAATTTTCTGGTTGGAGCTGCAGGTCACATAGCCCTTGATCTCCCCCCATACTTTGCATTGCCATATCTGCATAGGTGCTCCACCCACCCCCAAATCTAACAAGCACGACGCTATGAACAATGAGAAGCCCGAAGATTCCTCCATCGACATCAACTGCTTCAGGCCCACTTGGCTCAGCTTCATGCCAAACATCCACAAGCGGTACACGCTGTACTATGACGAGACGAACAACATCCGTCGTCTAACGATCACGGACACCGGGCTGCTGAATCACGACGCTCTGGACTGTTTTGTCCTAGGCGGCATTGCCTTAGAGCAGGGAGCGGTGCTTCCTGACATCGCGGTGCTCAGAGCGCAGCTACGAATTCAGCCGTCTGCGCCGGAGTTGAAGCTCAGGCACCTCGTACAAGGAGATTACGCAGCTTGCCTCGGCTCGCGAAAGGTTGAGCACTTCCTCACCTGGGTCCTGGAGGCCCCGGTTTACACCCACTACTCCAACTTCAGCGTCTTGAACTGGTCCATCGTAGACCTGATTGATTCACTCATTGTCCACGAGCGCTTTAGACATCTGGGAGCGGTGCACGACAAACTGAAAAACGAACTGCACACACTCGTCCGGCTCGACCCACTCAGTTACTTCCGCCTACTCCAGACCTTCGACTACCCCAGCGTGTCCGTCGAACGGGTTCCGGAATTCGTGAGAGCCGTTCGCGCTTTTTTGTTTCGCCAAGAATTCGTGTTCAGAAACTTCGCGACAATGACTCTGTGCGATCTGCTGCAAGACGCCGCGGACAATACAACAATCGACTTTTTGGTCAGCAACGACTCGGGCGTTCTGGTGGACAGCTTCGATACCGTGTTCCTCAATCGGCTGGCCACATTCACGAACGCCGTTCACGTGTTTGACGAAGAACCTCAGATCCGCGCGCGCTTGGAGCCGCGACGAATCGTCTGCCGCGACCAACCCATCATGTACCGTTTTGCCAACTCGAGGAGCGAGCCTGCCATCCAGGTTTCGGACGTTCTATGCGGTATTCTGGGTAAGCATTTCAGTTGCATGGAAAAGCTTAGCATTGAACAACTTGAATCTTGGAAAATGAACCTTTCAGAGCAACAGCGCCGTAACGTCGCCTTGCTGGCCAAGTTAACCGACAAGGCGGACGAAGAATGCCCCGCCTTGATCTTCAACCAAGCGCCTAACGACAGCAAAGCCAAGAGTTTGTGGTTCCTGCATGGGATCGAGTACCCGGAGGACTACCGGGACTGTTGAGCGTCGAGCCGAACGCACTGTGAGGCGAGGTCTGGAAGCGTCCTGTTGCATGTCCATCTACGCAGTCCGCCTTGCAGCAGGGAGAGGAGGACAGCGAATGTCTCTTCAAGCCGAGAGCTGCCGGCCCTGCTCGGTCTGGCCTAGGATACCAAGTCCGAAGGTGACTTAGCCGGACGCTTACTCACTATGTCGTTGAGGAGCTCGACAGGGCAGCCAGGGATTGCATGAGATAGAGCTCTGAACGGCTTACAAAAACTTCAACGTGGTATTCATTAGGAGGGATAAACGAAATGAGGCGACCGATCTAGATGTTGCTCCCCCCAGATTGGTCGCTCCTTCTACTTCAGAGTCGAAACGCCTTTAACGTAAGCCTGTAAGGCTGCTAGACCGATCAGCCCTAGATCGCCATGATCGGTGGTGCCGAAAATTCAAAGTGATTCGGCCGTTAGGCCTCTAGCACCCATGCTGTTATCACCAGATTCCTGCTGCATGCTCAGAAAATCCATTGAACGTCGGCCGCTCTGCGCCATGTATGCTTCGGGCTTAGGCGGAGAAACGCCGACCTCTAGCGCGTCTAATAAATCCGCCCAATATTGCATCATCCTACGTCTCGGCTCGACGTATTCCGCATGATTGTATGCAGCCCGAACTTGATTGGCATCCGCATGGGAAAGCTGCGCCTCAATCCATTCTTCTACAAAGCCAACCTCGTTGAGCGCCGTAGAGATGGTGCCTCTGATGCCATGACCAGTGAGCCTTCCTTTGTAACCCATCCGGCTGATCGCGGTGTTAAGGGTATTTTCGCTGATCATTTCCTGCGGTTCGTATCGGTGAACCAGCAGATACCGTGCACCGCGCGCCCTCAACTGCATCAGCCGATGCACAATTGCAATTGCTTGAATAGAAAGCGGAATCACATAAGGCGGGATCTCATTCCCCTGCGTTCGCACACGACTCCGGAGCTGCTTCACACCCTCTGGCGGCACCAACCAGATCCCCTTGTCGAAGTCGAATTGATCTGGAGTCGCCGCCCGTAGCTCTCCTGTGCGCACGCCCGTCAGCAATAATAGACGAATACCGAGTCGTGTCTTTTCTGCACATTCATAATTGGTGACGGTCCTTAGCAATCCTGGAAGTTCATTTACTTGGAGGAAGGGATTATGGCGAACTGGCCGAGGCATCTCGGCAACGATATCAAGGTCTGCTGCAGGGTTTACATCAACGAGCCCTTCCGCCATAGCAAAACGAAAGATCTGGTTGAGCCAGGTGCGTACCTTTCGAGCGGAGACCAGCGCCCCTCTGCGCTCAATTCGCCTAATGAGCTCCAGCACGTCACCACGAGAAATATCCGCGATCGGAAGATCGCCCAAACACGGCAGCATGTCCTTCTTCAGGTATTTGCTAGCTTGCCCTGCACTACCCTTCTTACTTTTCGTCAGTTTTTTACTTCGGAACTCATGCCAGCGATCAGAAACCGCTTCAAACGTGTTGTTGGCGGCGTGAGAGGCTTTCTGCCTCTCGGCACGACGATGCGATCGGGGATCGATATTGTTGGCCACCAGCGCACGCGCAGCCTCTCTCCGCCGACGAGCCTCCTTGAGACCCACGTCGGGATAGGTGCCGAGGGAAATACGCAATTGCTTGTCATGCCAATAGAAACGGAAATGCCAGCGCTTCGAACCAGTCGTAGGCACCTGCAGAGATAAGCCATCCCCATCAGTTAACGTATAAGGCTTGCTGGCGGGCTTGGCTTGCTTGATCGCTGTATCTGTCAGAGCCATCAGACACCTCCTTTTAGATCAAGGAGGGGAATACAACCCAGCGGTAGGCGAACCAATACGAAAATTGATGCGCAAGAAATCGTAAAAGGTTGTGCCAGCGGTGTACTTAAATGTGTACTTAAAAACCGTGGCTGGAGATGGATTCCAGTGGAATTCAGAAAACGAAAAAAGCGGCACAAGGCCGCTATTTCCGTGGCTTCCAGGCGTTCAGTGGGCCTTAGTGGAAGCAAATATGGCGCAGCGGACGGGACTCGAACCCGCGACCCCCGGCGTGACAGGCCGGTATTCTAACCGACTGAACTACCGCTGCGCGTAACACGTGAAGCGAATGGTGGGTGATGACGGGATCGAACCGCCGACCCTCTGCTTGTAAGGCAGATGCTCTCCCAGCTGAGCTAATCACCCTTCGTTTCGGTGTGGGCGCATCATACACCAAAAAATCGTAATGTCTTGATTTAAATGCAATTTATTCAAAAAAAGTTCAGCGCACGATTTTTTGCCATATTCCGGAC
>Ga0209173_100168_pt1 | contig 59491 bp, 62 predicted proteins | sample SynthPrep_16_END_FD_187206 | JGI IMG/M metagenome (GOLD analysis project Ga0209173, IMG submission 187206) | Synthetic microbial communities from Ohio, USA - SynthPrep_16_END_DS12_MetaG (SPAdes) (version 2) | ecosystem: Engineered > Bioreactor > Aerobic > Activated sludge | place: USA: Ohio...
AGCCCTGAATCTTGATCGGCCAGTTGCAGCCAGTCCGGGTCGCACCCAAGGGTGTCGACAAAACATTGCCGGGCCAGCTGCGGCAGGTTGTTCTTGCTGCTCAGGTGGGCCAGGACCAGGTGTTGCAGGTCTTGCCAGCCCAACTCATACACCAGGTACGCCGCCTGGTGGTTGTTCAAATGTCCAAACTGCCCGCCGACCCGCTGCTTGAGAAAGGCCGGGTAGTGGCCACGCGCAAGCAGGTCACGGCAGTGGTTGGACTCGATCATCAATGCGTCGAGGTCCCGGTAACCGTCCAGCACCTTGGCGCAGTACGAACCCAGGTCAGTGAGCAGGCCAAAACGCCGTTCACCGTCACTGAATACGTATTGCGTCGGTTCCTGGGCATCGTGGGCCACTTCAATCACATCGATGCTCAAGGCACCGATCTGCAATTGTTCGCCACCGGCCAGCAAACCTGCGGGTTCAATCGGTTTGCGCATCCCGCGCAAGGTGCCGCGACTCAGGTACACCGGAAGATTGTAGCGCCGAGACAGCAAACCCACGCCATGCACGTGGTCGGCATGTTCGTGGGTCACCAGAATCGCGCTCAGCTGCGCGGGGTGAACCCCCAGGCGCAGCAGGCGCCGCTCGGTTTCCCGCAGTGAGAAACCACAATCAACCAGGACGTACGTGTCGTCATGGGCTACAAGCGTGCCGTTCCCTTGGCTACCGCTGCCGAGAACGGCAAAACGCATCGGATCAGCCCAGGTTGTCCTGAATCACGCCCAACACTTTGCGTGCCACTTCTGCCGGCGCCACGGTGTTGATGTTTTTCTCGACGGTGACTTGCACGCTTTCGCCTACCTTGCTCAAACGAACCTGGTAACGCTCGGCGCGGGTCTCGATCTCTTCCTTGGTCGGCTTGCTGCCGAACAACTTGCTGAAGAAACCTGGCTCGTCGTCTTTCTTCTCGGCTTTTTCGGCCAGGTTGATGTAGTACAGGCCCAGGCTACGGTTGATGTCTTCAACGCGCCATTCGCCGTGCTCCAGCGCGCGGCCGACACTCGACCAGGCGCGGTCCAGGTCTTCACCCAGGTTGAGCACCACGTTGCCGCTGCCGTCTTCGCTGAGGCTGACGCGGCTAGGTGTGTCAAAGCTACCGGCGGCGAGCAGGGAGACGGAACCGCCCTTCTCGGAAATACGGCTCATGCTGGCGAGCATTTCGTCGACCAGGGCAGCGTCCACGCCGGTGTTGACCGAACGTGGGGTGAAGTCGACGTTGGCGGTGCTGCCGGCAGGACGCTCGGCGCTGACTACGTAGACCTCACTGGTGTTGCGTTGCACGCCTGGCTCGATACGCACGCGGATACGTGCTTCGCTGTCATTGGCTACGCCACCGGCCTGCAGGCGCTTGGCCATGGATGCCGACAGTTCGCTGGTGTGCTGCCACGCGGTGGTGAACTCACCGGTCTGCGGGCGTTGTTCGTCAATGCGGAAACCGTTGTCCTGGAAGAACTGCACCGCCACCGGCCAGACTTCGGCAGGTGGGCGTTGGGCCATGACCCAACGGGTGTCGCCGCTCTTCTGCAGGCTGTAGTCGCTGGCATCGGCCACGGCCGACAGCGGCTGTGGACGCGGCACTTCGTACTCACCCTTGAAGGTGTCGTCGGCCACGTTGCGCGGAATCGGCAGCAACGGGTCAAGGCGCTTGGCGACATTGACGTCCGACGGCAATTTCATCGGGGCGGTTTGTTGGGCTTCCAGGTAATCGCTACCGCGGTCGCGGAAGTAGCCTTCCGGGCCCCAGATCCAACCGCAGCCACTGGTGCTGGAGATAATCAAGGCAAGTGCGGAAAGTCCGGCCAATCGCTTCATGCGTAGTGCTTCCTCAATTAAACCAGGACGCCGGACTGGCGCAGGGCCTGTCGCAGCGGTTCGTGACAGGCTTCGCTGAGCCAGGTGAGCGGCAGACGGATACCGTCCGGCATCAGGCCCATCTCATGCAGCGCCCATTTCACGGGGATAGGGTTGGATTCGATAAACAGGGTTTTGTTGAGCGGTGCCAGTTGTTCGTGGATCGCCCGGGCCTTGACCGCATCACCGGCGATGGCCGCGGCACACAGCTCGCTCATGGCGCGCGGTGCAACGTTGGCAGTCACCGAGATGTTGCCTTTGCCGCCCAGCAGGATCAGCTCGACCGCCGTGGCGTCGTCACCGGAGTACACCAGGAAGTCGCTGCTGACGCCGGCCAGGATGTCCTTGGCGCGCTGCAGGTCACCGGTGGCTTCCTTGATACCGATGATGTTCGGTACGGTGGACAGGCGGATCACGGTCTCGGCCTTCATGTCGCAGGCGGTGCGACCGGGTACGTTGTAGAGGATCTGCGGGATATCGACCGCTTCGGCAACGGCGCGGAAGTGCAGGTACAGGCCTTCCTGGGTCGGCTTGTTGTAGTACGGCGTCACCAGCAGGCAGGCATCGGCGCCGGCTTTCTTGGCGTTGCTGGTCAATTCGATCGCTTCGCGGGTCGAATTGGCGCCCGTGCCGGCGATGACAGCAATGCGCCCTGCAACGCGCTTGACCACGAACTCGATCACTTCGATGTGTTCTTCCACATCCAGTGTGGCCGATTCACCTGTGGTGCCGACCGCCACGATGGCGTTGGTGCCCTCTTGCAGGTGGAAGTCCACCAGTTTGCCCAGGCTGTCCCAGTCGAGATTACCTTGTGCATCCATGGGTGTGACCAGTGCCACCATACTGCCCGCAATCATGCAACCGCTCCTGCCGGAAAAAGAGAGCGGTAATGGTACTGGCGCCAAGATGCTTGTACAAGCGAAGTACCGCCTGAGGATGCGTTCTGGATCAACTTAGTTCGCAGCAGCGCCATCATTCTGCCAAAGCGGGGTTTGATGAAGCTGATTACGTAATGAAAACGCCACCTCCTAGCCCTTGGCGATGGTTTTCGCTACCCTTCATCCTTTGATTGATACCGCTTGCATCGTATCGACCGCTCATCGCTTTAGGAAGGCTGCATGTCCACCCCCACAGTCCGCGAACAATTCCTTGTCATCAGTGCCCTCGGCGCCAACCCCATGGAGCTGACTAACGTCCTGTGCCGCGCCAGCCATGAAAACCGCTGCGCCGTCGTGACCTCCCGCCTGACCCGCCATGGCGAGTGCAGTGCGCTGGTCCTGCAGATTTCCGGGACCTGGGATGCCCTGGCCCGCCTTGAAACCGGTTTACCGGGTTTGGCGAAGAAGCATGACTTCACGGTCAACGTGGTGCGTAGCGCCGCCCTGGAAAACCGTCCACAGGCCCTGCCCTACGTGGCCTATGTCAGTTCGGCCTACCGCTCGGACATCGTCAACGAGCTGTGCCAGTTCTTTATCGACCACAACGTCGAGCTGGAAAACCTGACCTGCGACACCTATCAGGCTCCGCAGACCGGCGGCACCATGCTCAACGCCACCTTTACCGTGACCTTGCCGGCCGGCGTACAGATCAGTTGGCTGCGCGACCAGTTCCTGGATTTCGCCGATGCCCTGAACCTCGACGCACTGATCGAGCCTTGGCGCCCACAGAACCCTATGTAAGGAGGTCTTCATGTCTGTAGTGATCGACCAACCGGTAGCCGACTTCGAAGCCCAGGCCACCAGCGGGCAAACCTTCAGCCTCACCGGGCTCAAGGGCAAGCAAGTGGTGATCTACTTCTACCCGAAAGACAGCACCCCGGGCTGCACCACTGAAGGCCAGGGCTTCCGTGACCAGCATGCTGCGTTCAAGGCGGCCAACACCGAGGTGTTTGGCGTGTCCCGGGACAGCGTGAAGTCCCACGAGAACTTCAAGGCCAAGCAGGAATTCCCCTTTGAGCTGATCAGCGACAAGGACGAAGCGGTTTGCCAGCTGTTTGATGTGATCAAGCTGAAGAAGCTGTATGGCAAGGAATACCTGGGTGTTGATCGCAGCACCTTCCTGATCGACAAGAATGGCGTACTGCGCCAGGAATGGCGCGGTGTGAAAGTGCCGGGCCATGTGGATGCAGTGCTCGAAGCGGCGCAGGCGCTGAACCAGGCTTGATTCACCTGCTGGCTTTGAAATAGCTATCGCAGGCAAGCCAGCTCCCACCTGTGATCATTGTTCGACAGGACAACTCAGTCAATGTGGGAGCCGGGCTTGCCCGCGATGAGGCCCTGCACCGGCACCACAAATATCAGAGTAACGGCGCCACCACCGGCTCCTGCCGAGGCCAGGCATCCAGCACCGCCTTGAACAGCGTCGCCAGGGGAATCGCAAAGAACACCCCCCAGAAGCCCCACAACCCGCCAAACAACAACACCGCACAGATGATCGCCACCGGATGCAGGTTCACCGCCTCGGAGAACAGCAGCGGCACCAGCACGTTGCCGTCCAGCACCTGGATGATGCCGTACACCGCCATCAGGTAGATGAACTGATCACTCCAGCCCCACTGGAACAGCGCGATCAACATCACCGGCACCGTTACCACCACCGCGCCAACGTATGGCACCACCACTGAAACACCCACCAGCAGCGCCAACAGGGCAGCGTAGTTTAGCCCCAGCGCGACAAAGCCGATGTAAGTGACGCCACCGCAGATAAAGATCTCGATAACTTTGCCGCGGATGTAGTTGGCAATCTGCCGGTTCATTTCCTCGGCGACCCGAGTAATCAGCGCACGCTCACGGGGCAGATAGCCACGCACCCAGCGACCGATCATCTCGCGGTCCTTGAGGAAGAAAAACACCAGGATCGGCACCAGTACCAGGTAGATCATGATGTTGACCAGCAGCGGCAAGCTCGAAAGGGAAAAGGTCAGCGCCCATTGTCCGAACTTTCCGATTTCGCCGCGAGCCACCTCAATGGCCTGCAGGACCTGCTCGTCCGACACCAGGTGCGGATAGCGCTCAGGCAACAGCAGCAGCAATGACTGCCACTTGGCGAGCATGCCCGGTAGCTCGTTGAACAAGGTGATCAACTGGTGCCACAGCAAAGGCACCACGATCACGATAAATACCAGCAACAGCCCCATGAACAAGGCAAATACCAGGCCCACCGCTGCCCCACCCGGCAAGCGCAGACGCTCCAGGATGGAGACCAGGCCTTGCATCAGGTACGCCAGCACCATCCCCGCCAGTACCGGCGCCAGCATGCCGCCCAAAGTGAGCACGGCCGTAAAGGCAAGAAATAGCAGGACGGCCAGCACCACGGCTTCTTCGTCGGAGAAGTAGCGCTGAATCCAGTCACGTAACACTTTGAACATCAATAAACCTCAGGCGATAAGGACAGCATATTCAAGCGATTCAGGCCTTGCGCAACCAGTAACGATAGACGCCCGCTTCGTCTTCTTCATGCAGCAGGGTGTGGCCGGCCAGCTTGGCAAACGTACGAAAGTCCCGCTGGGAGCCAGCGTCCGTGGCGATCACCTTGAGCACCGCGCCGCTGGCCAGCCGATTGAGCTCCAGCTTGGCCTTGAGCAAGGGCAGCGGGCAGTTAAGGCCACTGGCATCCAGTTCGGCATCGAAGGCTACAGCGTCGGTCATGGTCTAACTCCGGGTGGGCGTCGAGGGCGCTTAGAATATCTGGTCCGAAGCTCAGTGTCCGGCTACAGTAAGCTCTTTGTCGAAAGGCTTTGTGCATGACTTTTTTGCGCCCTACCCTGCTGACGCTGGCTTGCCTGCTTGCCTCTCCAGGCTTCGCCGACGACCTGCCGTCACTTGGCGACGCCAGTTCTGCCATTGTCTCGCCAAAACAGGAATACGATCTGGGTCGGGCATGGCTGGCCTACCTGCGTGGCCAGGTCTCGCAACTCAACGACCCGCAGCTCAAGGATTACGTCGAATCCAGCGTTTATAAGCTGGTGGAAACCAGCCAGGTCAATGACCGGCGCCTGGAATTCATTCTGATCAACAGCCCGCAGTTGAACGCCTTTGCCGCACCGGGCGGTATCGTCGGGGTCAACGGTGGCCTGTTCCTCAACGCCCAGACCGAAGGCGAATATGCCTCGGTACTGGCCCACGAACTGGCTCACTTGTCCCAACGTCACTTCGCACGAGGCGTGGAAGCACAGCAGCGCATGCAGATCCCGATGATGGCTGCGCTGCTCGGCGGCATCATCGCTGCCGCCGCTGGCGCAGGCGATGCGGGCATTGCCGCGATCGCCGGCAGCCAGGCCGCCGCGATCCAGGAGCAACGGCGCTTTTCCCGGCAAAACGAGCAAGAGGCTGACCGCATCGGCATTCTCAACCTGGAGAAAGCCGGCTACGACCCACGGTCCATGCCAACCATGTTCGAGCGCTTGATGCGCCAGTACCGTTTCGATGCCAAGCCACCTGAATTCCTGCTGACTCACCCGGTAACCGAATCGCGGATCGCCGACACCCGCAACCGTGCGGAGCAAGCCAAGCTGGGTGGCATTGAGGACAGCCTGCGCTATCAACTGATCCGTGCTCGAGTGCAACTGTATTACGAAGACACCCCGGGGCTGGCCGCCAAACGTTTCCAGGCCCAGCTGGATGAAAATCCGAAGAACGATATCGCGCGTTATGGCCTCGCCATCGCTCAGATCAAGGGTGCCCAGTTCAACCTGGCCCGGGAAAACCTCAAGCCGCTGCTGGCCAAGGCGCCCAACGACATCACCTACAACCTGGCGCAGATCGAGCTGGACATGACCAACAATCGCCTGCCGGATGCCCAGCAGCGTACGGACCGAATGTTGACGCAATATCCAGGCAACTATCCGCTGAACCAGGTTCGTGTGGATCTGCTGCTCAAGCAGAACCGCAACGCTGACGCGGAAAAAGCCCTGGAAGGATTGTTGAAGTCTCGCCCGGACGATCCGGACGTCTGGTACCAGGTTGCGGAAACCCGTGGCTTGTCGGGCAATATCATCGGCCTGCACCAGGCCCGCGCCGAGTACTTCGCGCTGGTGGGAGATTTCAAGCAGGCCATCCAGCAATTGGATTTCGCCAAGCGTCGCGCCGGCAGCAACTTCCCGCTTTCGTCACGTATCGACGCACGCCAGCGTGAACTGATCGACCAGGAACGCATGGTCAAAGACATGATGGGCTAAACCTTTCAGCCACAAAAAAGCCCCGCTCTCGAACATCGAGAGCGGGGCTTTTTATTGGACTAGCGGATTACTCGGCCAGTTTGAAGGTAATGAAGCTGGCACGCCCCTGACGCAGGACGCGCATCGACACCGAACGGTTCTTCGGCAGCGCCTTGGCGATGTCGGTGAACTCTTTGGTGGAGTTGATAGCCTGGTTGTTCAGGTGGGTGATGACATCACCTGGTTGCAGGCCGATCAGGGAGGCAGGACCGTCCTGGACTTCCTTGATCACTACACCGCTCTTGAGGTCGAAGCTCTTTTTCTGTTCGTCGGTCAACTCGACGACGGCAATGCCCAGGCGATTGCTGCTGCGCTCGGCACCTGGCTTGCTGTTGCCCAGCGCATCCAGCGCCGCGCCTTCTTCCGGGATCGCACCGACGGTCAGTTCGACGTTCTGGCGCTTGCCGTCACGAATCACTTCCAGCTTGGCCTTGCTGCCGGCCTTGAGCGCGCCCACCAGGTGTGGCAAGTCCGCAGACATGACGATCGGCTGGCCGTTCATGCTCAGGATCACGTCACCGACTTGCAGGCCACCTTTGGCAGCAGGGCCATCGTCCTGGATCTGCGCGACCAGGGCACCGGCCGGCTTGTCGAGACCGAAGGATTCAGCCAGGTCCTTGTTCACTTCCTGGATCACCACGCCCAGCCAGCCGCGGCTGACTTTGCCACCGGCTTTCAGCTGGTTCGAAACGTCCATGGCCACATCGATCGGAATCGCGAACGAAACGCCCATGAAACCACCGGAGCGGGTGTAGATCTGCGAGTTGATGCCAACGACTTCACCCGCCAGGTTGAACAACGGACCGCCGGAGTTGCCCGGGTTGATCGGCACGTCGGTCTGGATGAACGGCACGTAGTTTTCGTTCGGCAGGCTGCGACCGATGGCGCTGACGATACCCTGGGTCACAGTATGGTCAAAACCAAACGGCGAACCGATGGCGACGACCCATTGGCCGGCTTTCAGGTCCTGGGATTTGCCCAGTTTCAGCACCGGCAGGTCCTTGCCTTCGATTTTCAGCAGGGCCACGTCGGAACGTGGGTCGGTGCCCACCAGCTTGGCTTTCAGCTCACTGCGGTCCGCCAGGCGCACCAGGATCTCGTCGGCGTCGGCAATCACGTGGTTGTTGGTGAGGATGTAGCCGTCAGGCGAGATGATGAAGCCCGAGCCCAGGGACTGGGCCTCACGCTGGCCGCCACCACCGCCACGCGGCGTGCGCGGCTGGGGCATGCCGCGTTCGAAGAACTCCCGCAGCATCGGCGGCAGGCCTTCCAGGTCGGGCATCTGCTGGTTGGAGACCTTACGATCCGGCAGCTTCTGCGTAGTACTGATGTTCACCACGGCAGGCGACGCCTGCTCCACCAGCTGGGTGAAGTCAGGCAGCTCGGCCGCTTGCGCGGTAACGGCCTGACCCAGCACCAGCACCGTGGCGACTATGGATAGGTAAGACTTCAAACGTGGTATCGACATACAGCTCCCGTTACGACGAGCAGGGTTGAGCGACAGGGTTCAATAAACGCCGAAAAACTGCGACCGACATTTTTGTTCCGCGAACAAAACAAGGCCAGGGCCGTTAAGCCCTGACCTATAAAAAACATAGGGGATATTAGCAAGTGAAAAAAATGATCCAGACATTTCATGCTCTCGGCAGAGGCAGGCATCGACTATCTCCTGCGCAACATTGAAATATCAGGATGAACATAGGATTAACAACTCAAGGCTTGGCGGGCACGGTGCCACTGCGTAGTGACAGCGCAATTCGCTCGGCGGTGCCAATCGGAATCTCGCCGACGACGGTCACCATCACCTCGCCCTCCAGGGTATTCAACCGCCGTGAAACGGCGACTGTCGGGCCCAACTGGGTGCGGGTCTCGTTTACGGTCGCACCGTTAAGCGGCTCCAGGAATACCGAAAAACGCGCCAGACCATCGTCATACATCAGACTGCTGACGGTTACCTTGGTGTGGGAGTCTTTATGGGCACTGCTGTTGACCAGCTGAAAGCCTGGTGGCAACCAGTCGAGGCGCCAATCCTGAGGGATCTCGACCTCCGGGGCCTTGGCGTTGGTCACCGCCACCGGCGTGCATTCGCCACTGGGCTGCAAATCACGATCGTCAGGCACCGATGTATTGAGCTGGGTGAACTGGAAACGCTCCAGCAACTGGCCCTGGTCGTTAAGCAACAATGACTTCAATGGCAGCGCAGTTTCACGATCCAGATGCAGCTCAAAACCATAACGGTATTGATCGCGGGGGGTCACGGAGACGATCACCGCATTCCGACCGGCCACGCGCGATTTGCCGATGACGGCAAGATCGTAGAACGCTTTGAGTTTTTGCGGATCAAGGGTGCGCGCAGAGGTATTGGGGGAGCCCCCAAGCCCGGCAACCAGCGTGCCGCTCACGCATTGGGTACGGCCATCGACGCGCAGGACTTCCTGGGCAGAACCATCGAGCTGCAAAAGCCGCTCACGGACCTGACCATTCTGGACACGATGCCAGATGTCATGGGTAGAAAAACTACCGTTACGCTCGTAGATGAAGGTGCCCTGAAAGCTTTGCTGCTGCTCCGCCCGCCCAAGACGCGTCAGCCAGTCTTGGGCTTCATCGGCATGGGCGGGGACTGCAAACCAGCCACTGAGCAAAAGCGCAAGGAGCGGTATGGCGCGCATAAAGCTCCTTGGCGGACTAGCGGTTTTCCAGGCTTGCAGCGCGAGCGTAAGGCAGAGCGCTTTCAGTGCCTTTCAAGGCCGATTCCTGTGCGTGTTGGCGCAGGTAGCCTGGAAGACGCTGATCCTGCCAGCCGGATTGCCCTTGAAGTACACCGTTGGCCATAGGCCCGGTGGTATCGGAGCTTTCCTTGTAGCCGGCCAGTACGGCTGGACCCTTGACCTGCGGGCCGGCCATGACCGGTTGCTGGGTCTGCTGGGCCAGTTCGGCACCGGCGATTTCGTCCTGGTTGTACAGGCGAACACCTGCCAATACAGCGACGGTCACCGAAGCAGCGACTGCCAGACGGCCCAGGCTACGCCAAGGACCGCGAGCAGCTTTTGCCGGAACGGCTTCATCAGCCAGTGCAGCAGAAACGGCCGCAGCAATATCCAGACGAGGGATTAGAAGATCCTTGTGCATCACCGCCCGAGCGACTTGGTAACGAGACCAGGTATCACGGGTTTCGGCATCATCAAATGCATTAAGCACTCGACGAAGTTCCAGTTCATCCGCTTCGTTATCCATCACTGCGGACAGCGATTCCTGCAGGGCATCACGACTCATGGCGGTTCCTCTCTTGGCTGTCGCCGCTGTCTCAGTTTTCCTGCAACAACGGCTGCAGGGCTTTATCGATGGCTTCCCGAGCCCGGAAGATCCGGGAGCGTACGGTACCCACCGGACATTGCATGACGCTCGCAATGTCTTCGTAACTCAGACCATCGAATTCACGTAAAGTTAACGCCGTACGCAAATCTTCTGGCAGTTGTTGAATAGTGCGATGGACGGTTCCTTCGATCTCGTCGCGCAGCAATGCACGCTCCGGCGACTCGAGATCCTTGAGGCCGTGATCACCATCATAAAATTCAGCATCTTCCGAACTAACATCACTATCCGGCGGGCGGCGACCGCGAGAAACCAGATAGTTCTTCGCCGTGTTAATGGCGATGCGATACAGCCACGTGTAAAACGCACTGTCACCGCGGAAATTACCGAGTGCACGGTACGCCTTGATAAAGGCTTCCTGTGCAACGTCCTGCGCTTCATGGGTGTCGTGCACAAACCGCACGATCAACCCGAGAATTTTGTGCTGGTATTTCAGCACTAGCAGATCAAATGCCCGCTTGTCGCCGCGTTGAACGCGCTCGACCAGCTGCTGATCCTCTTCCTGGGTTAGCATGAACACTCCTCGTTGTACTTGAAGGAGGCTTGCATAACTAATCGATCAGGCTTGCAAACATAGACTCGGACTTTTCGCAAAAGTTCTCCCCCTCCAAGCAAGTTTCCGGCGCGCACTGATTTGGCACACACGAAAAACGCAGCGCGGGCAATGCCGGCTGCGCGAATAATCTGTCGCCAGTTTCCTGACGCGCCTGACACAGACGCGGCTCAGCAAATCCAGCGTGTTCCCAGCTTTCGGGCATCCTGCTATTGAGTCGGGGCCTATGCAAAAAGTTCCCATCCCAATCGCTGTCCGTTTCATGAAAGCCGTGCAGTTCGTTGCCCGTAGTCTCACAATGCCACGAATGCCCGGCTATTGTGCCGCTCCCCCCCTCTATATACTAGTGGGCCGTGTCACCCTTTGATTCGCCGATCCAGGCGTCCTGTTTGCGCCCCCTACGGATCGCTTTTTGCGGAATCCTTCAAATGAGCCAACAGTTTCAACACGATGTCCTGGTGATTGGCAGCGGCGCCGCGGGCTTGAGCCTTGCACTGACCCTGCCGGGCCACCTGCGCATAGCCGTACTGAGCAAGGGCGACCTCGCCAATGGCTCGACGTTCTGGGCCCAGGGCGGTGTCGCCGCGGTGCTCGATGACACCGACACGGTGCAATCCCACGTCGAAGACACCCTGAATGCCGGCGGCGGCCTGTGCAATGAAGAAGCGGTGCGCTTCACCGTCGAGCATAGCCGCGAAGCCATCCAGTGGCTGATCGACCAGGGCGTGCCCTTCACCCGCGACGAACATTCCGGCACCGACGACGGCGGCTTCGAGTTCCACCTGACCCGCGAAGGCGGCCACAGCCATCGACGGATCATCCATGCCGCCGACGCCACCGGCGCCGCGATCTTCAAGACCCTGCTCGCCCAGGCCCGGCAACGCCCCAACATCGAACTGCTGGAACAGCGGGTCGCCGTCGACCTGATCACCGAAAAGCGCCTTGGCCTGCCGGGCGAACGCTGCCTCGGCGCCTACGTGCTCAACCGGGCCAGCGGCGAAGTCGACACCTACGGCGCGCGCTTCACCATTCTCGCCTCGGGCGGCGCAGCGAAGGTCTACCTCTATACCAGCAACCCCGACGGCGCCTGCGGTGACGGCATTGCCATGGCCTGGCGTTCGGGCTGCCGAGTGGCGAACCTGGAATTCAACCAGTTCCACCCCACTTGCCTGTATCACCCGCAGGCCAAGAGCTTCCTGATCACCGAAGCCCTGCGCGGCGAAGGCGCACACCTGAAGCTGCCCAACGGCGAACGTTTCATGCAGCGCTTCGACCCACGAGCAGAGCTGGCCCCGCGGGATATCGTCGCCCGGGCCATCGACCATGAAATGAAGCGCCTGGGCATCGACTGCGTCTACCTGGACATCAGCCACAAGCCCGAAGCCTTCATCAAGACCCATTTCCCGACGGTCTACGAGCGCTGCCTGGCGTTCAACATCGACATCACCAAGGGCCCGATCCCGGTCGTCCCGGCGGCGCACTACACCTGCGGCGGCGTGATGGTCGACCAGAACGGCCGCACCGACGTGCCCGGCCTGTACGCCATCGGCGAAACCAGCTTCACCGGCCTGCACGGCGCCAACCGCATGGCCAGCAATTCGTTGCTGGAGTGTTTCGTGTACGCCCGCTCCGCCGCCGCCGACATCCTTGAACAGCTGCCGCGCATCCCGGTGCCGGCCGCCCTGCCCCGCTGGGACGCCAGCCAGGTGACCGATTCGGACGAAGACGTGATCATCGCCCACAACTGGGACGAGCTGCGGCGCTTCATGTGGGACTACGTGGGCATCGTGCGCACCAACAAGCGCCTGGCGCGGGCGCAGCACCGGGTTCGACTGTTGCTGGATGAGATCGACGAGTTCTACAGCAACTATAAAGTCAGCCGCGACCTGATCGAGCTGCGCAACCTGGCCCAGGTGGCGGAACTGATGATCCGCTCGGCCATGGAGCGCAAGGAAAGCCGGGGACTGCATTACACCCTCGACTACCCGCAAATGCTGCCCGAAGCGCGCGACACTATTCTAGTGCCAACCACCTACGGCGGCTGAACTTCAAGCGCACCCGCAGGCGCCGATGCACATCGGTAGCCTGCGAATCCCGTGGCACACAGATCGAACGCACCCGCCAGTCACCCTGCACCCGAAAGCGCAGCACCACGATCAACGGCAACGCCAGGCTGTCGGGGCGCAGTTGCACGCTGTGCCAGCCACGCGCGGCGCTCCACAACTGCCAGCCATCCTCGTCGCGACGCAGGCCACGGATCGACGAACGGTGAGTCAGCAGGATATGACGCGGCAATACCCAACCGGCATGGGCCAGGCACACCAAGGCGCCAAAGGCTCCGAACCACCGGGACACATCGAGAAACCACAGCGCACCCAGTGCGAACGCCTGGGCGAAAAGATAAGCCGCCAGCAACTGCCCGGAGGCGTGCCAGCGGCATTCGAACGTATTACTTGGGCTGGACACGATCCAGAATCATCCGAACCATGCGCTGCAGCTCCGGGTCTTCCGATTCGGCGCGTTCCATGAACCAGCCGAACATGTCCTGATCCTCGCATTCCAGCAGCTTGCGGTAGCAGTCGCGGTCGACGTCGTTGAGGTGCGGATAGACCTCCCTGACGAACGGTACCAGCAACACGTCCAGTTCAAGCATGCCGCGGCGGCTGTGCCAGTAGAGGCGATTGAGTTCTACATCTTCGACCATGGAGCGCTCCTCAAATAGAGCGCAAGTATACAGGCCGAAGCTGCCTGGAACAGTCGGCTTTGGTCGGCCATACGGAAACTATCCATTTGCCGGGCGCCCCTCTATGATGCACTCATGACTTTTTAACCTGCGATGACCCATGGCTGACTCTGCTTTTTTCTGCCCCCTGTCCCACGAAGGCGTTCTCGCCGTCCGCGGTTCCGACGCTGCCAAGTTCCTCCAGGGACAACTGACCTGCAACCTCAACTACCTGAGTGACACCCAGGCCAGCCTGGGCGCGCGCTGCACCCAGAAAGGGCGCATGCAGTCGAGCTTCCGCATCCTGCTGCAAGGCGATGGCGTGTTGCTGGCCATGGCCACCGAACTGCTGGAGCCACAACTGGCGGACCTGAAAAAGTACGCCGTGTTCTCCAAATCCAAACTCACCGACGAAAGCGCTGCATGGGCGCGTTTCGGTGTGTCGGATGCCGATCAGGTACTGGCCGGCCTCGGCCTCCAACTACCCGCCGAGACCGACAGCGTGGTGCGCAGCGACGACCTGATCGCCATCCGCGTATCGCCGGGCCGTGCCGAACTCTGGGCCCCCGCCGCCCAAGCTCAAACCCTGCACAGCCAACTCGCCGCACAATTGAACGAAGGTGAACTGAACCAATGGCTGCTGGGCCAGATCCGTGCCGGTATCGGCCAGGTCATGCCCCAGACCCGCGAACTGTTCATCCCGCAGATGCTCAACCTGCAAGCCGTCGGCGGCGTCAGCTTCAAGAAAGGCTGCTACACCGGCCAGGAAATCGTCGCGCGCATGCAGTATTTGGGCAAACTCAAGCGTCGCCTGTATCGCCTGAGCCTGAATGCCGGCGAGCTGCCTGAGCCCGGCACCCCACTGGTTTCCCCGAATCACAACAGCGCCATCGGCGAGGTGGTGCTTGCCGCCCGTGCCGATCAGGCGATTGAACTTCTAGCGGTGCTGCAAGCCGAAGCAGCAGAGAGTGGCGATGTGCATGTAGGCACGCTGGAAGGCCCGGGCCTTCAGTTGCTCGACCTGCCCTACCAGCTGGACCGTGATCGCGAGATCCAGCGCTGATCGTCGTACCTTTTTGCTACACCCTAGAGATCTTGAATGAACAAGCTGGCGGAAAAAGTCCAACAGGCGTTGGTTGTGGCCATCGATAACGATGACCTGGTTCTGCCAACGCTGCCGGAAGTGGCCCTGAACATTCGTCAGGCCGCCGAAGACCCGGACATCAGCATCAGCCATCTGAGCAAAGTGATCGGCCGCGACACCGCCTTGTCGGCGCGGCTGATCAAAGTGGTCAACAGCCCGCTGTTGCGCGCGACCCAGGAAGTCACCGACCTGCACACCGCCATCACCCGCCTGGGCACCAATTACAGCAGCAACCTGGCGATCGGCCTGGTGATGGAACAGATCTTCCACGCCCGTTCCGAAGTGGTCGAACAGAAGATGCGCGATGTCTGGCGGCGCAGTCTGGAAGTGGCCGGCGTGAGCTATGCGCTGTGCCGCAACCACAGCCAGTTGAAGCCTGACCAGGCGGCGCTGGGTGGTCTGGTGCACCAGATTGGCGTGCTACCGATCCTGACCTACGCCGAAGATCACTATGAACTGCTGTCCGATCCGGTCAGCCTCAATCACGTGATTGAAAGCATCCACCCGTTGTTGGGGGACAAGCTGCTGCGGCGCTGGGACTTCCCGGAAATGCTGGTGAACCTGCCGGCGCAGTACATGAACCTTGAGCGCGACTCCGAGCGCCTGGACTATATCGACCTGGTGCAGGTCGCCGTGTTGTATTGCCACCGCGGCACTGACCACCCGCTGGCCAGTGTGCCGATATCGACGGTACCTGCGATCAAGAAGCTGCGACTCGACCCCTACAGCGACACCTTGCGCGCCGAGCTGGATGAAGCACGGTCGATGTTCTACTGATTACCCCGCGATAAAACTGACCCGCACTTTCAAACCCGCCAACTCTCCGTCATGCAAGCTGATCTGCGCCAGATGTGCCCGGCAGATCTCGCCAACAATCGCCAACCCCAAGCCCGCCCCCAAGCCCTGCTGGCTGCGCCGATAGAAGCGCTCGAACACTCGGTCCCGCTCATCCAGCGGGATGCCCGGGCCGTCATCTTCCACCTCAAGTACCGCCGGCGCCGTGACCCGCAGGATCACGTTGCCGCCCGGGGGCGTGTGGGCCAGGGCATTGTCCACCAGGTTGCTCAACAACTCGTTCAACAAGGTGGGCTCGCCCCGCAGCCACACCGGTTCATCCGCCTCCAGCGCCAGGGCCACGCCACGCGCATGGGCCAGCGGCGCCATGGCCATGCCCAGCTCGCGAGCCAACTGGCTCAGGTCCAGCAACTGGGCCCCGCCTTCGGCAATCGCCCGGGCGCCGTTTTCGATGCGCGCCAGCGAGAGCAATTGATTGGCCAGGTGAGTCAGGCGATCAGTGCCCTGGGCTGCGGTTTCCAGGGTGGTGCGCCAGGTAGCCGGGTCTTCGGCACGCAGGCCAAGCTCCAAGCGTGCCTTGAGCGCTGCCAACGGAGTGCGCAGCTCATGGGCGGCATCGGCAATAAACTGTGCCTGGCGCTCGAACTGCCCGCGCAGGCGTTCGGTGAAATGGTTGAGCGCATGTACCAGCGGGCCCAATTCATGCTGCACCTCCACCAGCGGCAATGGCCGCAGGTCATCGGGCTGACGCTCTTCCACGGCCGTGCGCAAGCGCTCCAACGGCCGCAGCGCCGCACTCACGGCAAAGAACACCAACAACAAAGCACCGATGGCCAGCATCCCCAGGCGCAGCAAGGTATCGGCCATCAGGCTGCGCGCCATCGCCACCCGCGCCTCGTCGGTTTCGGCCACGCGGATTTCCGCCATGCCGTTCATGTTCGGTTCGGAGACTGCCTTGAGCAGGCTGACCACTCTCACGTTCTGGCCCTGATACCTGGCGTTATAAAAGCGCGCCAGCGCCGGATAGTCATCGGTGCGTGGAGTGCCCGGCGGCGGGCCCGGCAGGTTTTCGTAGCCGGAGATCAGCTTCTGGTGAATATCGTTGACCTGGTAGTAGATCCGCCCGGCGCTGTCGTAGGCGAACGTATCCAGGGCGACGTAGGGCACATCGGCACTCAAGGTACCGTCGCGGTGGGACAGGCCGGCCGCAATGGTCCGCGCCGAGGCCAACAGCGTGCGGTCGTACGCCGTGTCCGCTGCCTCGCGTCCATTCCAGTAAGCGCTCAAGCCGCTGGCAATCATCAACACCACCAGCAACAGCGCCAGGTTCCACAGCAGGCGCCAGCGCAGGCTGCTGGGCTTATGCATCGCGGGCTTCCAGCAGGTACCCCAGGCCACGGAAGGTGACGATGGCCACAGGCTGGCCATCGAGTTTCTTGCGCAGGCGGTGCACGTAGATTTCGATGGCATCGGGGCTGGCCTCTTCATCCAGGCCAAACACCTGGGAGGCCAGTTGCTCCTTGCTCATCACCCGGCCAGGACGCGCGATCAGCGCCTCAAGCACCGCCTGCTCGCGGGAGGTCAACGTCAGCAATTCGCCGCCCAGGGTGAAGCGCCGCGTGTCCAGGTCGTAAATCAGCACACCACACGCCTGTTGCCGCTCACCGCCCAACACGCTACGGCGCAGCAGCGCCTTGACCCGGGCCTCCAGCTCCGTCAGTTCGAACGGCTTGGCCAGATAGTCATCCGCGCCCAGGTTGAGGCCATGCACGCGGTCTTTCACATCACTGCGTGCGGTCAACATCAACACCGGCAGATTTTTCCCACGGGCCCGCAGGCGCGCCAATACTTCGAAACCGTCCATGCGCGGCAGGCCCACATCGAGAATCGCCACCGCGTATTCCTCGCTGCTCAAGGCCAGGTCCGCCGCCACTCCATCGTGCAACACGTCGACGGTCAAACCCGTGCTCTTGAGCGCCTGGGCGACACTTTCGGCTAGCTGCAAATGGTCTTCGACCAGAAGGACACGCATGGGTTTTTACCTCGTTCGGGGGTGGTCGGCGCCACGCTTTGCCGGGGAGTTTACAGGCGCGGCCTGCGCTGTGAAGCCCGAAAACATTGAAAGGCGACTGAAAGGTTAGTGAAAGCTTCGCCCTTTAGCATCCAGCCACGGTGGGTTTCGCCTGCCGAGCTATTTCACCCATAGCGCCCGAAAAACGCCTCGAAGCGTTTTCGCCAAAATAAGAACAATAACGGAGTACACCCACGATGCTGCGCACACAGCCGCCTGCTCGTTCTTCTCGTATCACCCAGACCGCCCTTGCCAGTGCCGCCGCCCTCGCCGGCTTTTCGCCCGCAGGCCAGGCCGCCTTTTTCGAGGACAGCACCGCCACCCTCGAAACCCGCAACATGTACTTCAACCGCGACTTTCGCGACGGCACCAGCGCACAACAATCCAAGCGCGACGAGTGGGCCCAGGGCTTCATGCTCAACCTGCAGTCGGGCTACACCGACGGTACCGTCGGCTTCGGCGTGGATGCGCTGGGCATGCTCGGGGTCAAGCTCGACTCCAGCCCCGACCGCACCGGCACCGGGCTGTTGCCGACCCACGACGACGGCCGCGCCGCCAACGAATATTCCAAACTCGGCCTGACCGGCAAAGTGAAGATCTCCGCCACCGAGCTGAAGATCGGCGCGCTGATCCCCGAGTTGCCGATCCTCAAGCCCAACGACGGGCGCATCCTGCCGCAGACGTTTGAAGGCGGCCTGCTCAGCTCCAGGGAATTCAAGAACCTGGTGTTCACCGGCGGCCGCCTGAACAAGGCCAAGGACCGCGACGACACCAACTACGAAGACATCGGCCTCAACAACAAGAACAGCCGCTTCCTCAGCGGCGCCACCGGCAAGCATTTCGACTTCGGCGGCGTGGACTATAAATTCGCCGACAAGATCACCGGCAGCTACCACTTCGCCCAACTCGACGACGTGTACCGCCAGCATTTCCTCGGCCTCGTGGCCTCGCGCCCGATGGGCCCCGGCACCTTCGGCGCCGACCTGCGCCTGGCCGTCAGTGACGACACCGGCGCGGCGCGCGGCGGCAAGATCGACAACACCTCCCTCAACGGCCTCTTCAGCTATGCCCTCAATGGCCATAAGCTCAGCGCCGGTTACCAGCACATGTCCGGCGACAGCGCCTTTCCCTACGTGGACGGTAGCGATCCTTACCTTGTCAACTTCGTGCAGATCAACGACTTTGCCGGCGCCGAAGAACGCTCCTGGCAGGCCCGCTACGACTACGACTTCGCCAAGCTGGGGATTCCCGGCCTGAGTTTCATGAGCCGTTACCTGTCGGGTGACAACATCAAGCTCAAGAACGGCGAGACCGGCAAGGAATGGGAACGCAACAGCGAGATCCGCTATGTGGTGCAAAGCGGCACGTTCAAGGACGTGGCCGTGCGCCTGCGCAATGCCACCTACCGTTCCAACTATTCGGCCCGTGATGCGGATGAAGTGCGTCTGCTGGTGAGCTACAGCGTCGCACTCTGGTAACAGCAACCTCATAACAACAATGATGGAGATGAACATGACCCTTTCACTGCGTAAATTTGCCCTGACGGCCAGCTGCATGCTGTTCGCCAGCCAACTGCTGGCCGCCGAGCCCAAGCGCCCGGAATGCATCGCCCCGGCGTCCCCCGGCGGTGGTTTCGACCTGACCTGCAAACTGGCGCAGAGCGCGCTGGTCAACGAGAAACTGCTGAGCAAGCCGATGCGCGTGACCTACATGCCCGGCGGCGTGGGCGCGGTGGCCTACAACGCCGTCGTGGCGCAGCGTCCGGCCGACGCCGGCACGCTGGTGGCGTGGTCCAGCGGCTCGCTGTTGAACCTGGCCCAGGGCAAATTTGGCCGCTTCGATGAAAGCGCCGTGCGCTGGCTCGCGGCCGTCGGCACCAGCTACGGTGCCATCGCGGTGAAAAACGATTCGCCCTACAAAAACCTCGACGATCTGGTCAAGGCCCTGAAGAAAGATCCGGGCAGCGTGGTCATCGGTTCCGGCGGCACCGTCGGCAGCCAGGACTGGATGCAAACCGCCCTGATCGCCAAGGCCGCCGGCATCAACCCGCGTGACCTGCGCTACGTGGCACTGGAAGGCGGCGGCGAGATCGCCACCGCCCTGCTCGGCGGCCATATCCAGGTAGGCAGTACCGACATCTCCGACTCCATGCCGCACATCCTCAGTGGTGACATGCGCCTGCTGGCGGTGTTCTCCGACGAACGCCTGGACGAGCCGGAAATGAAGAACATCCCGACCGCCAAGGAACAAGGCTACGACATCGTCTGGCCGGTGGTGCGTGGCTTCTACCTCGGGCCAAAAGTCAGCGACGAAGACTATGCCTGGTGGAAAGACGCCTTCGACAAACTGCTGGCTTCCGAAGAGTTCGCCAAGCTGCGTGACCAGCGCGAGCTGTTCCCGTTCGCCATGACCGGCCCGGAGCTGGACACCTACGTGAAGAAACAGGTGGCTGACTACAAAGTGCTGGCCAAAGAGTTCGGCCTGATCCAGTAATCGCCCCTCTGTGGGAGCGGGCTTGCTCGCGAAAAACTTCAACGATGACGCGTGCTGCCTGTATAAACGCGACGTCCTGGTGTTCTTCGTGAGCAAGCTCGCGCCTACAAGAGTCTCCAAGGAGTTTCCCATGCTCTTACAACGCATTTTCGCCTCAGTGATGTTGCTGGTCTGTGCCGGCCTCGCACTGATGGCCTGGCCATATCAGGCGTCGTTTTCCTACGAGCCGGTAGGGCCTCGGGCCTACCCGCTGCTGATGCTCGGGCTGATGGGCCTGGGCCTGATCTACATGCTGTTTCGCCCACAGCCCACCAAGCACACTGAAGAAGAGCCCGCGCTGGACCGCGAGACACTGGTCAAGATCGCTGTCTGCGTGACGCTTTTGATCATTTTCGCCGGCACCTTCGAACCCCTGGGGTTCATCCTCAGCAGCATGCTGATCGGCATCCCGATGGCGCGCCTGTATGGCGGCCGCTGGATGCCCAGCGTGGTGATCGTGACCTTGATGAGCATTGGTCTTTACCTGTTGTTCGACAAAGCCATGGATGTACCGCTGCCGCTCGGCCTGCTTGAAGTTCTGGAGAACTGATATGGATACGTTCAGCTATTTGGGCCAGGGCTTCGGCGTTGCACTGACCCCTTACAACCTGATCACCGCACTGTGCGGCACCTTGATCGGTACCGTGGTCGGCCTGTTGCCGGGCCTTGGGCCGATCAACGGCGTAGCGCTGTTGATCCCCATCGCATTTGCCCTGGGGCTGCCGCCTGAGTCGGCATTGATCCTGTTGGCGGCCGTGTACCTGGGCTGCGAATACGGCGGGCGCATCAGCTCGATCCTGTTGAACATCCCGGGTGAAGCTTCCACCGTGATGACCACCCTCGACGGCTACCCGATGGCTCGCAAAGGCCTGGCGGGCGTGGCGTTGTCGCTGTCGGCGTGGAGTTCGTTCATCGGTGCGTTTATCGCCACCTGCGGCATGGTGCTGTTCGCCCCGCTGCTGGCCAAATGGGCGATTGCCTTCGGCCCGGCGGAATATTTCGTACTGATGGTGTTTGCCATCGTCTGCCTGGGCGGCATGGCCGGTGACAAGCCGCTGAAGACCTTTGTCGCGGCATTGATCGGCCTGTTTCTGTCAGCAGTGGGTATCGATGCCAACAGCGGCGTATACCGCTTCACCGGCGATAACATCCACCTGACCGACGGCATCCAGTTCGTGGTGCTTGTATTGGGCCTGTTCTCCATCAGCGAGATCCTGTTGCTGCTGGAAAAAACCCACCGGGGTCAGGAAGCCGTGAAAGCCACCGGACGCATGATGTTCAACCTGAAGGAAGCTTGCGCGGTATTCGTCGTGAATATTCGCTGCGGCCTGCTGGGTTTCATCATGGGCGTATTGCCGGGCGCGGGTGCCACACTGGCCTCGGCCGTGGCCTACATGACCGAAAAACGCCTGGCCGGTGCCAGCGGTAAATTCGGCCAGGGCGACATGCGCGGCCTCGCGGCTCCGGAAACCGCGATCGGCGCTTCCGCCTGCGGCGCCCTGGTGCCGATGCTGACCCTCGGCGTACCCGGCTCGGGCACCACGGCGGTGATGATCGGCGCCCTGTCGCTGTACAACATCACCCCCGGCCCGCTGCTGTTCCAACAGCAACCGGACATCGTCTGGGGCCTGATCGCCTCGTTGTTTATCGCCAACATCATGCTGGTGATCCTCAACATCCCGATGATCCGCATCTTCACCCGCATCCTTGCCGTGCCGAACTGGGCACTGGTGCCGGTGATCGCCATCATCACTGCGATCGGTGTGTACGCGGTTCACGCCACCACCTTCGACCTGTTCCTGATGGTCGGCATCGGCATCTTCGGCTACATCCTGCGCAAGCTGGATTTCCCGCTGTCGCCGGTGCTGCTGGGCTTTATCCTCGGCGGGTTGATGGAGCAGAACCTGCGTCGTGCGCTGTCGATTTCCAACGGCGAATTGCAGATCCTCTGGTCGAGCCCGATCACCTTCGGCGTGTGGGTACTGACGGCCTTGATGCTGTTGTTCCCGCTCCTGCGCATCTGGCGCAAGCGTTCCCTGCAGCGTCGTGCCGTGGCCGATGTCTGAGGCCACGTTCAGAAACTGGTGGGCAACACCGCTGGTCGGTCTGCTGGGCGGGTATCTCGCCAGCCAGATCGGCTGGCCACTGCCGTACATGGTCGGCTCGTTGCTGGCGATCATCCTGGTGCGCTGCCTGACACCCTGGCAGCTCGCGGAAATTCCCGGCGGCCGCAAATGCGGCCAATGGGTGGTGGGCATCGGCATCGGCCTGCACTTCACCCCGGTGGTGATCGAGCAGGTGATGAGCCACTTCGGCCTGATCTTCTTCGGCGCGCTGGTCACCAGCCTCTCCAGCATCGTGGGTGTGTGGTTGATGCGCCGCAGCGGTGAAGACCGTGCCACGGCGTTTTTCTCGAGCATGCCGGGTGGGTCGGGGGAGATGGTCAACCTCGGCGCACGCAACGGCGCAGTGCTCAGCCGCGTCGCGGCGGGCCAGAGTTTGCGGGTATTGGTGGTGGTGCTCTGTGTGCCGGCGGCGTTCAAGTATTTGCTGGGGGAAGGTGCCCCGCAGTTTCATCCGGCGACGGTGGATTGGACCTGGCTGGCGCTGCTGTTTCCCGTCGGCGCACTGGTGGCCTGGGGCTGGCAACGCTTGCGTCAGCCAAACCCCTGGCTGTTCGGGCCGCTGCTGGTCAGTGCCGCCGCCAGCATTACCTGGGACTTGCACATCGGGCTGCCCGACGGCGGCAGCCAGATCGGCCAGTGGCTGATCGGCAGCGGCCTGGGTTGCCACTTCAACCGGCAGTTCTTCCGGCGCGCGCCGTTGTTCATGGGACGTACGTTGATCGGAACGGCGTTGACCATGTTGATTGCGACGCTGGCGGCTGTGGGCTTGAGTGCACTCACACATCTGGACCTGCGTTCGCTGACACTGGGCATGATGCCAGGCGGAATTGCGGAAATGAGCCTGACGGCGGAAACCCTGCAACTGTCGGTGCCGTTGGTGACGGCGATGCAGGTGATGCGTTTGTTGTTTGTGCTGTTTCTGGCGGAGCCGTTGTTTCGGCACTGGAACCGGCAGCCAGACAAAATCTGAAGCCCAAGAGACGTTCAATTGTAGGAGCTGTCGAGCTTTAGCGAGACAGCTCCTACATTGGAGCTATGTCAAACCGGCGGCAATCGCCACTCGATCGGCGTCTCGCCATTCTGCTCAAGAAACTTGTTGGTGCGGCTGAAATGCCCGCAGCCAATAAACCCTCTATAGGCCGACAACGGCGACGGATGCACCGACGTCAGCACCAGGTGCTTGGTGGCGTCGATCAGCTTCTGCTTGCCCTGCGCATGGGCGCCCCACAGCAAGAACACCAGGTGCGGCTGATGCTCGCTCACCACTTCAATAATCCGATCGGTAAAGAACTGCCAGCCCTTGCCCGCATGGGCGTTGGCATTCGCGCGCTCCACGGTCATGGTGGTGTTGATCATCAGCACGCCCTGGTCGGCCCAGCTTTGCAGGTAGCCGTGGTTGGGAATGTCGATGTTCAGGTCACGCTTGAGTTCTTTGTAGATATTGACCAGCGACGGCGGTGCCGGCACGCCCGGTTGCACCGAGAAGCACAAGCCGTGGGCCTGGCCCGGGCCGTGATACGGGTCCTGGCCGAGGATCACCACCTTGACCTTGTCCAGGGGCGTTGAGTTGAGTGCGTTGAAGATCATCGGGCCGGGTGGGTAGATCTCCTTGCCTGCCGCGTGCTCCTGGCGCAGGAATTCCCGCAACTGGGCCATGTACGGCTGGTCGAACTCGTCACGCAGGGCGTGTTTCCAGCTGGGTTCGAGTTTGATACGGTCGTCGGTGGTCATGGTTACGCTGTCTAGTCAAAAGAATGAGGCGAACCCTAGGAAAGCCGACCTTGCTTGTCAATTGATCTGACGCAGATACCGCACTTTCCTGCGAAGCGATCATACTGAACCTTCACTTTCTCGATTGAGGTCATGATGAACCTGCACTTCGAAGAGCTGATTGGCACCGGCGGCGCCCGCGTTGGCATCGCCAGCCTGGACGCGGAAAAATCCCTCAATGCCTTGTCGTTGCCGATGATCCTGGCTCTGAGCGAACGCCTGGACGCCTGGGCCAAAGACCCGCAAATCGTCTGCGTGCTGCTGCGCGGCAATGGCCCCAAGGCCTTTTGCGCCGGTGGCGAAGTGCGCAGCCTGGCCCAGGCCTGCCGTGAACATCCCGGCGAAGTACCGGCGCTGGCCGCGCAATTTTTCGCCGCGGAGTACCGCCTCGACTACCGCCTGCACACCTATCCCAAACCGCTGATCTGCTGGGGCCACGGCTATGTGCTGGGCGGTGGCATGGGCTTGCTGCAAAGCGCCGCCGTGCGCATCGTCACTCCGAGCAGCCGCCTGGCCATGCCGGAAATCAGCATCGGCCTGTACCCGGACGTGGGCGCCAGTTGGTTCCTGTCTCGCCTGCCCGGCAAGTTGGGGTTGTTCCTCGGCTTGACCGGCGCCCATATGAATGGCCGCGACGCCCTGGACCTGGGCCTGGCTGACCGTTTCCTGCTGGATGAACAACAAGACGAACTGCTTGAAGGCCTGCTGCAACTGAACTGGCAGGAACAGACCGACATGCAGCTCAACAGCCTGCTCAAGGCCCTGGCCCAGGAAGCCACCGGCCAGTTGCCCGAAGCCCAATGGCTGCCGCGCCGTGGGCAGATCGACGAGTGGCTGGACGTGGGGGATGTGCGCTGTGCGTGGCGAGCCTTGAGCCAGTTACGCGATCACACCGACCCGCTGCTCCGCCGCGCAGGCAAGACCCTGAGCGAAGGCTGCCCGCTGACCGCGCACCTGGTGTGGGAACAGATCCAGCGCGCGCGGCACCTGTCCCTGGCCCAGGTGTTCCAGATGGAATACACCTTGAGCCTGAACTGCTGCCGTCACCCGGAATTCAGCGAAGGTGTGCGGGCGCGGTTGATCGACAAGGACCAGCAGCCACACTGGCACTGGCCGGACATCAACTTGATCCCCGAGGCCGTGGTGCAGGCGCACTTCCACAAGGTCTGGGAAGGGCGGCATCCGCTGGCGGACCTGTCTGACTATTGAGCGTCCACCGGCTTTTTTTTGCCCTCGAACGTGAAGGCACAATTATCGGGTTGGTGGTCGTCGCACTTGAAGATTTGTTGCCCGAAAGTATCGGTGCCAGGTACCCAATGCGTGGTATCTGTCAGCGACATCGCCCCCCCGGCTCGAGCCGTGCCGTACCTCAGGGTAACTGTCTTACCCCTCAGGGTTTTGTAAATGCACTTTTCCAGATAGCCATGCTTGCGCTCATCCTGCTCGCTCGGAGTAAAAATCGCGCCCACGAAGGTTTCCACGAATTCCCCGCCGCTCATTGCCTGGCTTATCCATGGCGAGTCGCTGTCAGTTCCCTGAAAGTGACCGTCAACGTAGCGTACAGCACTCGGGTAAGGACAGGATTGCGCTGCTGCCAACGTGCTGACGCCAAGAAGAGCAAAAAATAGCAGGTAGAGCGGGCTGACGTTCATGTCATGGGTTCCATCAGTCGATGCCGGAAGCGATACGCCAAACAGGCGACTGCTCCCAATTAACTACAGGCGTAACCCACAGGATAGCTGTCAAATATGACAGTGCCGACCAACGGTAAACAAAAACGGCGCCTGAGCGCCGTTTTTCCAATTATTCCTATCAGCGATGACCGCCGCCACGGCCTCCACCCTGACCACCACCCTGGCCATGTCCGCCACCATTACCCCAGTGACTGTTGCCCCAACCCTGGTTTGGGTAAGGCCGATAACCCGCGCGCGGCCCCGCAGGATAATAGCGAGGCGCCGGCTGGTAATAACGCGGCGACGGGTAATAACGCTGCGGTGGCGGGTAGTAACCCTGGCGGTAATGGTAATACGGGCCGCCGCCGTAGTAATACGCCGGCGCGGGCGCCGTGTAGACCTCGGAACCGTAATAGGCCTGGCCGCCACCGTAATAAGGCGCGCACGCAGAAAGGGTCAAACCGAGCAAAGCGATGAGAAGCAGTCGACGATACATGGCGGCCTCCTGGACCGCGGAAGAGCACACCCAGCGACGCTGGGGGCGGCAAACAGCTTTCACTGCCTGACGAAATATCTGACATCAAAAACGGAATCTGGTGCGATTTAGACATAGATTGATACATCTGCCGGTCGCCTCATTGCAGTGCAACCCCGCACCACCACGACGCATATTCACCGCACGTTTCGCCCTCCTCCTCGCGCCAACCCACGCCATTACTGCACCCGTGCCACTTGGCACGACTCTCGCTTTACCTCTCCCGTGCAGGAGTCATCACAGGTTCGCGGCACCACAATTTGCAATGGCTGACTAGGGTTCCGGCTCGCTAAGGCGAGTGGCTGGTCCGAGAGTCGGCGACCTCCAGTTGAGGTTACACGGCGGGATAAAAGCCCGGGAGACAAGCCACCGTTCACGGTGCCGCGTTGCTCCTGCTCGCCCTTGATCAACTGGAGAAGCATCCATGCCCTCGATACGTTTACCCGCCCTGCTCGCCGCCGCCTTCGCCGCCGTGGTGAGTTTTTCCGCCCAAGCCGCCCCCAAAGACCATTTCAGCGTGTGCTGGACGATCTATGCCGGCTGGATGCCGTGGGAATACGCCGGCAGCCAAGGCATCCTCGACAAGTGGGCCAAGAAGTACGGCATCAAGATCGACATGGTGCAGCTCAATGACTACGTCGAATCCATCAACCAGTACACCGCCGGCCAGTTCGACGGCTGCACCATGACCAACATGGACGCCCTGACCATTCCCGCCGCCGGCGGCGTGGACAGCACCGCGCTGGTGGTCAGCGACTTCTCCAATGGCAACGATGGCGTGGTCATCAAAGGTGAAGGCAAGACCGTCGCCGACCTCAAGGGCATGAACGTCAACCTGGTGGAACTCTCCGTGTCCCACTACCTGCTGGCCCGCGCCCTGGAGTCGGCCAACCTCAGCGAAAAAGACCTGAAAGTGGTCAACACCTCCGACGCCGACATCGCCGCCGCCTTCAACACCGACCAGGTCAAGGCCGTCACCACCTGGAACCCGATGCTCTCGGAGATCAAGGCCAAGCCCGGCGTCACCGAAGTGTTCGACTCCAGCAAAGTGCCCGGCGAAATCATGGACATGATGGTGGTCAACACCCAGACCCTCAAGGACAACCCCAAGCTGGGCAAAGCGTTGACCGGCGCCTGGTTTGAAGTGGTGGCGCTGATGAACGCGAAAAACGCCGCCAGCACCGACGCCCTGGAACACATGGCCAAGGCCTCCGGTACCGACCTCAAGGGCTTCCAGTCGCAGCTGGACACCACCAAGCTGTTCGCCACGCCCAAGGAAGCCCTGGCCTTTGCCACCAGCGCGCAGTTGCCCGCCACCATGGGCAAGGTCGCCGAGTTCTCGTTTAAACACGGCCTGCTGGGTGAAGGTGCCAAGGACACCAACGCCGTGGGCATGAGCTTCGCCAATGGCGTGACCCGCGGCGACACCGCCAACCTCAAGCTGCATTTCGACCCCAGCTACGTACAGATGGCCGCCGACGGCACGCTGTAAGAGGACCCGGCCATGCGCCTGATCAACCGTCACCCGGAACGCTCCAGTCGCCTGCTGTTGGTGCTGCTGCCCTTCGCCCTGCTGCTGTTCGCCTACTTCGTGGGCTCGGCCGAGCGCCTGGCAGACAACCCCAACGACAAGCTGCTGCCCAGCGCCGCACAAATGGGCGACGCAGTGAAACGCCTGGCCTTCAGCGCCGACACTCGCACCGGTGAATACGTGCTGTGGCAAGACAGCGCCTCAAGCCTGCGCCGCCTGGCGATCGGCCTGGGCATCAGCGCCCTCGCCGGCCTGTGCCTGGGCATCGCAGCCGGCACCTTGCCGCTGTTCGGCGCACCGTTGTCACCCTTGCTGACGGTGCTGTCGATGGTGCCGCCGCTGGCGATCCTGCCGATCCTGTTCATCGTGTTCGGGCTGGGGGAATTGTCGAAAGTGATGCTGATCGTGATCGGTATCACCCCGGCCTTGGCGCGGGACCTGGAACAGCGGGCACGGGAAATTCCCGTGGAGTTGCTGGTGAAGGCACAGACCCTCGGCGCCTCCACCTGGACTTTGATGCTGCGGGTGGTGCTGCCGCAATTGCTGCCACGTTTGCTGATCTCCCTGCGCTTGATGCTCGGCTCGGCGTGGCTGTTCCTGATTGCAGCCGAAGCCATCGCCTCCACCGACGGTTTGGGTTACCGGATCTTCCTGGTGCGCCGCTACCTGGCGATGGACGTGATCCTGCCCTACGTGGTGTGGATCACCCTGCTGGCCTGGCTGATGGACTGGGGCCTCAAGGCCCTGACCCGGCGCGCGTTCCCCTGGTACGAAGGAGCGCGGGCATGAGCTTTATCAACGTCAACAATGTGTGGCAGCGCTATGGCGACCAGGTGGTATTGGAGCGCCTGAACCTGCACGTGGCCGAAGGCGAATTCTGCACCCTGGTCGGCACCTCCGGTTGCGGCAAATCGACCTTCCTGCGCCTGCTGCTGGGGCAGGAGACCGCCAGCCATGGCGAGATCCTGCTGGACGGTAAACCGCTCGCCGCCGAACCCGATGCCAGCCGTGGCGTGGTGTTCCAGCGCTACTCGGTGTTCCCGCATCTGACGGTGCTGGACAACGTTGCGCTGGGCCTTGAGTTGCCGCGTTCAGCGTTGCTCGGCCGCCTGTTCGGCAGCGCGAAAAAACAGGCCCGGGAACAGGCCGCAGCGCTGCTGCATAAAGTCGGTTTGGGCCATGCCCTGGACAAGTACCCGGCGCAGCTTTCCGGCGGTATGCAGCAGCGGCTGGCCATCGCCCAGGCGCTGATCATGAAGCCCCGCGTGTTGCTGCTGGACGAACCCTTCGGCGCCCTCGACCCGGGCATTCGCAAAGACATGCACCTGCTGTTGCTGGAGCTGTGGCGCGAAACCAGGCTGACGGTGTTCATGGTCACCCACGACCTGAGTGAAGGCTTCAGCCTCGGCACCCGCTTGCTGGTATTCGACAAGGTGCGCCTCGACCCACACGCCCCCGGCGCCTACGGCGCCCGCATCACCTACGACATCCCTTTGAACAGCGAGCGCCGCAAGGCGATCGCCGCCGAACTTGGAGCCACTTCCAAATGACCGACTCAACTCAATTGTTCCCACCTTTTGCCGAGGAAATGCTCCCCGGCGGCGGCCACCGTTCCTTTGTGCTCAAGCGCGGCCAACTGCTGCGCCTCACCGACATTCGCGGCGGCGCCAACGTCAGCTTGACCCTGCTCAATGCCAATGAAAAAACCGAGCGCCTGAACCTGCCCGACAGCCTCAAATGCCAACACACCGCCAAGCTCACCAACGGCCATTGCCTGTACTCGGACATGGGCCGCGTGCTGGCTGCCATCACCGCCGACACCTGCGGCTGGAGTGACAGTATCGGCGGCGTGTCATGCGCCTCCGAGGTCGCGGAAAAATATGGCAAAGGCCGCTATCAAGAGCTGCGCAACGGCTTCTACCGCAACGGCACCGACAACCTGCTGGTGGAACTGGGCAAGTGGGGCCTGGGGCTGTCCGACCTGCTGATGACCCTCAACCTGTTCAGCAAAGTCACGGTAGATGAAGCTGGCAGCCTGCACTTTGTCCCCGGTCACTCCAAGGCCGGCGACTACATCGAACTCTACGCACCGATGGACACACTGGTGGTGCTCACCGCCCTGCAACATCCCATGGACCCCAACCCCGAGTACGCGCCGCAGCCGCTGAAACTCAGCTGGATGAACGCTGACCCAAGCGTCGCCGAACACTGCCGTACCTCGCGCCCGGAAAACGAGCGCGGCTTTATCAACACCGACCGTCTGTTCGCTTGAGGACCTGCCATGTCTATCGCACTCGCCAAACAACCGGACGCGGCCGTGTACCGCGCGACCATTCCCGCCGGCGAACCCTGGCTGATGGAAGTCAAGGCCGGCCAGACCCTGCGCATCCTCGACCTTGAGGGCAACCAGGCGGTCGACACGCTGTTCTACAGCCTGAAAAACCCCAGGGAACGCTACGACGTGCAGCGCACCCTGCGTCGGCAAAACAGCGTGTACCTGAGCACCGGCAGCGTGCTGTATTCCAACCTCGGCCAGCCGATGCTGACCATCGTCGACGACACCTGCGGACGCCACGACACCCTTGGCGGCGCCTGCGCCCAAGAGAGCAACACCGTGCGCTACGCCCTGGAAAAACGCTACATGCACAGCTGCCGCGACAACTACCTGCGGGCCTGCGCCCACGATGGCCGGCTGGGTAAAAGCAACATCGGGCCGAACATCAATTTCTTCATGAACGTGCCGGTGACCGCCGATGGCGGGTTGACCTTCGAGGACGGGATTTCCGCCCCCGGCAAGTACGTCGACCTGCGGGCCGAGATGGACGTGATCGTGCTGATCTCCAACTGCCCGCAACTGAACAACCCGTGCAACGGCTACAACCCAACCCCTGCGGAGTTACTGGTATGGAACTGAAGATCAAGCGGTTGCGCCAGTGGTTGTTCGCCCTGTGCCAGGCCCGCGCCGGGCAGTGCCTGCGAAAACGCTGAAGATCAACTGTGGGAGCGAGATTGTGTGGGAGCGGGCTTGCTCGCGAAAGCGGCGTATCAGGCGACTGATGTATTGACTGAACCACCGCATTCGCGAGCAAGCCCGCTCCCACACTCCACCTCCCACACTGACTGCATGCGCTGCGGACGACCGTAGCGCCACCCACATTTGCGGGACGGCCCGCATCCCAGGACAAGGCCGAGCACTCATCGGCCTGCGGGGTTTTGCCATGTTCGAAAAACTGTTGATCGCCAACCGTGGCGCCATCGCCTGCCGCATCCTGCGCACCTTGCGTGAGCTTTCGGTCAAGGGCGTGGCGGTGTATTCCGAAGCCGATGCCGCCAGCCTGCATATCCAGCAAGCGGATGAGGCCTACAGCCTGGGCGAAGGCGCGGCGGCCGGCACCTATTTGTCGGTGGAGAAAATCCTCGCCACGGCCAAGGCCTGTGGCGCCACCGCGATTCATCCCGGCTATGGCTTTCTATCGGAAAACGCCGCCTTCGCCGAAGCCTGCGAAACAGTAGGCATCGCCTTCGTCGGCCCGACGCCGGAGCAGCTGCGGGTGTTCGGTCTCAAGCACACCGCGCGCGCGTTGGCCAGGCAGCACAACATCCCGCTGCTGGAAGGCACCGAGCTGCTTAACAGCCTCGACGCCGCACTACTGGCCGGGGAAACCGTGGGCTATCCGATCATGCTTAAAAGCACCGCCGGTGGTGGCGGGATCGGCATGCGCGTGTGCCACAGCGCCGATGAATTGCGCGACTGTTTCGAGGCGGTGAAACGCCTGGGCCAGAACAATTTCAGCGATGCCGGTGTGTTTATCGAGAAGTACATCCAGCACGCCCGGCACCTGGAAGTGCAGGTGTTTGGTGACGGCTGCGGCGAGGTGATCGCCCTCGGCGTGCGCGACTGTTCGGTGCAGCGGCGCAACCAGAAAGTGCTTGAAGAAACCCCGGCGCCGAACCTGCCCGACGGCATGGCGGATGAGCTGTGCCGTGCCGCCATCACCCTGGCCAAGGCAGTGGATTACCGCAGCGCCGGCACCGTGGAATTTATCTTTGATAGGGCCGATGGCCGCTTCTATTTTCTGGAAGTGAACACCCGGTTGCAGGTGGAACATGGCGTCACCGAGCAAGTGTGGGGCGTGGACCTGGTGCGCTGGATGGTGCAATTGGCCGCCGGGGAAATGCCGCCATTGCGGGAACTGCAACTGAAGCCTCACGGCCACGCGATTCAGGCACGCCTGTACGCCGAAGATCCGGGCCGGGAGTTTCAGCCAAGCCCGGGGCTTTTGACGTATGTGGACTTCCCGGTCGCTGAAGGCCTGCGCATCGACACGTGGGTGGAGGCCGGTTGCGAGATTCCGCCCTACTTCGACCCGATGATCGCCAAGCTCATCACCTGGGCGCCGACCCGCGAACAGGCACGCCTGGATTTGCATCAAGCCCTGAGCAACAGCCAACTGTACGGCGTGGAAACCAACCGCGATTATCTGCGCCAGATTCTGCTCGCTACACCGTTCGCCAGTGGCCATCCGTGGACGCGCTGCCTTGAAGATTTGGTGTACCACGCCAACACGTTTGAAGTGCTCAGCGCCGGCACGCAAACCAGTGTGCAGGACTATCCGGGGCGCCTCGGTTACTGGGCCGTAGGCGTGCCGCCGTCGGGGCCGATGGACAGTCGCGCGCTGCGCCTGGGCAATCGCCTGCTGGGCAATGCCGAGGGCACCGCTGCGCTGGAAATCACCATGAGCGGGCCGTTGCTGCGCTTCAATTGTGCGGCGGTGGTGGCGGTGACGGGTGCAGACATTGTGCTGCGCTTGAATGATGAAGCGGTACCGATGAACACCGCGTTGCTGATCCCGGCGGGCGCAACCTTGAGCCTGGGCACCATCGCCGGGGCCGGTGCTCGCAGCTACCTTTGCGTGCGCGGCGGGCTGCAGGTTCCGAATTATCTGGGAAGCAAAAGTACCTTCACCCTTGGCCAGTTTGGTGGGCATGGCGGGCGGGCTTTGCGGGCGGGTGATGTGTTGCACTTACTGCCGTTGGAGGATGTCAGTTGCGGCAATACGCTAGTGCCTGAACCGCTTGGCGAGGTGCGAACACTGCGGGTGATCTACGGCCCCCACGGCGCGCCGGAATACTTCAAGCCCGAGTACATCGAGACGTTCTTTGCCACCCAGTGGGAAGTGCATTTCAACTCCAGCCGCACGGGTGTGAGGTTGATCGGGCCGAAGCCATTATGGGCGCGTACGGATGGCGGTGAGGCGGGGTTGCATCCGTCGAACATTCACGACAATCCGTATGCGATCGGTGCGGTGGATTTTACCGGGGACATGCCGGTGATCCTCGGCCCCGACGGCCCAAGCCTGGGTGGGTTTGTATGCCCGGTGACAGTGATCGAGGCGGACTTGTGGCAGCTGGGCCAGCTCAAGGCGGGTGACAAAATCAAGTTCACCCCGGTCGATCTAAAGACCGCCCGAAACCTAGCCCTGAAATGGGATCAAGTGTGGGAGCCGAGCTTGCTCGCGATGCAGGCAACTCGGTCCGACAGGCAAACCGAGGCGATGCTTTCGCGAGCAAGCCCGCTCCCACATTTGATTGAGTCGCCTGTTGTTCTGGACGTCGGCCAGGCCGACACCCGCCTCGTCGCCCGCCTCGCCGGCGACACCCACCTGCTCCTGGAAATCGGCGCTCCGGAACTCGACCTGGTGCTGCGCTTTCGCGCCCACGCCCTGATGCAAGCCCTCGAAGCACAAGCCCTGCACGGCGTCATCGACCTGACACCCGGCATCCGCTCCCTGCAAATCCACTACCAGCCCGAACAACTTACCCTCGCCGACCTCCTGGCGCTGATCACCGCCGAATGGCACGCCGTCTGCGCCAGCCAAAACCTGCAAGTGCCGTCGCGCATCGTCCACCTGCCACTGTCCTGGGACGACCCGGCCTGCCAACTGGCGATCGAAAAATACATGACCACCGTGCGCAAGGATGCCCCGTGGTGCCCGAGCAACCTGGAGTTCATCCGCCGCATCAACGACCTGGCCAACCTCGACGAAGTGCGCCACACCGTGTTCGATGCCAGCTACCTGGTGATGGGACTGGGCGACGTCTACCTCGGCGCGCCCGTGGCCACGCCGCTGGACCCGCGTCACCGCCTGGTCACCACCAAGTACAACCCGGCACGCACCTGGACCGCCGAAAACTCCGTGGGCATCGGTGGCGCCTACCTGTGCGTGTACGGCATGGAAGGCCCCGGCGGTTATCAGTTCGTCGGGCGTACCTTGCAGATGTGGAACCGCTACCGGGAAGTCGCCGCGTTCGATGGCAAACCGTGGTTGCTGCGCTTCTTCGACCAGATCCGCTTTTACCCGGTGAGCGCCGATGAGCTGGTGCAGATTCGCAGGGATTTCCCCCTTGGGCGGTTTGAACTGAGCATCGAACACAGCCAGTTGAACCTGACGGATTACCAGGCCTTTCTCGCGCAGGAAGCCGAAAGCATCGGCGCGTTTCGCGGGCAACAGCAGCGCGCGTTCAACGCCGAACGCGAACGCTGGATTGCCAGCGGCCAGGCGCATTTCGACAGCGAGGAACTCGCCGCACCACAGGGCGCAGACACGCCCTTGCAGGCCAACGAATACAGCATCGACAGCCACATCGCCGGCAATCTCTGGCAAGTGCAGGTGAGCGCTGGCGAACGCGTGGCGGCGGGGGATGTGCTGGTGATCCTGGAGTCGATGAAAATGGAAATCCCGGTAGTCGCACCGTTCGCCGGCACCGTGCGGGAAATTCCGGTGCAGCCCGGCAGCGGCATTGGCGCAGGCCAACGGGTAGTGGTGCTGGAGCGTGATTTGCAATAACGCGGCGGGGCTGTATCGTGCAAGGCACACCGGGTTTCACCGGGACCTTGTCCGATACAGCCTGAACCGACCGATGACCACGCCAACCCTCTGCCCCGCCTGCGGCGCCCGCAACGATTGCGCCCTGGCCGACCCGCGCACTGCCGACCAGGCGTGCTGGTGCTATTCCGTCAGCATCGACCCCGCAGTGCTCGAAGCCTTGCCGGCGGAACTGCGCAATAAAGCCTGCCTGTGCCCGCGTTGTGCCCAGATGGACGAACAACTGCGCGGCAACGAGCGGTCGTAATGCGCGTAGATCGTTTCCTCAGCAACCTGCCCCGTTTCAACCGTAAACAGGTTCGCCTGTTGCTGGTGGAGCGGCGGATCAGCGTCGACGGCCAGGCCATCAGCGATCCGCACCACCCGGTAAGCGAATTCAGCCGTGTGTTGCTGGATGACGAAGTGCTGCAAGCCGGCAAACCCGCGCGCTACTTCATGCTGCACAAACCCCAGGGCTGCGTCAGCGCCACGTCCGACCCGCAACACCCCACGGTGCTCGACCTGCTGGATGAACCGGACAAGCACGAGCTGCACATCGCCGGTCGTCTGGATTTCAACACCACCGGCCTGATGCTGATCACCAACGACGGCCAGTGGTCGCGCCGCCTGACCCAGCCGCAAACCAAGTTGCCCAAGGTGTACTACGTCGAGACCGAGCAGGACATCGGCCCGCAATACGCGGCCACCTTCGCCGCCGGCCTGTACTTCGCCTTTGAAGACCTCACCACCCAACCGGCGGAACTGGAACTATTGGGCCCCAGAACGGCGCGCCTGAGCATCATTGAAGGGCGTTATCACCAGGTGAAGCGCATGTTCGGGCACTTCGACAACAAAGTGATACGCCTGCACCGCGAACGCATGGGACCGCTGGAGTTGGACGCAGCCCTTGCGCCAGGCCAGTACCGGGCGCTTACAGAGGCTGAAATCCAACAGGTCTGATGACCGTTCAGCCGATGATGGCAAAAACCCACGCCATCGACTGGCGAACTGGCATCCCTGATGCTTGAATCAACCCAGCCAGCCGCAATCTGACTGGCGAGTCACCCCTACCTACAAGAAACACTTTGCCCGTCCGCACGCTTGACCTGCGGGCCTCTCACGGCAAATTGCCCGCCATAACAACACCCGTCGGCCAGCCAGCACCGGATCGACATGGGCCCTCACTTCCAGGCGTATGCCTACCTGTCACAAAGCTCGTGCAGAGTGATCTGCGCGCATTACCCGCTTGCCAGGAGTCTTACGACATGAGGCCAGAAATCGCTGTGCTGGATATACAGGGTCAGTATCGGGTTTACACGGAGTTCTATCGCGCGGACGCAGCAGCCAAGACCATCATCCTGGTCAACGGCTCAATGGCCACCACTGCGTCTTTCGCCCAGACCGTGAAAAGCCTGCACCCGACGTTCAACGTGGTTTTGTATGACCAGCCCTACGCTGGCCGCTCCAAAATCCACAACCGCCACGAGCATATGCTGACGAAAGAAGTCGAGGGCCAGATCCTTCTGGAACTCATCGACCACTTCGCCGCCGAACACGTGCTGTCCTTTTCCTGGGGCGGCGCCGCGACCCTCGTCGCCCTTGCCCACCGCCCGCGCCGTGTGGAAAAGGCCGTGATCAGCTCGTTCTCCCCGGTGATCAACGCCCCGATGCGCGACTACCTGGAGCGCGGTGTCGACTACCTCGGCAACCTCGACCGTGACCGCGTGGGCCACCTGGTCAACAGCACCATCGGCAAACACCTGCCGTCGCTGTTCAAACGCTTCAATCACAAACACGTGAGCAGCCTGGCCGAGCATGAGTATGGGCAGATGCACTTTCACATCAGCCACGTGCTCAACAGCGACCGGCTGTGCTACCTCAAGGCCGCTAAGCAGATTGATATACCGGTGTTGTTCTTGAACGGCGAATGGGACGAGTACACCAGTGCCCAGGATGCCAAGCTGTTTGGGCAACATATTGCGAAAAGCAGCTTCGGCACGATTCAGGCGACCGGGCACTTTCTGGATATGGAGCACAAGGCCGCGTGCCGGGATAGCCGGGAGGCGTTGATGGGCTTTTTGAGACCGGAGCAGCAGCCAAGCCGGTTGCGGTACCACGCGTCACAGCCACAGCATGCGTTTGCCGTATGAGCGGTGGGGTTGTGGGCGGGCCGGATTTCCCAGGAGGTCCGCCTGCCCACGATCGACCGTTGGCACGTAAAACACAGAATTTTCGAAGAAAAACTTCAAATCCGTGAGCACATCTGGTACAAAGTCAGCCGCTCTGAGCGGGTATAGTTTAGTGGTAGAACGAAAGCTTCCCAAGCTTTAGATGAGGGTTCGATTCCCTCTACCCGCTCCACTCAGATTTTGCTCCTGCGTCAGGCTGGTTGTTGACGGGGGATGTGTAAAAAACCGGTCCTTGGTGGCCGGTTTTTTTATGCTCGAAATTTGCGAGGGCTGCCGATCACCGAACAACCTTGAAATAGACAAGCTCCGGATCACCCTCATCCAGATTCTCAATAACGCCACTGCGCAAGAATCCAGCCTTGGATATGAGTTGCTGTGAAGCGACGTTTGAGCTGTTCGTGGAGGTGAAGAGCTTATCCGTCTTACATCGGGATTCGGCGGCTACAAGCAGCAGAAGCGCGATGCCTTTGCGCTGGTGTTCAGGAGAGACAACCACCAGTGAAACAAAGCCATTCCCGAAAAAATCATAGGTAAGTACGAGATAGCCGACGACGCTGCCAGCTTCCACCGCAACCAAGCATTGATGCTTCTCAACAGCCTGGTGAATAAGCTCGCCACGGCTGACATTCGATTTCGCGTAAGCGTCGAGTTCAACCATTGCACTCACGTCTTCAAATGTTGCCTCTCGGGTCGACGGATCTGTGCTTGTCTCGCTGTTCCGGGTCATCGGTACTGACTCCCAACACGTCAAAATCGGCTGCCCTTCCCTTGGTATGTGCGGCCTGGAAGGGAAAGCCTTTATAGAATCAAGAAACCCGATCCACTCGGTCCTGCACGGCTTCTACCAGTAAAAGCCCCAGCTCAATCATTTGCTGAATTGCCAATGCCAAACAGCGATGCTCGTCTGGCAAGTTATCGGCAAATTCGTTGGTCATTGCGCCAGCGCCGGCAATGGTTTCGTAGGCGTTGGCGAGCAATGCATCGGTGCCGATCTCGGGACGTACGCTGAATACTCTTACGGGTGAATTATACGAGTCAGTACACATCTGTTGATCCTCGGTTAGGACCACCTTCCAGAGCTACTAAACAAAGGGTGGCGGCTATACGCGGGTTAGTAGACCGGTTGATCAACGAAACCGGCGCGCCCAAAGACGCCCCGCGTACAGCCACCATAAAGACCAGACATTCAAACGTCTGAGAAATGGCACAGCCATACGCCGTTGATCAAATCGGGCTACTAAACCCGACCGCTGATGGGCAGCGGCTGACGAACCTTAAAGAGGTCGTCCAACGCGCACAACCGGGACGATTCTGATGGTTGTGTAGGCAATGGAGCAAGGTTCAAATATTCAGGCCAATCCGCGCTTCAGCCTTCAATTCCCTCCAACTGCGCAAGATCCGCAAGCAACCCCGGCCCCACCGGTTCCCATCCCAACTTCTTGCGCGTGATCGCACTGGATGCAGGCATATCGTGAGCGGTAAACCTTGCCAACCAACCAAAAAACCCCTGAGCCTCTTGCGCCGAAATGGATTTAACCGGCAACCCTAGCCGCGTCCCCAACACCTCGGCAATCTCCCGTTGCGACACACCCTCCTCCGCCACCGCGTGATACCTCGTGCCCGGCTCGGCCTTTTCAATCGCCAGCCTGTAGAGCCGAGCCACATCCAGAATATGTGCCGCCGGCCAACGGTTTTTCCCGTCGGCGATGTAAGCGCAAACGCCCTTCTCGCGATACAACTCGATCACCGGGCTAACCAGCCCCTGCCTGACGGTGTCGTGTACTTGAGGCAAACGCATCACCGACACATTCACCCCCGTCGCGGCTACAGCGTTAGCCGCTTCTTCTGACGCTGCACGAGGAATTTGCGCTGAGGTAACCACCGCACCATCCTCCGTCGCCAACTGCCCCGGCACGGTGCTCGCAATTCCGACACCGGAGGTAATGATCAGCGGTCGATCCGACCCGGCAAGTGCCTCTCCCAGCGCCTGGATAACCCGGCGGTCATCCTCGCAGTTCGCGACGAATGTCGAGAAATCGTGATTGAACGCCAGGTGAATCACGCCATCCGCCTGGGCAACACCAGACTTGAGGCTTCCCAGGTCCTCAAGCGACCCACGATGTACCTGAGCCCCGGCGGCCTCCAGCGCTGCCACCTTGTCATCCGAGCGGCACAACCCCAGCACCTGATGGCCCGCCGAGATCAGTTCCTTGACGACAGCCGACCCGATAAATCCGCTGGCACCCGTTATAAATATGCGCATGAACCGTATCTCCGTGTGTATTCAGAGACTAATCTGTGCGCTTGCCCTATACGGGTAAAGTAGTGAAGTTATCAGGGTATAGAGGCTAACAGGCTATGAGCGCAAACCAGTTGGGCAGCTATCTGAAAGACCGACGTACCCGGCTTGATCCGGCGGCATTCGGCTTCTCATCGGCACGACGGCGTACGCCAGGTTTGCGCCGCGAAGAGGTGGCCCAACGCGCGAACATCAGCCCTACCTGGTACACCTGGCTCGAACAGGGCCGTGGCGGCGCGCCGTCGGTGGAAGTGCTGGAGCGGATTGCCCATGCGCTGATGTTGACCGATATCGAACGCGAGCATCTGTTCCTGCTGGCCTTCGGACGCCCACCCGAAGTGCGCTACCAGCAAAACGAAACGGTGACGCCACGCCTGCAACGGGTACTGGATGCCTTGAACCCCAGCGCCGCGATCCTGCGTACGGCGACCTGGGACGTGGTGGCCTGGAACCAGGCGGCGACGGTGATGTTGATGGACTACGGATCCCAGGCGCCGGAACAGCGAAATATCCTGCGGTTCATGTTCCTTGATCCCAATTCCCGCGCGGCCCAATACGACTGGGAAAGCGTGGCGCGGTTTGTGTTGGGGGCTTTCAGGATTGATACGGCGCGCTCAGGCGCGGCGGAGCAGGTGCAGCCGCTGGTGGATGAGCTGTGTCGACGCAGCCCTGAATTTAAGGCGATGTGGAGCGAAAACGATGTTCAGGGCGCCCATGGTGATCGCATCAAGCGAATACGCCATTCGGTGTTGGGGCCGATCGAATTTGAGTATTCGGTGTTTGCGGTCGATGGGCGCAAGGATCTGAATATGGTGGTGTACAACCCGGCGACGCCGGAGGATGCGCAGCGGATCGCATCCTTGATGGATTAGGCGCCAGCAACTGCAAGAGACTTCGACACTGCAATCGCTCGCAACAAGAGACCATTTGAATCCTTAGCCTTACTCACATCATTCTCCTGCGCCTAACCGCGCCGCGCGCACGTGCTCATGCCTATTGCCAGCAAGTATCCATATGGATACAGTGAGAATCCGTGAACTATCTAGTCCAGCAAACGCAGACCTTCATTACCTGGCATTCAGCAATACGTGATTTACGCGCAAAAATCGCCATCGCCCGGCGCATCGATCGCGCATCTGCTGGCAATCTGGGCGATATAAAGACGGTAGGTAATGGTGTCTCGGAAATGCGCGTAGATATCGGTCTGGGTTATCGAGTGTATTTCACGCAGCGAGGAAGAACCGTCATCGTCTTGCTGGCCGGTGGCGACAAATCCTCACAAGACGCCGACATCCGGCGAGCAAAAAAACTGGCAAAGGAAGTTTGATCATGAGCCAAACACTGACGACATTTGATATGGCGGCACTGCTCGACAGTGATGAAGCCATCAGCGAATACCTTTCTCAAGTTCTGGCCGACGGCGATAACGAGGAGTTCCTCAGGGCCGTCGGGTACGTGGCCAAAGCTCGCGGGATGGCGCGGGTCGCGACCGATACCGGCATGGGCCGTGAGAGTCTGTACAAGGCATTTGCCCCTGGAGCAAAGCCCCGCTTCGAAACGGTACTCAAGGTGCTTCACGCACTGGGTATTGATCTGCAAGCACAGCCGGGGCATGTCGCCAATCATTCGATTATTTGAGTGAGCAGCCCCGCTGCACCACCCACGCCAACGGCAACGTCAGCAACAACATCCCCGCCAGCACCATCACCGCCACCGGCACGCCCATCAAGTCCCCCAGCCCGCCAAACAGCACCGGCGCCAACGCGCCACCGCCGATGGTGCCGGTGTAGAACACGGCAAACGCCTGCTCTCGTTTACCTGCGCCAGCGAGATCCGGCACCGCGCCGTACAGCACCGAAGAGGTGCCATTCAACGCCAGCCCCAACACCGGCAATATCACCATCAACCCGCTCAACGGCAGGTATACCGCCGCGACGATCAACAGCGCTGTGCTGGTTTCTGTCAGCCACACGGTTTTCATCATGCCGATGCGTGCGCCGAGGTAGCCGCAGAGCAATTTGCCGAAGGCGCCGCCGATAAACAGCATGGTCAGCGCGAGACCGATGCCCGCAGTGCCGGCGCCTTTAGCTTGCAGAAGAAAGGGCAGAAACGTGAGAAAGCCCATGCGCACGGCACTGTCGAGTGTGCCCGTGACGATCAGCGCACGCAGGCCGCTGACGGAGCCGCTTCCTACCAGTGTCCTGGCGGTTTTCCCGGAAGTGGACGCCGCTGCCTGCGTTGGGATCAGCCACCACAGCAGCCCCGCCGCGGCCAATCCCAGCATTCCGAGAAGCGTGACGCTCGCGCGCCAGCTGATGACGGTCAGCAACAGGCCGACCAGCCCGGGAACCAGGGTTTTGCCAATGTCCCCGGAGAAGTTGTATTGAGACAGCGCTTCCTTGACCCCACCACCGCTCTCGTAGGTGTCGGTGATCATCGAAGAAGCCAGCGGATGCTGGGTACTCGCCCCCAGCCCGCCCAACAGCAGCGCCAGCAACAACATGCCCAACCCGGTCGCCTGCCCCACCAACAGATAGGCAACACCGGCAAGCGCCGTGCCGCCCACCAGCATCGGCGTGCGTCCCCAGCGTTTGGCGGCACGACTGGCCATCAACTGGAACACCGCCATCATCCCGGAATAGGCACCGCGCAGCAGGCCGACCTGGGCGTAGGTCATGCCGAACTGCGCTTGCCAGATCGGCAGCAGCACGTAGATCACATCGGTCAGGCCATCGTGAATCGCGTGGGCGCTGCAGCCGGCGATCAACGAGCGGCGACGGGCGGAAGTCTCGGGTACCGGCAGGGCAACGGCATCGCTCATGAGGTCTTGCTCAGTTCAGGTTGGAGGGGCTTCCAGCCCGCCAGGGCGATCAGCAACGACAGTAGCTGGAAACCGATGATCAGCGCCACACACCCCACCCAACCCCAACGCTCCCAGATCAGCGCCGGGACGATGGCGCCGAAGCTGCCGCCCAGGTAATAGCAGGTGAGGTACAGGCCCACGGCACCGGCCTTGTTGTGGCGGGCAGTGGCAGTGGTAAAGGCGCTGGCCGCGGCCTGGGCGAGGAACACGCCCGTGGAGCTGAGGGCCAGGCCCAGTACGATGCACCACAGGGATGGCAGCAAGGTCAGGCCCGAGCCACAAACGCCAAGCACCGCAGCCGCCGTCAGCAGTTCGGATTGCGGGCGGGATTTGCTCAGGCGCCCGGCAACGGGAATGACCACCAGGGCCAGCAGGAACACCATATAGATCGTGCCCAGCGCCGCCGGGCCAAGGTCGAACGGGGCCTGGCTGAGGTAAAGGCCAGCGTAGGTAAACGTCGCCACTTGGGAGAACAGCACGCAAAACCCTACAGCGTAGGCAGCCAGCAGCGGCGTGCCGAGCACATCGGCCCAGGTGGTTGAAGGTCGCGCAATTCGGGGTGGATTGCCCGGCAGCAGGAACTGGATAAACCCGCCCACCATCAGGCTCAACACTGCCAACAGCTCGAAGGCTTCGCGCCAGCCGACGTACTCGGTCATCACGCCGGTGACGAAGCGCCCGGCAAACCCGCCGAGCACGGTGCCGGCCACGTAGAGGCTGGTGACTTCGGTGACGGTGCCGCCGCGCCAGCGATCACCGATATAAGCCACGCTGGTGGCAAACACCACGGGGATCAGCATGCCTTCGATAAAGCGCCACACCAGCAGTTCGGCGAAGCTGCTGGCATAGGCAGTCATCAAAGCCGGCAACGCCAGCAACAGCGCAGCCGCCGAGATCACCGTGCGTTGCTCAAAACGCCCGGTCAGGCGGCTGACAAAGGGCGCTGTCAGCGCTACCGCCAAGGTGGTGACGGTAATGCTCCAACCGGCCGCCCTGGCGCTCACTTCAAAGTTGGCGGCAAGGGTCTGCAAAATGCTCTGGGTGGCGTAGAGGTTGAGAAACGCCGCGCAGCCACACAGGAACAGGGCAAGACGGGCACAATGCAGGCGCGGTTTCATGAAACCTCTCGTTTTATTATCTGAGGCCTTTATAGAATGACCCGCACACCCGAGACCAATACCGATTTCGAACCGATCAATACCCTGGGGCCAGGATGCTCGACCTACGCAAGCTGCGTTACTTTCTGACCGTCGCCGAAGAATTGCACTTCGGCCGAGCGGCCATTCGCCTGCACCTGGCCCAGCCGCCGTTGACCCGGCAGATTTCCGCGCTGGAGACTGAGCTGGGATTTCGCCTGTTCGACCGCACCAGTCGCACGGTTTCGCTCACTCCCCAGGGGCGCGCGTTCCTGCCCTACGCACGGGCGGTGCTGGAGCAGGTCGACCTCGCTGAAGTCATCGCGGGCAAACTGGCGGCGGGTGCCGCCGGGCAACTGGCGCTGGGTTACGTCAGTTCGATAGCCCTGTCGGACTTGTTCAGCCAGGCGATTCAAGCCTTCGCCCAACGCTTTCCCGATGTGCAACTGACGCTGGTGGAATGCGCCTCCGGCAGCCTGGGCGCACAGGTGGCTGATGGCCGCCTGGATATCGGCTTGAGCCGGCTACTGCCCCAGGACGGTCAGACTGAGGTGCAAGCGTTGTCGTTGGGTGAGGAGCGGCTGGTGGCGGCGGTATCCAGCGACAGCCCGTTGGCCAACCAGGCCGAGGTCAGCCTGGCGCAGTTGAGTGGGTACCCGTTGATTCTGTTCCCAGCCGATTATGGCTCGGGGCTTAACCAGTCCATTGAGCAGCTTTATCGGCACAAAGGTTTGCCACTAAGGGCCGGGCCGTCGGGACGGCAAATTACCTCGATCATTGCACTGGTGGCGGCGGGACAAGGTGTGGCGCTGGTGCCGGAATGTACGCAGAGTTTGATGAACAAGGGCGTAACGTATCGGCCGTTGGTGGACGCGCAAGCGTATGCACGGCTGCTCGTTCTCACGCGCAGCGGCGCAAGCAGCTTGATGGTCACGGCATTTCTCACGGTAATTGATGAGTTGCTGCAGGCTCGTCAGAAAGCCTGATTGTTCTCTCGAAAAACCTCGCAATACCTCCGTCGGGCACCGTCCCCATGCGCTCATACACTGCATACAGCCCCTACAGAAACACCGGTCATCGACCGCTGGTAGGTAGAGTGTTGATAATTTATTTTCAGTGGTTATAGTCTCCACCAACACACACCACAAGGAGGTGCTGTGGACAGCCGATATTTGATAGGTCACATCGTTGCGGATGGCTGGTATCTGGTGCGAATCAGAGGCAGCCATCATCATTTCAAGCACCCGACAAAGCCGGGGCTGGTGACGATTCCCCATCCTAAAAAGGACCTGCTGGACAAGACCGCAAAGAGCATTTTGAAACAAGCTCTGCTCAGCTAACACGTTCGTGGAGGACAACAAACATGCTGTACCCAATCGCAATTTCAACCGGTGACGAGGACCATGCCTGGGGTGTGGAAGTCCCGGACATTCCCGGTTGCTTCTCAGCTGGAGATGATCTGGACGACGCCATGGCCATGGCCCGCGAAGCGATCGAAGGCCACTTCGAGATCCTCGCAGAAGACGGTGCGCCCATTCCTACAGCACAGAAAGTCACCCTCCATGCCGCCAACCCGCAATATGCCGGCTGCACGTGGGCGGTGGTGGATATTGATGTGACCAAATACCTGGGCAAGGCACAGAAACTCAATATCACGTTGCCCGGCTATCTGCTGAACCGCATTGACGAATACGTCCTGCATCATCCGGAAGAAAAAAGCCGTTCGGGCTTTCTTGCGTCTGCTGCCCTCAAGGTATTGCAACAGGACCGGTAACAGCACTTCAAGGAACCGCGCAATGCTCCCTCCCTCACATCGCACGCCCAGCCCCGTACTGCGCAAGGTACTGGGCTGGGTGCTGATCGCTCCTCTGCTGCTCTCGTTCCTCAGGCTGCCCTTTGCGCTGGGACTCGTGTTGGTGCTGGCGTCCATCACGGCCTCCGTTTATGGCGCCCGGTTTGCCCAACTGCATGCCAGTCGGCGTGTAACCGTATTGGCCGTGATCATCACGCTGCTCAACATCGCTTCATTTTTTGTCATTGGCACGGCATCGGTACTCAAGGCGCTGTACTGGTTCTCGTGGTTTTATTGGTATCCGTATTACGCCGATCGGGTTTACTGGAACTTCTAAGTCGTTCGCGAATTCGACCGCAAGAAACGTAGTTCCACCCTGGGCCGACCTATCTACAGTAGAGCCATACCCACTCAAGGAGCCCGACCATGTCCTACGAATACAAATACATGCCCTCCCCCGTCGGCCAACTGACCCTCGTGGCCCGTGACGGAAAACTCACCGCCATCCTCTGGGAAAAAGAGCGGCCCAATCGCGTTCGCCTGGGTACCCTGCAAGAAGCCAGCAACAGCCCAATACTGCTGGAGACCGAGCGACAGTTGAAGGAGTACTTTGCCGGTGCCCGCAATCGTTTCGAGCTGGAACTGGACTTCGCCGGCACCGACTTCCAGAAGAAAGTCTGGCAGGCCCTGTTGACCATCCCGTTCGGAGAGACCCGCAGCTACAGCCAGATCGCTACGCAGATAGGCAACCCCAAGGCCGTGCGTGCCGTCGGCGCCGCCAACGGGCGCAATCCGATTTCGATTGTTGCGCCGTGCCATCGGGTGATTGGTGCGTCGGGTGGCTTGACCGGGTTCGCCGGCGGGCTTGAGGCCAAGCAGTATCTGCTGGCGCTGGAGGATCACGGCTGACCCCCAGCAGGAAAACGTACAACTTTGTTCAGATCCTCAATTGTAAAAAGAAATTTCAGAGCACGCCTGCGGTCAGTATTTTCATCACCCACCCTTATAGGAAAACGGTCATGAAATTCTCCGCCATCTCACAATCCCTGTCCCGCTGGGCAGGCAGCGCCCGCACGTTCTACGCGGCGGTGGGATTGATCCTCCTGTGGAGTCTGAGCGGGCCCTATTTCCACTACAACGACACATGGCAGCTGATCATCAACACCTCCACCACCATCATCACCTTCCTGATGGTGTTCCTGATCCAGAACACGCAAAACCGCGACAACGACATTTTGCATATCAAGATTGACGAGTTGCTGCGCGCCACCAAGGATGCACAAAACGCCGTATTGAGCCTGGACGGCCTGGACCGCAAGGAACTGGAGAAACTGCGCAAGGAGTACAAGACCATCGGCGACAGCGAAACCATCACTGTGACGACCTTGGTTACCGAAACAACGGATGACAATGGCCGGTCCAAGACAGACCTGAACCAGGCATAAAAAAACGGCGGCTGGATCACTCCAGCCGCCGTTTTTCATGGGGTACTCAAGGCAATCAACCGTCGCCCTGGTGACCCTTACCGTACGTCGACGCCAGCGCCCGGGCTTTCTCCAGACGCTCTTCCAACTTGGGCAAGGTCTCATCCACCAAAGCCTTTATTTCCGGGATATCCGACTCGGCGCCCTCCTGCTTGAACAAGGCGATCGCGTCTTCGTTGGCCTTGATCTGCTGGGCGGTGTAGGCGGCGTCAAAGGAGTCGCCGTCCTTGAGCTCGGGCATCAGCGATTCGGCCTTGTCGACGATCTTGTCCCGTGGGGCCACCGGCAAGTCGAGCTTCTTGGCGATGGCCGCCAGGTGCTGATTGGCCAGGGTGCGTTCATTGATGACTTCGATGGTGTAGTCCTTGATCTCCTGGGACGAAGTCTTGGCGTGTGCCATGCGGCTGGTCTCGATATCGGCCATGCCCTTGGCCGAAGCCTGCTCGATGAAATCGGCAGGCGACTGGGCGAAAGCATTGCTGGCGCCGAGGCCCAGCAGCATCGCGAAACTGGCGGTGCGTAACCGGATAGCCATGCGGCTCATGATGGGTTCCTCCAGGTAATAAACAGGTGCAGGGAAACGAGCCCCGCTCTGAATCTGAATTTTCAGGGCGGTAAAGGTTTAGAAAAAACTTGTTAGTGCGACGAACGGTCGTCATGCCCTGCTGCCAAACAGGCCCGGTAACAAACACGGTATTTATCAACCGCGCTCAGACAATACGCCCTGCACCTGCCCATTCAACCACTGCAACGCCGGGTCCCCGCCCCGCCGCGAATGCCACGCCAGCACAAACGCAAACGACGGAATGTGAAACGGCGGCGGCACCGCCAACAACTGTTCGTGATCAATGTTCAGCAGCCCGCGAGACGACACGGTAAGAATCAGGTCCGTGCCCTGGATCAACTGCGGCGCAACACCCCAATGAGGCAAGCTGATAGACACGTGCCGGCGCTCACGAATCGCCGTCAGCGCCCGTTCGATTTCCGGGGTGCCGCTGCCACGCATTTCCAGCAATACGTGGGGCCGCGCCAGATAGGTGGGCAGGTCGAGTACACCGCTTGCCGGCAGGCTGTCGCGGTCCACTAGGCACACGTAATGCTCTTCAAACAGCGGCGTGCTGCGCAGCTCGGCAGGCATGTCGGGAAACACCCCGGCCGCCAGGTCGATATCGCCATTGAGCACACCGTCAAGCATGCCTTCGCGACTGGCCTGGATAATCTGCAAATCAATCCCCGGCGCTTCCCGGCGCAAGGTGCGCACCAGTCCCGGCAAGAAAATCGCCGCACTGTAGTCCGACATGGCGACCCGGAAGGTGCGCTTGGCCGACGCCGGATCAAAACGATTGGGCTCCAGCAGCGCCTGTACCTGGGCCAGCGCTTCCGCCAGCGGCATGGCCAGTTCCAGAGCACGAGCAGTGGGCACCAGCGAGCTGCCCTGGCGCACCAGCAACGCGTCTCGGAGCAAATCCCGCAACCGCGCCAGCGCGTGGCTCACCGCCGGCTGGCTCAGGTGCAGGCGCTCGGCGGCACGGGTCACGTGTTGCTCGCTGAGCAAGGCATCAAGGATCACCAGCAGGTTAAGGTCGATGCGTCGTAGATCATTCATCAGCTGCATGTTCTGCATAAGAACTTGGAATTTAAATTTGCGCGACGAATAGCCTAGAGTCCAGCAAAACCTCTGGGAGATTGATCATGACGACGTTGCATTGGGTAGGTTTGTTGCTGTTGGCCGCGTTCGCCGGGGCAGTGGTGCCGTTTCAAAGCGCGATCAACGCCAACCTGGGACGCGGCCTGGGGCATCCGCTGTGGGCCACCCTGGCCTCGCTGCTGGTGAGCATCATCGTGCTGCTGCCGGTGATCCTGGCCCTGCGCCTGCCGCTGCCCAACCTGGGTTTTATCACCAAGGCGCCGCTGTGGATGTGGAGCGGCGGCGCGTTCGGCGTGTGCTTCATTTCGCTGGCGTTGATCCTGATGCCCAAGCTCGGCGCCTCGGGGTTTATCGCCCTGGCGATGGCCGGGCAAATCGTCGCCTCGTTGATGCTGGACCACTTCGGCTTGTTCGGGCTGGTGGAACGCCAATTGACCGCGCCCCGGTTGATCGGGGCGCTGATGTTGATTGGCGGTGTGGCCCTGATTCAATTCAGTGCCGCACCCACCCGCTCGCTGGTGACCGCCGGCTGATCAGCGCTTGTCGAGGGTGCGCAGCTTCTGTGGCAAGCCCCACAGCAACAGCGCCGCCGCCAGCAACGCACACACGCCGATGACATACAGCGCCGGCGTGGTGCTGCCGGTGAGGTCCTTGATCCGGCCGACCATCACCGGGCTGACGATGCCGCCGAACTGGCCCAACGTGTTGATCACCGCGATCCCGCCAGCAGCGCCCGCGCCGGCACCGGCCAACAACTTCGGCGGCAGCGTCCAGAACGTCGGGATCGAAGCGATGATCCCGGCGCCCAGCAAGCTCAGGGCGACGATCAGGAACGTGGTGTGATCGGCAAAGATCCCGGCACAGAAGAACCCCACCGCCCCCAGCGCCACCAGGCCGCTGACGAACTTGCGACGTTCGCCGGTGGCGTCGGACAAGCGTCCGATCACCACCATGCTGATGGCGCCGCAGACGTAGGGAATCGCCGTCAGCAAGCCGATCATCACCGGGCTCTGGGTGCCGGCGCTGCGGATCAGTTGCGGCGCCCAGAAGTTCAGGCCGTAGGACGCCACCTGGATCAGGAAGTAGATAAAACCCAGCATCAGGAAGCCTGGGATACGCAATGCAGCCAGCAACGAGCCGCCGCTCTTGTGGGGTTCATGCACGGCAATGCGGCTGGCCAGCAACGTCTTCTCCGCCGAGGTCAGCCAGTGGGCGTCCTCGATACGGTCCTTGAGCAGCTTGAGCACCAGGAACCCCAGGCCCACACAGGGCAAGCCACCGAGCAAGAACAACCAGTGCCAGCCGCGCATTTGCAGCACACCGTCGAGGTGTTCCAGCACCAGCCCGGAGAACGGCGCGCCCACCAGCCCGGCAAACGCCGACGCCAGGAACAGCATCGAGGTGATACGCCCACGGTAGTGCTGCGGGAACCACAACGTCAGGTAATACAGCACGCCCGGGGCAAACCCGGCCTCCATCGCACCGATGATGAAACGCAGGCCGTAGAACTGCCATTCGGCCGTGACGAACACCATAGCGGCCGTCGCCAGCCCCCACGACATCATGATGCGGGCGATCCAGCGGCGGGCGCCGACCTTGTACAGCATCATGTTGCTCGGCACTTCAAAGATCACGTAGCCCACCACAAACAGCCCGGCGCCGAGACCATAGGCAGTGTCACTCAGGCTCAGGTCGGTCTGTAGCTGGAACTTGGCGAAGCTGATGTTGATGCGGTCAAAAAACGCGAACAGGTAGCAGACCATGATCAGCGGCATCAGGCGCCAGGCGACCTTGCTGACCAGGGCTTTTTCGGCATCGTGTTCAGCGGCCGGGCGCACGCCGGCCTCCAACGTATTAAGGCTCATTGTTTCTCTCCAGCGGACTGCTCGCAGGCGTCCGATTGTTTTTGTTGTCTGGTGGCGGTTTACAAGGTGGCGATGTAGGCCGGTGGCGGATGCAGGTCGCAATTGCGCCCGGCCTTGGCCACCTGGCCCGGCAATTCATGGCCGAGCAAGGCCGGCAATTGCCGCGACATTTTCAGCAAGTGCGGCAGGTCGATGCCGGTGTGAATCCCGACTTCGTCGCACAGGTTGACCAGGTCTTCGGTGCAGATATTGCCCGACGCGCCCGGAGCAAACGGGCAGCCGCCGAGGCCGCCCAACGCCGCATCAAACCGTCGCGCTCCGGCCTCGTAGGCGGCCAGCACATTGCACAAACCCAGGCCGCGGGTGTTGTGAAAATGCAGGGTCAGGTCGCTCGCCGGAATACGCTCCAGCACACGCGTGACCAGGCGCTCGACCTGACGGGGATTGGCCATGCCGGTGGTGTCCGCGAGGCTGATGCCCTGGATGCCCAACTCGCGGTAGGCGTCGACCCATTGCAGCACACGGTCTTCATCAATCTTGCCCTCGAACGGGCAGCCGAAAGTGGTGGCGATGCTGCCGTTGAGGCGCACCGGATAATCGGCAGCAAAACTCACGATGTCGCCGAACGCCGCCAACGAGGCCTCGCAGCGCATGCGCATATTCGCCAGGTTGTGGGTCTGGCTGGCAGACATCACCAGGTTCAACTCATCGGCCCGGGACTCGACGGCGCGCTGGGCGCCCTTGAGATTGGGGATCAGCGCCACGTAGATAATCCCGGGGCGGCGAGTAATGCCCTGGAACACCTGCTCGCCATCGCGCAATGCGGGAATGGCCTTGGGTGAAACAAACGAACCGGCTTCGATCCGGGAAAATCCCGCCAGGGACAGTTGGTCGATCAACGCGATCTTGTCGACCGTCTCGACCCAGGTCGGCTCGATTTGCAGGCCGTCCCGAGGCGAGACTTCCTGCACGATCAAGGCATCGGAATAGCTTTTCATTGCACCACTCCCGAGGTTTTCAGGCGTTGAATATCGGCCCCGTTCAAGCCCAGGTCGCCGAGGATTGCATCGGTGTGCTGGCCCAGGCTTGGACCCTGCCAGTTCACCGCGCCGGGGGTTTCCGACAGTTTGGGCACGATGCCGGGCATCTTCACCGTGAGGCCGCCGGGCAGGTCGGCGCTGAGCAACATATCGCGGGCCTGGTAGTGCGGATCGGCGACGATATCAGCCACTGAATAGATGCGCCCCGCCGGTACTTCGGCGGCTTCCAGGGCACTGAGCACCTCGTCGATGGGCAGGCTGCTGGTCCAGTGGGTGATGGCGGCATCCAGTAGGCCGCTCTTGGCTGCGCGGCCATCGTTGTGGGCAAACTCCGGCGCTTCGGCCAGGTCGGCACGGCCGATGGCGAGCATCAGGCGTTTGTAGATCGGGTCGCTGTTGCCGGCGATCACCACATAGGCGCCGTCGGCGGTCAGGTAAGTGTTCGAGGGTGCGATGCCGGGCAAGGCGCCGCCGCTGCGTTCGCGCACATGGCCGAGCATGTCGTATTCCGGCACCAGGCTTTCCATCAGGTTGAACACACTTTCGGCCAGGGACACATCGACGACCTGGCCGTCGCCCTGGCCGGTCTTGACCCGCAGCAGCGACATCAGCGCGCCGATCACACCGTGCAGCGACGCCAGGGAATCACCGAGGCTCACGCCGACCCGCGCCGGTGGCGAATCCGGGTTGCCGGTGGTGTAGCGAATCCCGCCCATGGCCTCGCCGATGGCACCGAAGCCCGGGCGGTCGCGGTAAGGGCCGGTCTGGCCGTAGCCGGAAATGCGCACCAGGGTCAGCTTGGGGTTGAGGGCGTGCAGCACGTCCCAGCCCAGGCCGAGTTTTTCCAGGCCGCCGGGGCGCAGGTTTTCGATCAGCACGTCGGCGTCGCCCAGCAGTTGCTTGACCAGGTCCAGGCCTTCTGCCGACTTGAGGTCCAGGGCCAGGGACTTCTTGTTGCGCGATTGCAGGTACCACCACAGCGACGTGCCTTCGTGCAGCTTTCGCCATTTGCGAAGCGGATCGCCCTGCCCCATGGCTTCGATCTTGATCACCTCGGCGCCAAACTCGGCCATCAGCCGGGCGGCGAAGGGCGCGGCAATCAGGGTGCCGATCTCGATCACCTTGATACCGCTCAGGGGAGCCGTCATGGGGTGTACCTCTTGTTCTTGGAATGTGGGGCCAAGGCTAGAGGACGCAGGCAGTAGAAATCCAACCGTCAGTTGGCAACGAGCGTTCGCCAAATGCGAACGCTTGAGTAAGGACTGGTTGTGGCGAGGGAGCTTGCTCCCGCTGGAGTGCGTAGCGCTCCCGGCTTTTTTGGGGCTGCTACGCAGCCCAGCGGGAGCAAGCTCCCTCGCCACAGCAAGCTCCCTCGCCACAGCAAGCTCCCTCACCACAGCAAGCGCCCTCGCCACAGGGTTTGCTTACGCCTGCTCCCGCCGCAGGTAATCGAACAACAACCGGCTCACCGGCGACAGCTGCGCCTCGTCACGCACCACCAGGATCAGGCTGCGGTCCGACCAGGCATCCGTCAGCGGCACCGCGTGCAAGCCCAATGCCCGGCCAAACAATTCATAGGCCTTTTGCGGCAGGATGCCGATGCCCATGTTGGCCTGGACCATCCGGCACATGGCATCGAAGCCCGGCACATGGATCCGCAAGCGCAGCACCTTGCCCGCTTCCCGCGCCGCCGCATGGGTGCGCATGTTGATTGAACTGGCGGAATGCAGCCCCACGTAGTCGCTGTCCAGCGTCTCGGCGAACGCCAGGGTCTTGCGCGACGCCAACGGGTGATCCGCCGGCATCAGCACCACCAGCTTGTCCCGGCGATAGGTCACACCGGGCAGACCTTTGGTATCGGTGTCGCTGGAACAGATGCCCAGGTCCGCAACGCCGTCAATCACACCCTGGACCACGCCATTGCTGGGCCGCTCTTCCAGGTCGGCCTTCACCTGTGGATGCAGCGCGGAAAAGTCGCGCAAGTCTTCGGGCAGGAACTGAATGATTGCCGAGAGGTTCGCCAGCATCCGCACATAACCGCGCACGCCGTGACTGTGTTCGCCCAGCTCCAGGCCCATCTTCTCGACATTGAACAGCATCTGCCGTGCATGGTGCAGCAAGGTCTCGCCGGCGGCCGTGAGCTGCATGCCCTTGGCCTGGCGCACAAACAGGCTGACGCCCAGCACCTGCTCCAGTTCCATCAAGCGCTTGCTGGCCGCCGAGACCGCGATGGCTTCACGGGCGGCGGCGCGAGTCAGCGTGCCCTCCTCATGCACCGCCACAAACAATTGCAGGGTGATCAGGTCAAGGCGGCGAACCAGGCTTTTGTGCAGCATCTAGGCGCGCTCGGTGGCCAGGCGATTGATATCGGCCTGCTCCACCACCGGCAGAGGTGCGCCGTGCCGGACGGCCGAGAGCATCGCGCGGCCAACGGTTTCCGTGCTCACCACCCAGGCCGGTCGCACATGGCGCAGCAGCGACAACAACGGGCCGGCCACGGTGTAGATGGACTGGTAGAGCGGGGTTTTCGAGCGCACGCCGTGCAACGGCTGGATCACCCCGGGACGGAACAGGTACACCGCCTTGAACGGCAGGCGCAGCAACGCATTCTCGGTCTTGCCCTTGATCCGCGCCCACATGGTTTTGCCGGTTTCGCTGCTGTCGGTACCGGCACCGGACACGTAGATGAAGGTCATCTGTGGGTTGAGCCGGGCCAGGGTGCTGGCGGCCACCAGGGTCAGGTCGTAGGTCAAATGGGTGTACTTGACTTCGTCTAGGCCCACCGAGGAAACGCCCAGGCAAAAGAAGCAGGCATCGAAGCCTTGCAGCAGATGCTCCAGCGGCTGGAAATCGAACATATCGGCATGCAGCACCTGGTGCAGCTTGCCGTGTTCCTGGGCCAGTGCGGTACGGCCGATGGCGACCACTTCCTGCACGTCACTGGCCAGCAGGCACTCGCGCAACACGCCCTGGCCGACCATGCCGGTGGCGCCGAATAGCAGAACTCTCATCAAAAACTCCCATGAACCTGCTGGATTTCCCAAAACGAAAACGGCGCTCTCACGCCTTCTGTACGCCTTCATTAGCAAGTTAACACTTAACCCAAGGACGTAAGTCAATAGCTTCAGCAAACCAGACACGGGTATGCAGCCCATAGATCCTCTGCTGCCGTCTTCAACGGCAATACTGACAGACATCATTGAAAACCGGAAAATAAACATAACGCCCAAATCGCTATCAAAAACGTAGGAGTTTACACACGCAAAAAATTCCAGCACGTGCAGGTTACGTAGGAAACACCCGACTTATCCAAACACACTTTTCTCGCTAAGGTTTTTGGCCCTAACTAGAAATGGACACGTAGCAATGGGATATCATCCACGCAACAAATTTACCAATTACAAAAAAGTGATTGAGTTAGCAGATAGCGACTGGCAAACAGCAAAATCGGGTCGAATCAGCGAGTTAAATGTAACAGTAAAAAAAGCCAATCTACTCACCGACCAATACGGACGAAACGTGCATCATTTCTGTACAACATCATACCTAGGACTGGATTACCATCCAAACATTCTTAAAGGTGCGATACGAGGAGTACAAGATGCAGGAACCCTACGCATTGCAAACTCAAAGAACCGCTGCAAGCTAGCTATTCTTGATCAGTACGAAACAGAACTCTCTGAACTTTTTGGTTCAACTTGCTTAAGCGCATTATCTTGCAGCTCTGCGAGCTCCGGCATACTACCTTTGCTCGCTAGCGGAGCATTCACTGGCAACAATCCACCTACGATGGTATTCGACAAAAAATCGCACTACTCGATGAATCACCTTAAAGCTTCATGCGCAGATGAAACAGAGGTGATAACCGCTCCCCATAACGACATTACATTTCTCGAAGATTTATGCAAGAGGCATAAAAAAGTTGTATATGTCGCAGATGGCATTTACAGCATGGGAGGTATCGCTGATATAGAAAACCTTCTCTATTTAAAATCGCGTTATGGCCTATTCCTGTATCTAGACGACTCCCATGCATTATCCGCGACCGGGAAGAATGGTAGAGGCCATGTTCGACCACAGCTATCGCAATTAGATGATCAGGTCATAATAGTCGCATCCTTAGGCAAATCTTTCGGCGCAAGCGGCGGAGTAGTGATGTTCGGCAGCGAACGCCAAAAGAATCTGATCTATCGCTACGGAGGACCGAGCAACTGGTCCCAAAGTTTAAACTCTGCATCTATTGGGGCGGGACTGGCATCCATTCAGCTACACCGTTCAGACGAACTACTAACTCTACAACAAAAACTTCAATCAAACATCAAGCTATTTGACAGTTTAATAAAATCGGATCAATCGGGAGCAAACACAGCGATTCGATTAATCACCTGCGGCGGAGCCGAAACTGCAAACAGCGTAGCTATAGGACTTGCAGAGAAAGGCTTTTTCACCTCAGCAGTATTTTTCCCAGTAGTTCCTCAAGGAAAAGCGGCAATACGTATTACGCTAAGAGCGGATATGCCCCACTCTCTAATCAAGCTATTTTGTATAGAGCTTGGAGCCTTGATGCTGGAGCACAGGAAAGCTAATGATTAACAACACTCGATAATACTGCACTCATCTGTAGAGGATGTCCTACGCTTGAAAAGCACCACCACCCTCGCCATCGCCTGCAGCGCGGCCTTTCTGTCCCAGGTTGGCATCAGCAGCTATTTACCTGCCGTACCGGCGATTGCCCGCGCGTTGCCAGCCGCCGAGGATCAGGTGGCACTGGCCCTGGCGGTGTATTTGATCGGCATGGCGTTGCCGATGCTGCTCTGGGGCAGCCTCGGTGAGCGCCTGGGCAGAAAGCCGGTGTTGCTGGCGGCGTTGGCGTTGTATGCACTGGCCAGTGCGGCGATTCCGGCCGCCTACAGCCTCGAATCGTTCCTCGGCCTGCGGCTGGTTCAAGGCCTCGGCGCGGGCGGTGTGTCGGTGATGGCGCGGGTGCTGGTTCGCGACAGTTTCAGCGGTGCGCTGTTGGCTAAAGGGTTGTCGTGGCTGGGCATGACGTTCGTGATCGCCTTGGGCATCGGACAGTTTGTGGGGTCGCTGTTGCAAGTGGCGTTTGGCTGGGAAGCGATCTTTTATGGGCTGTCGATGACGGCTGTCGGCTTGATGATTGCGCTGCAACGGGTGGTATTTCCGAGATTGGAAAAAGCCTCTGAACACGTCTCGGCCTGGCGCATCTACGGCACGATCCTGCGCCATCCGGCGTTCCTGCGGCCTGCGTTGGCGGGCGGTTTGGGTTACGGCGTGATCATCGCCTTCAACACCTGCGCACCGTTGATTTTGCAGGGCCATTTTCAGTGGAGCGCCGCGCAATATGGCTGGCTCGGCTGGCCGATCAGCGGGGCGTATCTGGCGGGGGCGCTGATGGTCAATCGCCTCGTCGCCCGCACCGGGCGCCTGTCGATGATGAGTTGGGGCGTGGCGTTGGTGATGTGCGGCAGCGCGACGATGTTGCTGGGCAGCCTGTTTGCCAACGGGCTGGCGATCCTGCTGTGGCTGCCGTATTGCCTGGCGGTGTTCGGGCAGTCGATGAGTTATCCCATCAGCCTGTCGCTGGCCAATGATGAATCACCGGTGAGCGGCTCCTACGCCATGGCCTTGAGCGGTTTCATGCATCAGTTGATGGCGGCGGCGATCGGCGGCGTGGCCAGCCTGTTGGCGAGTCAGCAGGCCTGGCCGTTGGCGGTGTTATGCGTGGTGCTGGCGGGCGGCGCACTGCTGTGCGTCGCCCTGTCCAGGGCTGATCAGAACGCGCTGCGGAAGATCTCTTCAATCTGACGCTGATCCGCGCGCCGTGGGTTGGTCAGGCCGCAAGCGTCCTTCAGGGCGTTGGACGCCAGCAGCGGGATGTCCTGCAACTTGGCGCCCAGCTCCCGCAACCCGGCAGGAATTTCCACGTCCTGGGACAGGCTGCGAATCGCCGCGATGGCCGCCTGGGCGCCCTCTTCCACCGACGTCCCTTTGATTTCTGCGCCAAGGGCCCGTGCCACATGGCTCAGGCGCTCGGCGCTGACGCTGGCGTTGAAGCTTTGCACATGAGGCAACAGCACCGCATTGCACACGCCGTGGGGCAAGTCATAGAGCCCGCCCAACTGGTGCGCCATGGCGTGCACAAACCCCAGGGACGCGTTGTTGAAGGCCATGCCGGCAAGGAACTGCGCATACGCCATGTTTTCCCGGGCGGCCATGTCTTGGCCGTCGCGCACCGCAATCCGCAGGTTGGCGCTGATCAGTTCGATGGCCTTGATCGCACAGGCGTCGGTGATCGGGTTGGCAGCCGTGGACACGTAGGCTTCGATTGCGTGGGTGAGTGCGTCCATGCCGGTGGCGGCAGTCAGGCCCTTGGGCATGCCGACCATCAGCGCCGGGTCGTTGACCGACAGCAGCGGCGTAACGTTGCGGTCGACGATGGCCATTTTCACGTGGCGGGTTTCGTCGGTGATGATGCAGAAGCGGGTCATTTCGCTGGCAGTGCCGGCGGTAGTGTTGATGGCCACCAGCGGCAGTTGCGGTTTGGCCGACTGATCGACGCCTTCGTAGTCGCCGATGTGCCCGCCGTTGGTCGCACACAGGGCAATGCCCTTGGCGCAGTCATGGGGTGAGCCGCCGCCCAGGGACACCACAAAATCACAGGCACTCTGTTGCAGCAGCGCCAGGCCTTTTTCGACGTTCTCGACGTTCGGGTTGGGCTTGGCGCCGTCGTAGATCACCGAGTCGATGTCCTGCATCGCGAGTTTCTCGGCGATCATGCTGGCGACACCTGCCTTGGCCATCCCGGCGTCAGTGACGATCAGCGCCTTGCGAAAACCGTAGTTGCGAATCGCATTCATGGCTTCGTCGAGGCAGTCGATGCCCATGATGTTGACGGATGGAATGAAGAAGGTGCTGCTCATGGTGGCGAATCCTCGAAAGTCGTTATGCCTACAGCATCGACCTCGATTGCCTGCGGCATCTTGACCAGGATCAACGCCCGCTCGTGATAAAGTCACCGCCCAGCCGTTTTTGAGTAGACCCGCCGCAATGAAGGATTCCCAGGATTTTGACGCCCACCTTGAAGACTGGAACGCTTTGCGCAGCAGTACCGCCTTCAGCGGGATCCTGATCGGCAACGGCGCCAGCCGCGCAGTGTGGGAAGATTTTGCCTACGACTCACTGTTCGAAAACGCCCGCACCGTGGAAGAAAAACCCCTGAGCCAGTCCGAACTCAGCGTGTTTGACGCGATGCAGACCCGCAGCTTCGAGCAGGTGCTGGGTGCACTGAAAACCACCAGCCGGGTCAACAAGGCCTTGGCGGTCAGCTCGGCTGCGCCGCGTAATCGCTATTACGCGATCAAGGAAGCGCTGATCAATACGATCCACAGCGTGCATATTCCGTGGCGCCTGGTGAAGCCGTCGACACTGGCGACCCTCCATCAGGAGCTGGCGAGTTACCCGACGGTGTTCACCAGCAATTACGACCTGCTCAACTACTGGGCGATCCTGCAGGCGCCGGGCATCGATGATCTGTTTCGCAGTGCCGATGCGAGCTTTGACCTGCGCAATACTGCCTGCGACACCACGCGCATTTTGTATCTGCATGGTGGCCTGCACCTGGTGCGTAACCTTGACGGTACGGCGCGTAAATTGCCGACCACTGACAGCACGTTGCTCAGCAGTTTTGCGATCAACAACACGATCAAGACGCTGGATGATGTGCCGTTGTTTGTCAGCGAGGGCAAGGTTGAGGAGAAGCTGAAGACCATTCGCAGTTCTGACTATTTGTCGTTCTGTTATGAGCAGTTGTTGGGCCATGAAGGTGGGCTATGCATCTTTGGGCATCACCTCGGCGCGCAGGATGTGCATCTGGTGCAGGCGATTCGACAGGCGAAGATCAGCACGTTGGCGATTTCAGTGTTTGGCCGCAGTGCAGGGTTTATCCAGCAGCAGAAGCGGCGTTTTGCGGAGTTGTTTGAGGGGATGGAGGTGGAGTTGCGGTTTTTTGATGCGCGTAGTCATGTGCTTGGGAATTCGGGGCTTTCGGTGCCCGTGGAGCGGTGATGGTAGTTGGGGTGAGGTGAGGTGAGGTGGGGTGTACATATCCGTTGCTGCGGTAACGGCCACTTATGGTTCCGCTCTTACAGCGGGTCACTTTTTTACAAACGCCTAAAAAAGTAACCAAAAAACGCTTTGCCCCACCACTCGGTGCCTCGCTTAGGCTCGGCATGCCCGCACTCCGGCACGGCTCCGCGGGCCGCCGCGACGGGCCATCCATGGCCCGGCGCGGCTAAATCGGCATCCTTGCCGATTTACCCGCTCCACCGTGCCTACTTGCGGCCATCGTGGTTGA